>Ga0210041_1000686_pt1 | contig 36268 bp, 39 predicted proteins | sample CryGeymeta201503_FD_183973 | JGI IMG/M metagenome (GOLD analysis project Ga0210041, IMG submission 183973) | Groundwater microbial communities from Crystal Geyser aquifers in Utah, USA - Crystal Geyser metaG 2015-03 (SPAdes) (version 2) | ecosystem: Environmental > Aquatic > Deep subsurface >... | reverse complement strand
AATTCAAGGTCATGGGCAGCGGACGAATTAACTCGTTTCGCTCATACCCTGTAGCGGATGCTTATATGGTTTCGCTACTTGCGCCCGGCACCGGCGGAACGAGGGTGATCCGGTGAGGGAAGACTACCTCGAAATTATTGAAGATGCCAAGGACCTCATTTACGAGTTCGGGCAAGACTGCTGGTGGCAGAAGCCAGGGGTGACGGTTAGCACTTCGCCCGGCTATGCAACGGCCGGTGAGCTGCCTCAGCCGTCCCCCTGCACGATTGCCTTCTTTTCCCCGAAAGATCTTGACCGCGGAGTTATGCAGGTCATGGATGTCATACCGGGAACAGAAGTGCAAGATAGCACTCAGGTCGGTCTGATGGCTGGTGGCGTCGATTTCGATCCGCAGACCACTGACACGATCCGCCGGGGTGCTCCGGATGCTGCGCAGATCAGCATTCTGAAGATGGATATCCTGGCGCCGAACGGCACGCCTGTCCTCTATTTCATTACGGTGGCAGCATGACGCTGACCCCACAGAACGCTCGCAAGGAGCTCTTTCAGCTCGTCCATAACGTATGGAACGCTAAGGCGGCTGCGATTGTTGATTATATTCCCGAGATCCGCTATCAGGGTCTTGAGGAGACAGGTTTGCCTGGCGCCGACAAGTATTGGATGCGTGCCAGCACGAACACAGTGACCACGCAACAGCGCGGCCACATGGTTCCGGAGGAGGGCGTTTCAAAGCCCGTTTACGATAACTTCGGTTTCATTACTCTCCAACTTTTCGCACCGATGAAGTCCGCGGATTCGTATGCGAAAGGGGAGTTGCTAGCTGAGCTTGGGCAGTGTATGTTCATGGCCTCGGAAACGGGTGGGTCGATTTGGTTCCGCAATCCACGCATCCGTGAACTCGACAATGACGGGACGTGGTATCGGTGGAACGTGATTGCGGACTACCAATTTAGTCAGGTGAAAGGAATCTAGCTCATGGTTGCCGAAAAGCAGGACGCCAACCTTGTTGGCTTCTACAAAATCAGGGAAGCACAGCTCGGCGTCGTCCCGGCGACTGGAGCTTGGCAGACCCGCGAGCCAAACTCGTTCGACGATCTCGGAGGAGACTATACCAAGACGGCGCGGAAGACCTTCAGCCCGTCACGCCAGCGGAAGAAGGGTTCGACCACGGACCTCGATGTCGACGGCGGCTACAACGAGGATCTGACGCAGAACAACATGCAGACGGAACTGGAGGAGTTCTTCTTCGCAGAAATGCGTGAGCAGACCTTCCTGTCGGGCGTAGCGGCTGACGCTGCCACGAACGACTATACCGTTGCCTCCAGCGCCGGCCTCATTGCAGGACATATCGTCCTGGCAAAGGGGTTTGACGAGACCGCTAACAACGGTGTTCACGTCCTCAACGGCGTTACCGACGGAACTCACGTTTCTGTCGCTGGCCCGCTGGCGGACGAAGCTGGTGCTGCATCGCAGACGCTGGAAGTCGTTGGGTTCCAGTTTACCGCAGGCGACGTCAGCATCGACGTTGTAGGCGGAAAAGCTGTCCTGACAAGCGCTGCTGTCGACATGAACGACTTCGGACTGATTCCCGGGCAGTGGGTCTTTCTTGGCGATTCGTCCAATGCTGCATACCGCTTTGCGGGTGTGGAACCGTTCTATGCGCGGGTCTACAGCATCTCGGATGACGGTTCGGAGGTGCGCTTCGACAAGACGACGATGGCTGTGGTCACGGATGCCGGTGCCGGTCAAACGGTGCGAATCTTCTTTGGCCCGTGTATTCGCAACGAAGAAGATCCCGACCTGATCAAGCGGTTCAGCTCGGTCATCGAACGCACGCTCGGCCGTGACGACGACGGTGTGCAGTCGGAATACCTCACCGGCGCAGTTGCCAACGAGTTGACCTGGAACAGCCCGCAAGCTGGTCTGGTGAATCTCGATATGTCCTACATCGGGCAGAAGGCCAATACTCGCACCGGCGCGGAAGGTCCCCTCAGTGCTCGGGCGGATAACACCAGGCTGACGGCGCTCGGTGAGGATGCGTTCAATACGTCATCCAACATCTATCGCCTTCGACTGGCTGTCATCGATCCGAATACGCTGAACCCGAACCCGCTGTTCGCGCGTGTGACGGAATGGTCGGCAACCTTCAACAACAACGTCTCTTCGGCCAAGGCCCAGGGCGTGCTGGGCGGGTTCGATACCATCACCGGCAACTTCGATGTGGACATGGAATGCTCTGCCTACTTCACTACGGTGGAAGCAATCCATGGTGTCAAGTGCAACTGGGACGTCACGTTCGACGCTATTTACGCCAAGCAGAACGCCGGCGTCTATATGGACATCCCGCTGCTCAGCCTTGGTGGCGGCCGGCTGGAAATCGAACAGGATGCTGCGATCATGCTCCCGCTGGAGAACGCGGCTGCCGAGTCCGAGTTCGGTCATACGGCGCTCATCGGTTGGTTCGCATACCTTCCTGATGTTGCCATGCCCGATCAGGATTGCTAAGCAGCCCCGGCTCAGCTATGCTCGCGGGGCGGGGGCCAATCAGGTTCCCGCCCCGTTATCATAAATAGGAGATGAACAATGTCCCTGCGTAAGACCTTCAAGACCGATCGCACTGCAGAGGTCGAGGGCGTGTGGCTCGAAGTCGCCGTCAATGACCACAATAGCAAGCCCATCCGCATCAAGATTTCCCGTATGAGCAGCTCGAACAAGCGCTATACGAAGGAACTCAACAAGGTGACGAAGCCTCACCAGTCAGCCATCCAAAACGATGCGCTCGACAACGACCTGGCACGCAAGATGCTCCAGGAAGTGTTCGCTGATACGGTGCTGCTCGACTGGGAGAACCTCCCGAAGTCGGAGCTGACCGGCAACGACGAAGACAGCGAGCTTCTGGATTTCAACCGCGAGAATGCTCTCGCCCTGTTCAACGAGCTGCCCGACCTTTATGACGACTGGGAATCGCGTGCGCAGAAGTCGGCTGCGTTCCGCGAACAGGAGCGGGAGGGCGCCTCAAAAAACTAACAGCCGTTCTGATCTATACGCACGAGTTTCCGCCCGAGGTCGAAAAGAAGATCCGGGCGGAGGCTCGCCGCTTCAAAGAGCCGCTACCTAAGCGGATATTGGAGAAGCCGGAACTGTTCTTTGGGAATGCTCTATTCTTCAACGCATGGTTCGACCTAGATCAAGAACGGGAACGACCGAATCGGATTACAAGGTCGATGTGCTTTCAATACGCACTAGATTACGAGCTCGATTCAGAACAACAGGAGGACCTCTGGTATCACATCCAGAAGATGGATATCGGGTTCCTCGAGTGGTGGAAAAAGAAGCAACCGAAACCTCGAACACCGAAAGGTCCACGTGGCAAAAAGTCTTAGTAGCTTAGCAACATCGATGCGCGCAAGGGCGGACCGTCTTCCGACGCTCGCCAGCGACATCGCGCGTGAAGGCTCTGAGGCTGTGTTGCGTGAGTGGCTTGAAGTTATGCCCGTTGATACCTCGGAAGCTATCTCCAACACTCAGATCGGCATCGGTAGCGCCCCGTCTGGGCCCTTACGTCCGCATTTCCTTGGTCGTAAGGGTTCGACGGCGGCTGCTAGCCGCGAGAAGTCGCTTTCAGTGGGTCTAGCTAAGCTCGATTCAAAAAAGCCGGGGGTGGCGATCTACATCTCGAATACTGCCCCGCACATCGGTGAACTGGATCGAGGTGGTAGCACGCAATTCGCTGGCGGATTCGTTCCGCGGGCGCTAATCATGTTTCGTGTAGCAGCTCAACGGGCTGCTAAGCGTTTGTTGAAGTGAGGGGCTAATGGCTGACGAACGGATTGACGTAGTAGTCACCGACAAGGTTGACGCCAACGTCGAAAAGAAGCTTCGGGGAATTGCGGACGCTGCGGATCGCGGTGAAACGTATCTAAACCGGCTTAAGTCTGCGCTCTCGAACGTCAACGCTAGTGCAGTTGACCGTCTCGCTGCGGCCATGGCCAAGGCGGACAGCGCACAAGCCCGTCTGATTAGCGCACAGGCACGCCTTACGAATGCTCAGAATGCGGGCGCTGTCGCTGCGCAGAAGGTTGCACTCGGACAGCAGAAGGTTGCTACAGAGGCCGCGCGCACCGAGGCTGCGCAAGCGCGGGCCGCTGCCGCTACCCTAGCCAGTGAGCGTGCGGCTCTCGCGCTTACAGCGGCCCAGCAGCGAGCTACGGGTGCATCAACGCAAGCGGCCAACGCGCAACAGCAGCTAGCCAGCGCCACTGCGCAAGCTGGCACGGCTGCAACGGCGTCCGGTCACAGCTTTCGGAACTATGTTGCAAGCATCCAAGCGGGCAACAGCGCTGCCCTCGCGTCCGGAGCTGCCAACACCGGCATGGCCGGAGGCTTGAACAACGCTGCCAATGCGTCTCATGCCTATGCTCGTGCTGCGAGAACGACAACGCACGCGAACGCGAATATCATCGCGCAGTTGCAGGACATTGGTGTCTCACTAGCCGGCGGACAGAACCCGTTGCTTGTGGCCATCCAACAGGGCTCTCAGCTGAGCTATATTGCCAGCACGCTGGACGGCGGAATGAAAGCGCTCTTGGGCACTATTCTTCGGATGCTAGCGCCGTTTGCGCTGCTGGCTGCGGCCGCTGGAGTTCTTTTCCTTAGCTTCCGCAATTTCTCGAACGATATTGCGACAAAGCACGAACCGGCGATGGAACGCTATGCTCGGTCTCTCGGTCTGAGTGATAAGGAAATGAAGAAGCTGTCGAATACGACAGTGGACGCTAGCGGCAATCTGAAAGAATTCAATCAGCTTACCATCACGAGCGGTGATAGCTGGAACGGGTTTGTGGCCACAGTGAAGGAAGGCCTCGCTGGTATGGTCGAAGGGTGGGGCCCGCTCAACGAATACTTCGCAAGCGCTTGGGATTCGACTATGAATTTCCTGCGCATGGCCTTCCTTGGATTTTATGCTGCGGTCCACACGTTGCTCGAGCTGCTCGGCAAGACCTTTATCAATGTGTTCAAGATTGCTGCCAATACCGTTATCGGGATCTTCAACGGAACCATTTTGACCCTGCGAGCGGTTGCGAACACTGCAATCGACTTCCTGAACGATATTGCTAGCGAAGCCAACGCTGTGCTTGAGTTCTTCGGGTTCGACGGGTTCATTCCGTCCATTGATAGGTTCGAAGGGCGAGTGCAGTCCCTGACAGATAATATGTATGAGCTCGAGTCGATTAACATTGGCGAATCGTTCCGTGCGAACGTGCTTGAGGCCGATGCTACCTTGCGCGGGTTCGCTCAGCGTTGGGAAGCTAACGCTGCGGAAGCTGCACGTCAGCGCATCCGGAATGCTGCCAACGCTATTATCGACAACCGAGCGGACCCTGCGCAGCGTAAGACTCGTGATAACAACGCGAAGACGCAGCTCGATTATATCAACGACACAAATGCGGCGCTCGATAACGAGCTTGCGCGGATGCGTATGCTGAAAGACGCTCGCGAAGTGCAACAGCGCCTGGATCAAATCGAACAGGAGTTTATTCGGAGGCGTATGCCGCTGGATGAAGCTCAGCTGGCTATGTTCCGAGAGAAGATCCAGCTCATTCAAGACTTCAGCTTTATTCAACGCGAAATGGATCGCATCTATGAAGACAGTATTGGTCCGATGCGGACGCACGAATCAGCGCTGCAAGCTATCAACATTCTTCAAGCGGAAGGTGCGATCACTGCTCAGCAGGCAAGCGAGCAACAGGTCTTGGCGAACCGTGCTTACGAAGCGGCGGTTAACCCGCTCATGCAGATGCAAGAGCAGATGACCGCTGCCGAAGGTGCTGCCCGACTCTACGGCCAAGCTGCACAACAGGCGGCCTTCTACGAGCAGATCAGGCAGGAATGGCTGGCTAAGGGTGTCATCCTCGGTCAGAACAGCACGGCAGCAATCGACGCTGAGGTTGCAGCGCTGATGCGTCGCAATCAAGCTCTGCTCCAACAGCAATATATCCAGTCACAGATCGGTAGCATTGTGGACCCGCTTATGCAGGACCAGATGATGCTCGATAACAAGGCTGCCTTCTACGCCGAAATCGACCGTCTACGGCAAGAGAACGTATTGCGCGAAGAGGATGCTCAGCGAGCGATCTATGCGCTCAACGCTCGTTATTCTGAAATGCGTTTGCAAGGCGCTTCGCAGTTCTTCGGCCAGCTGGCTTCGTTGACGTCGTCGGGCAACAAAGAGGTCGCAGCAATCGGAAAGGCGGCTGCTATCGCCCAAGCGACGATTGACGGTTATGTCGCTGTTCAGAAGGCGCTTGCCAGCGCTCCCCCGCCCTTGAACTTTGCAGCCGCAGCCGCAGTCGCGTTTAAGACGGGTGCGCAGGTAGCGGGAATTATGAGCACGAACGTCGGTAGCTTCGCAACCGGCGGACAGTTCATGGTTCAGGGACGCTCGGGTGTCGATGCTAACAACATCAACATGAACGTCACGAGGGGCGAGCGTGTTACCGTCGAAACGCCTGCTCAGCAGCGTGCGAACGATAACGCTGGTGGAGCTCCGCAGGTCGATGCACGCACTACAGTCCAAAACTTCTTTGACGAGGAATCGTTCATCGCAGCGATGGACAGCCCGGCTGGAGAGCGTGTGGTCAAGAATATCATTCGCCGCAATCCTTCGATCGTAGGACGCTAATGGCATATCAAACAGTCCTTCAGACGCCAGAAACTCCAATCCGCGAAGTGTGGAGGTGGACGACTGACCTTCAGCGTTCATACAACGGAACCGAAGACCTAACGCCCCTCAACCGTTACCCGAAGCGGAAGTTCGGAGGTAGTTTCGAATTCAGCACGGTCGAGGATCTTCGCCGTTATGCTGCACTGATGCACGATCGCTTCGGTAGGCTGTTCAAATTTCCTCTATTCCAATACCAATGCAAGCTCAAAGCGAAGCGGTCCGCTGGTGCGAACAATGTGTCCGTGAATGCGCTGCGCGGCGATTTCCGTGTCGGGCGGCTAGCACTGCTGATCGAAGGGGATAAGTTCGAGGAGTTGATTGTGCAAGCAGTCACTTCGACAACGGTGACCTTCACGACTGTCCTCACCAACAGCTATTCCCCGAAAGCACTGCTCGTTCCGCTCGTGGAAGCTTACACGATGGCCGGCGCAGCGCTCACCCGCCGCAATCCCGACGATAGCGCATCGGCAGCTTTCGAGTTTGACGAACAGCTACCTTGGGCACCGTTCAAGTCTCCGTTGAACACAACTGTCTTGACAGAGTTTGACGGGTTTCCTGTGCTTGACCTGCGTGCTATCGGGACCGAGTTCGAACAGAAGATTGATACCGGCATTCGCGTTGTTGAGTATGTCGGTTTGCCGGACGTCTTTACGCCGTGGGAGCAGTCGCAATGGCTCTTTTCGCTCCGTTACCAATGCCACAGGGTCTTCGATCTCGATTCGTGGTTCTGGTGGGTGGCCTTTGCTGACCACATTCAGGGCGCGTCGACAACCTTCCTCCTGCCCACGTTCCGCTCGGATCTAGCGGTTCTTCTTCCGGCTACTGGCGGTGAAGACCAAGTTACGCTTGACGGGGTCGAATACGGCCAACACTATTTCGAGCTTGACACCTACTCCCGAATCGTTATAGAGTCGAGCGCAGGGAGGCATTTCGCCAAGGTTACTGGAGTCGTCGTAGTCGGAGGAAATGACACACTGACTTTCGATCCCCCGCTACCTGCACTGCCGGAATGGGACGAAGATCAGACTGTAGGGTTTCTTCTGAAGGTCCGAAACGCTGATGATCAGGTGATCTGCGATCACTACGGTCTTCACACCGATATTTCTATGGCGGTTAGAACCGTCAGCTAAGAGGCATTGTGGTCACGCAGACAGAGCTCTATCGGTTTACGGAAAAGGACTCCACTACAAAGTGGACCTATACCAGTGGCGACGAGAGTGTGATCTACAACGCGGGTTCTGGAAACGAGACCTATACGCCTATCTCTATCTCGCGTTCAGACATCGAGCAGCGCAAGGAACTGTCGCGCGCTGATCTGGACATCCGAGTCTCGCTGACGAACCCTGCGGCAATCCATTGGCTCCAGGACAACGGTGAGCTTCTTGCGTCGTTGACGATATTCGAACGGAACAAGCAAGGGATTGTCAGCACCATCTGGAAGGGACGCCTTGTCGGTGTCATTCCAGGCATGGAAGATATCACTCTCAAGTTCGAGAGTGTGTTCACCAGCTTGCGGCGCCCGGGCTTGCGTGCGCGCTATCAGAAGAGTTGCCGCCACCCTTTGTATGGGAAGGGGTGTAACCTCAACCCCGAAGACTTTGCGACGGTAGCCTCTTGCACGGCAGCTAGCGGGACCGTGCTGACCGTCACCGAGGCAGGGCTGCAACCTGCTGGCTATTACACTGGCGGGATGTTACGGACCGACGACGGTGTCCTATCCTATATCGTTTCGCACGCGGGTGAGCAGATTGTCATTCAGCGGATGTCTTACAACCTGTCGAAGTTTATCATCCTGGGCTTTCCGTTCACGGTCAAGATCTATCCTGGCTGCGCACACGACCGGGCCACCTGCAACACGAAGTTCAACAATAAGCTCAACTACGGCGGATTCGACTTCATCCCGTTGAAGAATCCGATGGGTGGGAGTTCGATCGTCTAATGTTCTGGTTTGTTGTCGCCTTTGTCGGAGGGTTGGTCCTTTCGCTCGCTGCCGCTCCTAGGCCACAGAGCCAGAAGCCCGCAGGGTTCGGAGATATTACCGCCCCGACCGCAGAAGAAGGTCTAGAAATTCCTGTGCTGTTTGGCACGCGCGATTTCAACGGTCCGAACGTCGTCTGGTATGGCGATCTTAAGACGGTAGCAATCAAATCAAAGGGCGGTAAGAAGTGACCGTTATCGTGCAGATGCGCGATATTCGCTCATCTAAGATTTGTTCGCGTGGCGCACGCGGCTTTTTCAAGCGCCACGGCATGGACTGGGACAAGTTCCTAGCTGAAGGACTACCCGAAGAAGAATTTATCCGCACTGGCGATGCCCTTGCGATGCAAGTAGTGGAGGCCGCTCGGAAGCGTCATGGGTAAGGGCAGCAAGAAGCAGACAGTCGGATACAAGTATTACATCGGCCAGCATCTCATTTTTTGCCATGGCCCGATCGACTATATAAGCCACGCTAAGGTCGACGAGCGTATTGCTTGGCAGGGCAAATCGACCGGCGGAGCCATTGTGGTCAACGCTCCGTCACTCTTCGGCGGTGACGGTCGTGAAGGTGGCGTTAGCGGAACCATCGATATTGAGATGGGTAGCCCAACGCAACTTCAGAACAGCTATCTTGTATCTCAACTGGGCGACGATATCCCTGCGTATCGAGGGGTCGTCGGTGCCGTGTTTAGGCAGTGCTACCTTGGCAATAACCCGTATCTGAAGAAGTGGTCCTTCCGCGGCACCCGCGTCTTGAAGACTACTGACGGAGCGACGCAATGGTATTCAGCCAAGGCCGGTATCAATGGCCGCGGTTTCAGTGTTGCGGAATGGAAGTATAAGATCCTGGATGTTGGCAGTAACGATCCTGCGCCTGCCGCACTAGACTACGACGACAGCGATTGGGCTGTAGGCGTAGCTCCGTTCCGTGGCCCAACTTCAACTGGCACGCCTATTCCTGGCAACAAGCGGACCGCTTGGTTTCGTAAGATTGTTCCGCAAAACTTTCAGACGTTCACAGCTACCTTCGACGACGTCGGATATCTTTACTTCAACGGCGTATTCATCCAACAATTCAATATCGGCACGCATACTATCACGCTTCCGCACGCTAACGGCGGTCTGATCGCTTTCCGAGTAGTTGACACGATTGGCGTTCAGTTCCTCTTCTCGCCGGTGATCGAAGGCGGGGATATGAACGGCGCGCATATCATTCGCGAATGCTTGACCGACTCGGGATGGGGGATGGGCTATCTTGCTGCCGACATTGACGATACGTTTTTCATGGCTGCGGCGGATCAGATCTATAACGAAGGCCTCGGTATTTCGCTCTTGTGGGACAAACAGATCCCGCTGGAAGACTTTGTCGACGAAATCGTAAAGCATATCGACGCAGCAGTCTATGTCTCACGCACGACCGGCAAGTATGTGATGAAGCTCATTCGGGACGATTATGATCCCGAAACGCTTCTGCATTTGGATGAAAGCACCATCGATCGAATCGAGGACCCGAAGCGGGCCTCGTTTGGCGAGCTAATCAACTCTGTGACGGTCAACTACTGGGATTCGCTGACAGGCAAGGACGCCTCGCTGACGGTCACCGACACTGCTATGGTGCAGCAGCAAGGGGCGGTCATCAATACAACCGTTCAGTATCCTGGCTTCACCAATCCTCGCAGCGCCACCATTGCTGGCCAGCGCGATCTCCGTTCCCTATCCTCACCGTTCCTGTCTTGCACCATTTACGCCGACAGCACCGCTAACGATCTCAACCTTGGCGATGCGTTCAAGCTCAGCTGGACGAAGTGGGGCTTGGTCGAAGTTATCATGCGTGTCACAGGCATCTCCTTTGGCAACGGGCGGAAGCGGCAGGTCCGTATCGAATGCTCGCAGGATACCTTCCGCACCGATACCAATGTGGTCATCACCGTGCCAGACTCCGATTGGGAGGATCCAGGCGGCCCGCCGGGAATCCCCGATCTCGCGCTTGCGGATGAGGCTCCCTACTATGAGCTCGCCCAGCTCCTCGGCGATACAGAAGCCGAAAGCAGGCTAGCGGCTGGTCCAGACATAGGTTATATCTTCGCATCGTCTTCCCGACCGTCATCTGCTATCAATGCCCGCATTTGGACCGATTCAGGTGACGGCTATGAGGACGTCGGTGTTCTTGACTTTGCGCCGTCCGCCCTGTTGCGCTACGATATCACAAAGATTCAAACCGAGATTGAAGTCGTTGCGCTTACTGATGCTGAAGAGATCATTCTTGGAACGCACTTCCAAATCGGTAGCGAGCTTCTGCGCATTGACGCTGTCGACACGGTCAACAACCTGCTCACTGTAGGACGTGGCATCCTTGACACGGTCCCGCAAGAGCACGCTGCCGGAACGCCGATGCTGTTTTGGGATCAGTATGCTGGATTCGATGGGACCGAATACGTCGCGGGCGAGACGGTCGACGTTAAGATCACTCCGATCAGCGGTGCTGGTGTTGTCGATATTAGCGAAGTAGCTCCGATCACTGTAACGCTGAATCAACGTGCTGTCCGCCCCTATGCTCCCGGCAACTTCCGCGTCGAGGGTGAGCTGTATGGCGAGGGGCCATACTTCGGGGATGTTGAAATCACCTGGGCTCACCGGGATCGCACTCAGCAGACCGGCGGCACCCTATATGACCACACCTTCGGCGATATTGGTCCGGAGATTGGCACTGAATACCGTCTTGTTATGTATGTTGACGATGTGCTGGATCAGACGTTCGAACCTGCTGTCAGCGGCGGACCGTTCGACCCGAGCAGCGGTCGAGAAGGCACCGTGCGCGTTGAGCTTGACTCCGTGCGCGACATGCTATACTCTTGGCAAAAGATTAGTCACGAATTCGTTTACCTCCAGAGCGCGGCGCGTGTCCTAGACGACGATTCAGGATACCGTGCGGCCGAGGACGGTTCTATTCGCCCAACGGAGGGTTAAATGGATATCAAGCGCATAACAGATCTGCCTGTAGCGGGCACGATTACAGGGGACGAGGTCCTTGAGATCTCGCAGCCCTCAACTACGGTATCCATCGCAGCGACGACCATCAGCGCCACGAACAGCGATAACAGCTTCAACGACAGCGCTGCCGGATTTGTCGCTGCTGGCTTCGTGGTAGGCAACCGAGTCCGCGTGACAGGGTTCACCAGTGCAGGGAACAACGTGTTCGTCGGCGTAGTAACGGCGGTCACTGCGGGCAAGCTCACGATCGGTGGGACGGATGGAAACACTATCGTCGACGAGGCTGCGGGCGACAGTGTGGTCATCAGCAAGTGGGAGTCGCGCCGCATCACTTTCTATGATGTGAAAGCGCCCTACATCGTCCCGCTGGCGTTCGAGGAGGGTCCTGTTGCCAACGAGGTCCTCGTTCGCCACGTTTTCTCTGAGTCCGTTACCTTCCCCGATAACTGGGCTGGTTCCGCAGCTTCGGTCGGTGTTAATCCGACAACGAACCCCTTTGTGCTTACGATTCAACAGAATGGTGGCACAGTTGGAACAATCTCAATTGCTTCCACGGGCGTCGTTACTTTCAACACAACGGGAGGCGACGTTGACTTCGTCTCCGGTGACCTTTTGACCGTTATAGGTCCTGCAACTCCGGATGCTACGCTGGCTTCGGGTGCCTTCTCTCTTAGGGGACGCCGCATATGAACATTCTTTTCGCTGGTAATCAGGTTCAGGATTTCCTGTATCACGGGCAAGCTTTCGAACAGACGGCTGCGGGAACCTATGATCCGAATTGGGTTCCGAACTGCATCGAGCATAACGATAATGACGTCGGTCTGCGTTGCCCTGTCTTTGCAGATCAAACCGATGTCTGGATTCATTGGAATGACAGGCAGAGCGGAACATATACTGACTGGCCGATGTGGTATGCTTACAACGGAGCAGGGACCGCAAAGCTTCGGCTTCGTGATTCGACTACAGGCGCGCGAACATTTGTGCTCGAATGGCATAACGGGTCTACTTGGGTCTCCCTTGGCAGTGTAACCGATGCGTTCAGCCTTAATACCCTCACTCAACACGATGTTCATGTTAAGATTGATGGGGCTTCAAGTGAGCTGGCATGGTATATCAACAAGGTTCAGGTCGTTAAAGCGATAGGGGACTTTTCATCGATTGTTGGCATTGCTCAAGCTAACTGGCTTGCAGCGCGTAACAACACACATACCACCCGAATTTCGGAAGTGATTATCGCTGACGAATCGACTATCTCACTTCGCTATAAGCTTATTCTGCCGGAAACCAATGGAACGCACAACGACTTCACTGGTGACGTAGCAGATGTTGACGAAGTGCAGCTCAACAACAACGATTTCATCTACGCGACGACCGCTAACCTGCTTGAGACGTTTAAGGCAGCCGCGCGGGACTTCTCAGGCTTTACAATCAAGACTGTTTCAATCTCAATTTATGGGTTGCGCGGTCAAGATGGCCCGCAGAATGTTCAGCCAGTGTTCCGTATTGGCGGGGCGGACTACCTTGGGACTATCCTGCCTCTTGACTGGGGCTTTGCTCCTGTGCGAGAATACTTCCCGCTGAACCCTGCTACAGGCATAAGCTGGACTCCTACGGATGCCGGGGACGCTGACCTCGAATTCGGTCTGAAGAGTATTGCATAATGCCAGCAGGTTTCCGTGGCGTATCGTGGAACGCCTCCACCGTAGCAATCGCAGTCACGTTACCGACAGGGACGGTTGAAGGCGACTTCCTTGTCCTCGCAACCGAGTCGGCGTCTGGTCAAGTAATTGCTCCACCGACAGGATTTACTGAGGCGCCAAATAGTCCGCAAGACGACGGAGCAAACACACGCCTATCAGTTTTCTACAAAGCTGTAGGCGCGGCCGAACCTTCTGTCAGCATAGCCGATTCGGGTGATCACGTCAATGCTGTGCTGTTCGCCTTTCACGGCGTCACGACTACGGGATTGCTTCAGACTGCGGGCGCGATCGAAGGGAGCGACAATTCTGTTACGTTCCCTGTCATAGCGGAAGCAGACATTCGTGGGGGCGATCTCGTCCTGCACTTGGCAGCACTCCACGACGACTGGATTAAAGTTACGGATATTACTGCGAATTCGCTCGCGTTGCCTGACCAGCCAAATGTCACAGGGCTCTGGCAGTCAGGACACGGGCATGACGGCGGCGTCCTATGGGTCTTTGGCTATTCGAAGACTGGAGCTGCAACAGATTCGACTGCGACCCTTAACGGTAATCCAGCGAAGGGCTTGTTCACTCTTACGATTGAACCAGACCCTGCAACCTCGAATCAACAAGTTGTCTCACGTCTTAGCTTCAACGGTTTTGCGGGGAAGACAACTGAACAGCAGATTTCGCGTGTCGGTCTTGGTGCAGCCGCTAGGTCCGTTAAAGCTGACGAAATTCAGGTTCCTCGCCTTGCGCTAGCAATGATCGTCGAAACCAAAAACAACCGTCGCCGCAACTACGGCCATTTTACCCCTTGAACTATGCTGCGGGCCGGCAGGGGCCGGCTGTGCGCGCGATCGCAGGGTGGCCGCCGGGGTAGTAGCGGGGCTCGCTGGCCAGCGCTGTAGCGGCCTTATAACGAAGGTCCTAACGGCCAGTATATTTTTGAACCTTCTCGGTTAGCTGTCAATTTTACAAATCCGAAGACCTGCCCTTGGCTTATCACAAGGCAATGAACTCCATTTACGGTTTTATTGATGCAATGTGTAATTGGAACAGTCTCTTTGCCATCGCTTCGAACATAAGGTGTGTTGACTGTTTTAACGTCAATAAGGTGCTTGATATCCTCACCTGGCTTCCAAGCAATTAAATCAACAGGCCCAGACGGAGACAGGTTCCTAAACACCTCATAACCCATTGCCATCAACCAAGCTGCTGCTATTAGCTCGCTTTGAGCACCTGTGCGATTGTTCGACATTAAACCACCTCCGTTGGAACTATAGCGCCAATCTGCTCCAGGATCTTGACCGATTCGGCTATATACCAGTCGTAATCGATATCATCGGGGAGCTGTTCGGGCAAAATCATGCACGGCTTTGCCCCATCGGACCGAGGCACCTTGTTCCCGCTCTTGGCGTAGACGAGCTCACCCTGCACGTCCTTCGAGTAATACCAGCGGACAACCTTGCCGACGAACTCTGTCTCACCAGGCAAGCGTGTCAGCTCCTTGGCAAGGTCGTAGGCGACATGCAAATATCTTGCCTCACGCAGTGTCTCGCCCTCGAGAACCCAAGAGTCCTTCGCTATCTCGTAGAACCCTGCCATGCGAACCAAGTCTTCGGGCGTATCGTGCTCAGGCGGCACTTGACCCCATACCTTGACCGCTCCACCGCTAACGCTGCGCACCACGACGAACTTCCGAATATCGTCGCAGGCGCGGATAGTGTGGTCAATAGGTGTTCCATGGATCAAAAACTGTTCCACAGCCTCCACGCAGATAGTCGTGGTCGGGTTCTTGTGAAGCCTCTCTGCAAGGTTCTTCTTGCTCGACCAAGGATTGTTGAAGGCACCCTTGTTCTTCGTTCCGTCGGGGAGCTCGATCCATTGCCCATCCTTCTCGGTTTGCTTGATCGCGATGTAGTTATTGACGTCCCTGCTATAGAGGGCAAGGTAGCGAGTTTCTTCTGTCGGGAACCCTGTATCGAGCTCCCACTGTTTCACAATAGCGTCCATGACGTGCGTCATCGTGCGCGGGCACTTAATGACGACGCCGTCCGTGTTGGCGCTGACCACACGGATGCCAGCTAGCTCCAACCGTTCAATCAGCATGAGCAGGGATAGCTGGCCGGTCACTGTAGTCTGGATCAGGCCATGCGGGGAATAGAGGATCGAATACTTGCTGCCTTGCTTCCCGAACCAACCGTTGATGACAATCTTCAGCGAGTCGGCGATAGGCTTGTTGCCAGCCTTCTTGGCACGGATACGCCTATCCACAATGGAGCGGAAGATTTGCAGCGCCACAGGCCCGAGCGCAGGAGGGAACAGGCCAAGGTTCAAGATAATGAACGGATAGTAGCTAGTGACGTCTATGTCGCGAAGGATATAGTCCTTGTCGGTGTAGTGCGCGGCGGTTGACTCGCTGCTATGCAAGCCGCCGATGCCCATGCGGTAGATGGCACCGTTGATATCAAGCTTGAGGTTCTTCACCTCTTCCGGCATTACGACGTTGCCGTTTAAGTCAACAATGAATCGCGCACGCTGGATGACGTCAAGTGCCCACTGCATGAGCGGGGAGCGGTATTGGATGAACGGAGGCGTCTGGTAGTGGAAGACGGTGCCAGGGTCGACCGTTATCTTCTCCGGCCGGTGCCCCGTCCGCTTCTTGATTTCCGCGGTGATAACAGCTTCGGCAATCTGCGCATCCGACTTGCTGCGCAGGTCAATCTTGTATTCGTTCGAAAGGGTATAGCGTAGATCGACCTGCTCGTTCAAGCATTCCCGGAGGATCTTTGTATTAGCTGTATCGTTGACGCAATACCAGCGAACGATGGCAATCTGCTCAGGCGAAAGCCATGTTGACGGGTGAAACGGAAGGTCTTGCATCTTGTGAGCGTGCAACCGACCCGCATACGTCTTAAGCGAACCGAACAACGGAGCGACTTCAATCAAGTCAATGTGGTCAACCTTTAACGCTTTCGCTTTGAACTGCCGACGGACATCTCCCCCGCGAATCTCCTCTAGGATGATCCGATCCGAAGCTTGCTTGAGCTGAGCGCAGGTGCAACCCGCGACCGCCATCTCGTTGATAGGCAAGTCGTAGTTGATACCGTTGAAGGTAACGAGGGTGAACGATTCGAGCAGCCACTTGAGCTTATTGATGTCGAGCGGGTGGCCCTCATACATCTCGACGTAAGCAACCTTGCCGGTGACGAGGTTTGTAAATACCGACAGGAAGTAATTGCCATAGACCTCGGTATCCTGGAGGAGCTCTTGCCGCTCGCGACGGGCGGTCACCAGCTCCTCGATCGTCATTATCTCGACGGGAAATCGTAGCGCTTCCTCTAGCCCGGGCAGGTAGTCAGGGCGTAACCACACTGGCTCCGGGGGCTGGCGCTTTTCCTTCTCCTTCTTGGGAGGTTTCGGCGGAGGTGTATCGTCCCAAAAGAACCCGACTGCATCGTTACGCATTACATACGCATCCCGATGATTGCGCCGCGCACCTTGTCGCCGAAGAACAGGCAGGGGGAAGGGTATAGGGTGAAGTCCGCGGTAGTCGCTACGTCTTTCAGCAGTCCAAAGATCGACAGGTTGTAGCAACCTTCGAAATCCAAACCGTCAACTTCGTAAGCGCCGCCTGTAAAGTCTTCTAGGTGAGTCCGAAGCGTGCCGTTCTGCATATAGACGCGGCTGCTCCCATCCGCCATCTTTTGCAACGTAGCGAGTCCCGTGAATAGTTCGGGTGGCACCGGCACCGGCTTGCAGGGAGCGTTGAGGATGTCCTGCATCTTCTCAAACGGCCACTCGCCTTCAAGTAGCTGGCTGCGGATCCACCGCCCATCGGTATAGTGAAACGTGATTGAGCGGTCGTGGAGCTGCGCATAAGACGGCGCTTCGTCAACTCGCAGCATCTCGTTAACGCAGAAGCGCGGAATCGTAATCTGGAAAGGGACAGGGGTGCCCAGCCAGTATTCCGCCAAAGAGGCGTTATTCGTTGCGAACGCTGAGTGCCCCTGGAGCAAGATGCCGTTGGCCCACGGTCGGGACGCGTCGTTACCGATAAATGGCTTGAGCACCTTGCACGCTTGGAGGAGCTGTTCGCCATCGAAGTTGACTATATCGCCTTCGGGTAGCGGATGAACCGTGTCCCCTTCTACCGTTTCAACGAACGCCCGAAAGCGACCGCTTTGCACGCGAAGCTTGGCGCCAGCAGTCATGCTGAGCACAATGTCCTCTTCGCATTGCGTGATGGCTTTCACAAGCTGGTCGGCTTTGGGATTGCAGTCGATATCGAATGCAATGGGGCTGCTGATTGCCATCTGCCCGTTGAAACTGCGGACGTGCCCACCTTCAATCCTGAAATGCGTCATTGCGGGAAGAAGGTCCTTCTTCGCCACCGCTCCCTGCACGAACTTTAGGTCTTTGAGCATTATGCTAGTGTCCCGAACAGGTCTTGTTGTTTTTTCTCGAGGTAGTTGTTCCGCCGCCGCTCATCCATGAGCTTGTTGACTGCACCGAACGCCCAAAGATTGAAGGCTGCACGCGACTCGTAGACCTCACCGAGCCGTTCGTAGTTGAAGCCATACTCCTCGAGAAGCTTAAAGACGTAGTCCTTTTCCGGTTCGGACAGGGTCGTGATGTGCTGCCCCCATTCGTGCCGGCTAGGGGATTTGGTTGACACTGCTATGGGCCATGCAGGGTTCGACTTGCTAGCTCCCGGCATGATAACCGTGCCGAACGCTGCGGATTGAATCCACGAAGACGAGTCGCAGCTATACCAATCGAATTCTTCCATCAGCGGAACGGCGGTGATACCGAACCCATGAACCTTTATCTTGGCACGCCCGCTGCCGTCAAGCAGATGGTTCTCCCATACGCGCTCCAGCCAGTTCCTGAGCTGTTGCGTTGTCGCGCCCACCATGCCGCCGAGTGTGATATACTCGTAGTTCGCAACATAGTAATCGAGGTATCGTGAGTCTTCCTCGAAGTGGAAACAGGGGAGCGGCGTCACGCCCCGCGCTTCCATTTCAAGTTGGTTCCGATACGTTTGCAACGGGTCGCCAATGCCGTCCAATACAGACGCCATAAGGATGCCGTCTTCCTTGCGGATGATGTCCTCGTTGCGCTGGATATAATCGCAATAGTCCCGCACCGACAGTTCAACGCCTAGCGTGTATGCGGAGAACGCACCAGAGTCGAGGAAGACCTGGGCGCCGTTAGCCCGCATGTGGTCAACAAAGGATTGCTTGCCGACGTAGTGCCACGACTCGAGGATGTGCGGGAGACCCTCAAGAATCTCCCGCTCCCGCTCGCTCAATTTGACGTAGCGGTTCATCCCCTTCGGGTAGCTGTTTGAATAAACGGCGGCCATGTAGATGTGCATAGCGTTACCCTAGCAGCTGGCCGCTTACCTCGCAAGCGCAAGGAACTCGGATCGAACCGAGGAGTCCTCCTTGAAGAGACCGCGAAGTGCCGACGTGACTGTGTGGTGCCCCTGCTGACAGACGCCTCGCGATTCCATGCACATATGGCGCGCCTTGACCACAATGCCGCAGCCGAGGGGACTCAGGTGCTGCATCAGAGCATCGGCGACTTGCGCTGTCATTCGTTCTTGCACCTGCAAGCGGCGAGCAAACGCATCCAGCAATCGGTTCAGCTTACTCAGGCCGACGATCTTTCCGTTCGGGAGGTAGGCGATCGTTGCAGTTCCGAAGATTGCTGCAAGATGGTGCTCACAATGAGAGTAGAACGGAATGTCCTTCACGACGACCATCTCGTCACAACCTTCGGCACCGTCCTCGAACGTCTTGAGGATAGCACCAATATCAGCACCGTATCCGCTGCACCAGAACTTCCACGCTTTGCTGACTCGCGCAGGGGTTTCATGCAACCCTTCGCGCGTGGGATCGTCACCGGCATATTGCAGTAGGCGGCGCACGTTGTCCTCGATACTGCCGACTGAATCCCCTTCCCACGGCCAGATGATCCAATCGTCACCGTGTTCCCAGGCGCGCTTGTCGACCAGAACATAGAAGGGCTTGCCGGCGAACTCGGGTCGATCGGAGGTCGTCCCGCTGTCAATAAGGTCGTCGATGATAATATCGGCTTCCTGCGGGTTCGCGGTAAAGGTAAAGGTGAGCTCAGTCTCCGCTGCGATAGCGTAGGCGGCAGGAATGCCTCCGCGCGGCACCGCATAGACCTTCACAGCGCGATTCGGCTGGTCCTTGAAGCGAGCTTCGATCTTGAGCGCAGCTTCCTGCGCCAAAACTGCGACCTGATTGTTTGTGTATTGCATCAGCGCGGCCCCGTATAGATGACGCCGTTGGCGCCATGTTCGCGAACTTCGACCTCGGTGAGTGTAACGCGCCCCGATAGTTCCATTTCGTCGAGTAACTGTTCGGCGCGCTTCCACGCCATGGTGGCAAACGCTTCGCAGCCGACTGCTTCGACCACGTTAATTTGCGCAAGCGGAGCGCTATCAAAACGCCCGCGGCCGTCACCGAGCGACAGCAGACGTTCAAGCGCCGGATCGTCTTGGGCGACGAGCAGCTTGTGGTCAAACTGGTCCTCGAGCCACTTTTTGAGGGGCTTCAGCCCGCCGAAGTTGATCACCCATCCGTTCTCGTCCAGTTCGCTAGCAGCAAACGTGAACTTGAAGCTCAACGGATAGCCGTGAAGGAACTGGCAGTGAGATGAGGCACGATGCTGACGAAAGCAAGCGGAAAGGCCACACTCATGGCCGTAGGTCTTTGTGACGAAATGCACAGTTATTTCCCTCCTTCATATTCGATAACTTCGGGTAAATTGTTGATCGCGAATGCGGTGCGGCGCATGAAGCAAGGGCCACAGGTGCCGCAATGCTTCTCTCCCGCGCGATAGCAGCTCCAGGTCAGGTGCAGCGGAGCACCGAGCTTCGTGCCCAGGGCGACAATCTCGTGCTTCATCAGATTACCGACGGGCATGACCACACGCACTCGCTTGCCGTCTCCAACCGCGAATGGGAGCAGGTCGTTGAAGCGCTGGATGAACTCGGGTTCGTTATCGGGATAGGCACCCGCCTCTTCGAGGTTGTTCCCGAGGATCAGCGTGCCGAACCCCTTTGCTTCCGCCATTGCAGTGGCGTGCGATAGCATCATCAGGTTCCTGGCGGGCACCCATTCGTGAGCGAACTCCGCCCCTTCCTCCCCGCCGGCAATCGCGCTGTCCTTCTGGAGCAACGGGGAGTCGGTGTCCTCGTAGATATACATATCGCGTGTCCAGACGCCTACTTTCAGCGCTTCGGCTACAGCCCATATTGCTTTGTCCTCGGGACCCTCCGCGCGACTGCCATAGCGGAAGTGAAGTAGGCTAACCTGATAGCCCTCCGCTTTCGCCCACGCTGCCGCAACGACGCTGTCGAGCCCGCCGCTGCATACCACGAGCGCACGCTTGTTCGGCGGGGGAGCAACGTCGAGCCGGTGCTTGAGGTTTGGTGTGAACATCCAGACGCTATAGGGTTCGAGCATCTGCGGCACTAGCACTTCGGGAAAGTAGTCCCGCGAGCTAGCGAAGAAGACGCCGTTCGTAGCTGCGCCAAACCAGAGCGGCCTGTAGTTGACTGCGGCGAACATGGTATCAGGCAGATCGTCGTGCGTCGCGAGGATTGCATAGCTGCCCTTGAGCTTCTTGATTGCGAACGCGAATTGCTCCTCCGGCGGTGCAGCATCAGGCACGTCAAGCAGCTCAAGTATCTCAGCGATTGCAGCGCTGTCAATTGCGGTATGAAGCTTTCCGGTGCGGAGTTCCTTGTCGTTTGCGATCGTGCCGTTGTGAACGATATTCCACTTGCCGCAACGATAGGGCTGCTGGTCCCATTCGTGCTTGTCACGAACAAACTCGGTTGTCGGTTCAGCTCGCATGTTACCGATCATGACCGCACTGTCCAGGACATAATGCTCAAAGAACATCGTGTCGGGCAGCGCTTTATCGCGTTCGACCGTGCGACGTTCGTAGTTCGCCCCTGTATGGTCCTTCGGGGACTCGTGGACATGGTAGCCCCATCCGTCCCGACCGCGCTCGCGGCTCTTTTCGATGATGTGCGCCATTACCTCGTTTGCGCCGGCCGCAGCCATAGGCGATGCGCTCCAAATGAGCGCGCCGAACACTGAGCACATCAAGCAACTCCTACGATTTTGTGGACTTGGATTTGCAGGGTGTAGCCGAACCGGAGGCACGACTGCACGGCGACATTGTAGTTATGACGGTTCCGTGCGACAGCCTCTTCAGGGTTGATGAATGTAGCGTCCATCGGTTGGACATAGACCGGACGGTCCCATCCCTCGGGAGGTCGGGCAGGGTAGGGGCTGGAGGTATGCTCAAGCGCTTGCATGGGCAACCCGTCCTCGAAGCGCACGTTACCCGCTTGCACAACATACTTCAAGGCATGTGCGCGGTGATAGATGTCGGGGTGCAGCTTTCCCGTTTTAGGACTGACAACCAGATAGGTGCCGAACTTGCGGGACAGGTCTTGCGAGGCCCACGGTATTCCGGGATCCGGCTGTAACGTGCCGTTCGATTCGATCTGTATGAAGAACCCGTTCTCGTGGAGGACCCAACATAGGTTTCGAATGTCTTGGCGGAACGGTTCCCCGCCAGTGATGACGACCAGCCCGGACTTGCGAAGTGTGGTCACACTCTCCAGGATTGCCTCAACCGTGTAGCGGGAGCGCCCTGACGTGTAGTCCGTGTCACAGGCAGGGCATTGCAGATTGCATCCTGCCAACCTCACAAAAACGCAAGGCATCCCACAGAAAGGACCCTCGCCTTGGATGGTTTCGAAGATGGAGTGAACGGATAAGGTGCCGTCGGACCGAAGCTCACGCTTCTCGATTGGTTGGATATTTTGCACTTGGCCTCCGGGAGGTAGCTAGGGGCTGCTCCGAAGAACAACCCCTAGCAGGTTTCGGCGGTGATAGGTAGCCGTTAAGCGTTGGCGGATTCCGCCTGCTTCTTCGCAGCGGCTTCGGCCGCCGCAGCGTCCTTGGCTTCCTGCTTGGCCTTCGCAGCGGCTTCGCGCTCGGCGACCTTGCGCGGGTCGTCGATACGGCCGGTGATGCCGTAGAACTTCCGCCAGCGAGCGTATTCGGCGCGGACGTTGGCTTCGTTGAGGTTCTTCTCGCGAGCGATATCCATCGCTTCGCCGATCGACGCCGGAGCACCGTTGCGCTGGCTGACCTCGTCGAAGATTGCCCATGCCTGGCCGCAGAGACCATCGGGCTTCGGCCGGCGAATACCGTTCTGCTCGGGCATCCGGGCAGCTTCGCGAGCAGCCTGCGCTTCGGCCTTCTTCCGCTCACGTTCAGCAGCGGCTTCAGCCTTCTTGCGCTCGCGCTCTTCAGCAGCGGCCTTCTTCTCCGCTTCCTTCTGCGCCTTCTTCTCGGCAGCGACGCGCTCGCGTTCCGCCTTCGCAGCGGCAGCTTCGTCTGCCTTGCGCTGCTTTTCGGCAGCAGCTTCGGCTTCAGCCGCCTTCGCGTCGTTCGACTCGGTGTTCTTCGGTTCCTTGGCCATTTCGATATTCTCCATCAGGGTCCAGTGGGCGGACTTGCTAGCCGTAGCACTCTGCGAACGGCCATGCAAGCCCTAATTTAGGCTAAGCGATTTTTCATCCAGTTCCCAAGTTCATTACTTGAACTTGTTCTTTTAATTCCCTTATCGGTTTCAAGGGCAATCATCATTTTCTTTCGTAGTTCAAGCACGACAGCTTTATCGGTAGGAGACCCGGCTTCCTGCCACATAGCGTCGGCGACCGCCCATATAACGGGGCGCACGCTAGGCATACGCTGTTTCGGCACTGCTGGCCGCTGTGGTGTGTTGGCCGTTGCTACCCTGGCAGGGGTGGCACTGCGCACCTTGCGGCGCTGTGGGGCCCGCTGCGCGGCCTGTTGCGCGGTGATAACGTCGAGGGGTCTGCAATGCTGTGACAGCGGGAAAAGTTCCTCCTGTTTAGCAGGGAGCTTTGCGCCGAGAGCATATCTCCACTGGATACCGTTATGCAAATCGTCTTCGACAACGGCAATTTGCGCTTCAAGCTCAGGCAAGTGAGCGAACGTAGGTTTGAGCTGCGTCTCCACTACTGTGGCTAGCATTTCCCTGACCACAAGATCTTCGGTGCCTGTGATGTCTTCTGTAGTAGTATTGCGATAAAGCATCCGCAACTCAAGCGGAGTCATTTTGCAAAGAAAATACTCGCGGTCGGTGTTCTCGATTGTTACCGAGCGGTCTGGCATCTCAAGCCACGCAAGCGCACTGACGATCTCGTGCTGTTTATGCACGTGAACGAACTCGAGAGTGTCCATATCAATTGAAACAAACATTAGAGGCAGAACCCATGAATTACCTCAGGCGATTCAGTTTCGTCCTTGGGAAGGTTGGCAAGCATAGCGAGCCAGTATTCGAGCGGCATGTTTTCAGCGGTCATAGCGGGATTCGCGTTAATGATAGCATGAAGTGCCTTGCGCTGATCTTCCGAAATAATGATTGTATAGGTTTTCACGTGACTGCTCCTTATTGTGCTTACAGCTTAAACGTAAGTCGGTCTGATTACAAGCGCTATTTAGGCCAGTCACAAAAAAGGGCGCAGCCGAGACCGCGCCCTTTCAAAGTGGCACCTAATGCTATTCAGTAGGCGCGACTGGAGGTTCTTCGACCGGCGGTTCTTCGACCGGATCAGAAGGCGTATTGGCAGCAACTGCCGCCGCCAACGCATCAGTCGTATCCGACAGTTCATTGGCAAGAAGCTGCATTGCGCTGTCTTCTTCAAGATCGTCAGCTTCAATTGCTTCAGCGATCCGTTCGTTGATGCTGTTAAGAACAGCAACCGCAGACGTCGCGACATCCTTCATTTCAGCAACTTCGGCAGTGAGATTTGCAAATCCTTCGGCCATGGTTTTTCTTCCCTTGAGTGAGTGATATACGATTGCGATAGCAAGCGTTAAAAGAGCCAGTTCCATAAACTCTCCTGGCATATAACCTGTCAAACTGCAACAGGCAGTATTTTATACCATGTCAAAAGAATCATCACAATAGCTAACAATAAATTAAAACGGAATATCGTCGTCTAAATCATCATAAACTGTAATTGCTTCTGGAGGGGCAACCCGCGAATTACTTATACCTCTAACTTCAACGTCAGCCATTACATACCCCGGCGCCTCTTCCGTTCCGAAAGCCGTGCCATCAAAACAAAATGCCATAATTTCTGGATAAGGCTTCCGATTCGTCCAAACGCGAATATGCGTCGGCATTTGTGCCTCGCGTATTCGGTCGATAGCGGCTGCCGTGCTTTCAGGGAATTCAGTTCCTGCTCGCTCGCTCCACCATTTGCGAGCTTTTCTACCGGCCCAATCTGCGTGTTCGGGGCACACGTATTCTGCGATCGATTTGTATCCATAATAATAACTCACCTTCATACTTGGCGGCTTGCCAAGCTTCCTGTGCTCATCAATGGAAATATGATCGACCGCGAATACCGCCGTCTCGGGCATCTCTCCTTTGATAAGATCGTCGCTCGCAGCATCAGCTTTGAACTTAACTTCAAATGTGAATTCGTTATCGCATGGCGCACCGTTTGGAAGGATACCATTGCAGAAGCGCAAGCTTGCATGAACGAAGCATTCGCACTTCGGGCATTCCTTGACGGGAGCTTCTCCCCCGCCCTGACCCTTGCGACGCGGCACCACAGGGTCATTGACAGGCCCGAGTCGGGACGTGTTGCGCGCATAGTCCAGAACAAGGCAGTTCTGTTTATCGCTCGCTGCGATAGCAGCCAACCTCCCGCCAATCTGGCTCAAATCGAACCCCGGCGCATAATCAGGACGGGTGCCACGCCCTAGCATCTGAACCCATAGCACGGACGACGCTGTAGCACGCAGAACAATGATAAGGTCGATGCCGGGATAGTCGAAGCCTGTGGTCAGCACGTTATTATTCACGACGGCTGTTAACTCACCGCGCTTAAAGGCAGCGATCGTTTCGTCCCGCCCTGCGCGCTTGCTATGAACGACCCCTGTCGGGACACCGAACTGGTCAAGCATCTCACCAATGTGATCTGCATGGTCCACGCCCGATGCAAAGATGAGCCAACGCTTTCTGTTCTGCTCCGCTGCGATGTGCATTGCTTCACGCAGAGCAGCTTCGGTGATCTCATCCTTATCGAAAAGCTGCTGCATCTCGCCTTCGATAAACTCGCCGCCGCGGATATGCAAGCCGTCGGTGCTCAACTCGAGCTTCGTCTTCTTAGGCACAAGGGGCAGCAGATACCCTTCAGCAATCAGCCGATTGAACGCATCCATCGTTGTAATGTCAAAGCAGACATCAGTGAACAACGGTGGGATGATGTTCCCCTTGCTGTCTTCGGATGAATCTGTAAGGTGACCGTGCCCGAGCCGCCAGGGTGTAGCAGTGAAGCCGACAACCTTCAGGTAGGGGTTCACCGACTTCAGTCCCGCAAGGAACGCGCGATACATTGTCTGGTCGTTCGGACTGAGCAGGTGCGCTTCGTCAATAAGCACAAGGTCAATGTGCCCGAAGATCATCCACTTTTTCCAGACGGACTGGATACCGGCAAAGGTGATCGGGCAAGTAGCGTTCTTCTCGCCTAGTCCCGCACTATAGATGCCAGCAGGGCAGAACGGCCAAAGCATCATAAGCTTCTCGTAGTTCTGCTGGATAAGCTCCTTCACGTGCGTAAGTAGGATGATTCGTTGCGTCGGGTAAGGGATGAATACCGACTGCAAGAAGCGAGCAATGACCACACTCTTGCCCGTGCCGGTCGGCATCGCGACAAGGGGATTGCCTTGCTCGGCGCGGAAGTAATCCCAAATCGAATTGGTCGCTTCGGTCTGGTAGGGGCGGTCTTGAAAGATCATTAGATGTCTTCGTTCTTATGCCAGTCCGGGCACCCCACTTGCTGCTTCTCTTTGCTCAGCTCCATGTTATGCCGATTGCAGAACCACTTAGCGTCCGCAATGGGCTTGACGAACTGACAGGTGCGGCAGTTGACAGCGGGAGCCGCATTCAGATGGCAGACTGGCTTGTCGTCACAGAAGCGGCACTTGAAGAATCCTGGGCTCGGATTGATTTTTGGCGGAGGAACGTCCATCCAGACCAGCTTCTCACCCCGATCGAGGAACTGATCCGCAAGCTCGGCGTTAAGCGTAATAATTTCCATATACTGGTCGTCAGTGTTTTTGCAGACTGCGACGTATAGCGCGACGGGATAGCCCATCTTGCGCATGTAAAGTTGCATCTGAATATAGTGCTCGGGCTTACACGCTTTCACCCCTTTGCCGGTGAACGAACCCTTCCCGAGGACATAGTTACGCCAATCCGGCAGCTTCCCGGCCATTTCGATGAAATACTTTTCGCTGTGCGTCTTGAACTCAAGTAAGCATACCTGCTCCGGAATATCAGGAATGCCAAGCGCTAACCCGTCCCCTGACCCGCCAGCGTGCCCCTCAGCCCATGAGATACGGAATTGCTTGCCGTGCTCGTCCTGTTGCCAGACCTGCGCACCGATCATCAGAAGTTGCGCTATGACACGCCCTTCCTCGAGGTGCCCCCGGTTGAACAAGCGCAACAAACGACCGTCGAACTTAGGCTTTGTTGTCCACCTGAAATTATACCAGATGCGACGAGCGCATTCCTCACCCATGAGCGAAGCGCCCATATGGCTCCGGAAGCTTTCTTCCTCGCTGCGATATGCGTCGCCGATGTGTGGTAACACACGACCTAGCCACCCGCGGAACGCTGCGCCCTGATCAGCTGCTATCATGCTATCGATCAGACGCATGGTCTTAATCGCGTGCGTTAGGTGTCCCACTTAAATCTCCGGCTGCTGGTAGAGAGGTGGATCAGCGGGTGCCGCCCATGGTGAACTGTCCCACCCCTCAACTAGCAGCCGGACCCGAAGGCCCGGCTGTGTCGTTTACTGAGCGGCCTGCCCCTGATTGGCCCAGGGCGGATTGGCTCCCTGGGCCTGAGCAGCGGCGGCAGCATTCGGGTCGGGCTGACCCTGCGGCTGCTGTGCCTGACCCTGCGGCTGACCCTGCGGAGCTGCCCCACCATTCCACGGCTGCTGCTGAGCGTCACCCTGCGGCTGCTGTTGCGGCTGCTGGTTCTGCTGCGGAGGCTGACCCTGGAAGGGATTGCTCTGGTCCTGCTGCGGAGGCGGAGCATTGTTCAGCGGAGGGTTCTGCCACGGCTGCTGTCCGCCCGGATTCTGCTGCGGCTGCTGCGGCTGCTGCGACTGGTCCGGCTGCTGCTGAGGTTGCTGCTGGAACGGTTGCGTCTGCTGCTGCGGAGGGTTCTGCTGAGGCTGGAACTGCTGCTGCGGCTGCTGATTGGGCTGTTGGAAGCCCTGTTGAGGCTGCTGCTGGAAGCCCTGGGCCGGCGGAGTGAAACCCTGCTGCGGAACGCCACCGGCAGCATTGCCGGAACCGACGGTTTCGACCTGCTCGTTGATGTTCTTGTAGGAGATGATGTCGTTCTGGTCTTCGTAGTTGTCATCACCCTTGCGGATCTTCACCTTCACCTTCAACGGCAGACCGTGAAGCTGCTGGCTGTCCTGGATGTGCAGGACACCGACCGCGTGGCCGATCGCCGACAGCTGACGGAGAGCGATCTCCTGCGCTTGGGCGTTGGCGTTGCGGATGTTCAGACGCGCGAACAGCTTGCGACCGCGATACTGGCCGTCGAGGATGTTGAACCGAGCCTGAAGGTAGGTGCCCGCACCATCCTTCGTCGGCTTGAGGTCCGACTCGTCCATCGCGACGTTATACCAGCCAGCGGGGACAGTATCGAAGCCGGTATCCGGCTCGACCTGAGTGGCGTCGAAGTTCAGTTGTGCCATGGTATTCTATACTCCGTTGTGGCGGCGATCAACCGCCGAGGATTTTCGCGAAAACAGCGCTTAAGATTGGAGTTTCGACAGGTGCCAGCGCCCCGCTCCTGTCCTTCGCTTGGAACTGCAAATCCGGTTGAGTTTGCAGAAAGCGATATTTCTCGTTTTGGGGCGTTTGACCGATCCCAAGACGAAAAACTTCGTCGAAGAAATATGGCAGCTTATTGGCAAGCTTAGCGCCCGGCATGGACGGACCATATTTCACAACGCCAGTGAGTTCATCCTTCGACGGCTCCATCTTGGCGCTGATAACAACATTCCGATTCGGCAGGTCGCGGAACAAGCGCACGACCGACTCCATCTTTTCGATAAGCTCACCGTATGCCTGGCGCGGGTCCTTGACCTGCCGCTTGGCATTGTTGAGCACGACCTCGCCGATCTCGCTGATGCTATCCAAACAGATAGTCTGGAACTGCCCCGCTTGCGGGGAGGTAGCGCACCAGTTATAGGCGTCCGTGAGGTCTTCGACGGTGCGGATCTCAATCATCGGCATGTTATAGCAGATGTGAGGATTGCCGGCACCGTAGAGTCGCTCGAGGTTCTGCTGCCGAAGGGACAGCGCACCGGACTCGGCACTGATGAGCAGGGGATTTGGCGCTGTGGCCATCAGGACCGTCTTGCCGACGCCCGCATCCCCATAGACGAGCACCTTCACGCCAGACATACTGGACGCGTCCTGTGCAGTTGTGAAGTTAAGCGCCACCCCGATCTCCTTGTCAATTGCGGTTGCATAGCCTAGCGGCCTTTGCTGCGAGAAGCAAGATTAAACACTAAGAAATGTCACTCGCATCACGAAAGCTTTGCCAGGTCGGGAATCGCGGTTTGTCCTTGATCCCCTTTGGAAAGAACTTTGCTTTATAAATGAGCTCCATAAATTCGGCTTGGTTCTGGAAATAATGCCGACGCTGATCATGGTTGAGGCACCCTGCGCCAACGCGGACCTCCTGCCCGTCTTCAAACAGCACGTCGCCAGTAATGGGGTCTTTGACCACACCTAGCACCGTGCCGAGCATTGCGCCCACCATCCCGTTCGGCACCTTGTTCTCTTGGTGGCTGCTACGGAACGTCTGGCCGAGCTCGTTGATCTGCGCTTCGTTCTCATTAGCATCGCCTTCGATAATGGTATGCACGCGGAATTCGAAGTCAACGAACCTCTTGATCCGCTGCAACCCGCCCTCTGTCGGCGTGCTGCGCCCTTGCTTATGCTTGGCGCCGAGCCCCCGTAGGATGACACCTTCGAACCCGAGCACGAGCAGTTCGTTCTCATATTCGAGAAGCTGGTCCATGTTGGCGACGATCTTGTAGGGCATCAGGCGCAGGTGAGGAAACAGGTGCGGAACCTCCAGCCTTAGCTCCTCGAACCTCCGCGGGAGCAGTTCGTCGAAACGGTGAAGGTAGGGCTTGTCCTTCGTTTCAGGGGTGACGTAGTCGAACAGCCACCACAGTAGCCACGGCATCCCCTTGATCGTCCCTACCAAGCTGCTCGTGATGCGGCAGAGGTCGGGATGGTTCTCCCGCTCACCTGCTAGCTCACCGTCCAGCCCCGCCAAGGAACTGTGCCCAAAGAATTGTGTCGTATGGACGTTCTTGAATTTCTTCAAGCTGCGTCCAGTGAAGGCCCCTGTCGTGTGCAGCGCACGGACGCCGTCGATCTTCGGCTGCGCCATCACAGGGAACTTGAGCTTCGCTTCGACATAGTCGCTCGCTAGCATAGGTTTCATGGAGTCTCTTCCTTCAATTCCTTACAGACCCGCTCAAGATCTGCACGCCGAATAAGACCGGCCTTGGTGAACGGTTTCGTATCCCTGAGGATGTCATCCGCTGCCGCTTCATAGGCCTCCGCTTTGTTGCAGACTTCCTTCTCCGGCTGGTAAGACTTGCAGTCGTGCAGATGAAGAATGACCGCTTCTGCATTGCACTCCTCGCACTTTGCTACGACTCCGCTGAACAGCTCCCCGTTCGACAAGTCGTCGAGGAAGTCCGCCATAACTGATGCCGGGACTCCGTCTTGCGCAAGGACGGCAATACGGTAGCCCCGATACCAGATTTCATCCGCAATGACGTCAGTCACCGAAGAACGCTTCCGATGTGTTAGGGAAGTGATTTTCCAGCTCATCCCGACATGCTTCAGCAATGAACCGATGCTCAGCTTGAACCCCTTCGGCAGTTCGCTCCTTGATGTAGTGGAGCCACGTGCGAACCGAGAAGTGCAGATACATCACGGTCGGGACCAACCCTTCCGGCAGCACCGTGCGAGCCACTTCCTTGGCGACACCCCGACCGAGCCAGAACTTGTAGTCGCGCTCGTCCTGCTCCGCTTTGGACTTGACATAGGCATCCCACTCAGCTGCGATCGCGTGCTCCTCAGCTGTCTCCGGCAAACGGGACAGCTGGCGGTTCGTCGGATGCTGAAAGCGGCACTGGCGCGTCCGCAGGAGCATCTCATACTCCGCATAACGCCCACTGAACTCCTGGAACCCGATCGCCGATAGATGCCTGAGCACCTGCCGGCCGACGTCTCTGGTTGTGGTCACCTCGAGACACATACTGGCCATCTGGAAAGGCGACCAGTGATTGTGAGTGATGAGGTAACGGATCAGGCGGGAAGCATCTGCGTCGCGATTGCCAGGGTTACTCACCCTGGCAATGTCTGCGATCAGCTTGTCCCCGTCAGGCGTGCTATGCACGAACTTGACAGAATGGTTTTCCATCAGCTTTGCGCTCCGCCTTCCGGCGCCGACGGGGGCGGGGGCGGCGGGCTGAGCGAAGCGGTCGTCTGCTCGAACAGCTTGCGCGCTTCGGACCCCTCAGGCAGCGAATCGCGGAACGAGTTCACCAGCGACTCGCGCTGCTTCGTCCGTTCGATTTCGAGCATGGAGTCGCTGAAACGCTTCTCCTTGTTGACGAGATCGTTGTATTCGTGCAGATCGACTTTGCCGACCGCCCACTTATAGGTGAAGTCGGCGTCAGGATCGATATCGGGCGCAGTGTCGACCTTGACCACAGTGACGATCCGCAGCTGATTGTTCGTGTTCAGCACGACCAGCGCATCGCCAGCTTCGACGTTCCAGGTCTTCGGCACTTTGTAGATATACCGCTGGCCAGGCGCATCTTCGTTGGCAAAGCGCATCCGCAGGGTCATTGCTTCGGCTTCGGGGCTCCCACGATCCAGCCGATGCAGTGCAGATTGGCGAGCGCGATCACGCGATGCTACGCCTGGGTAGTCGATGCTTTCGACCTTCATATCGTAGCGGCCGGGCGGCAGATCGTCGACCGTGTTGTCGAACGTAACGTGGACAGTCGTGAACGAATTGTCCAACAGCGAGAACATATGCTTATGCTTCATGACTTCTACTCCTTAGAGTTCGCCAAACGCTGGCGGGCCAACCTCATTCCTTTCTTAGCACGCGCATCACAGAGGTTGTTTGTGACGTAACGTGCTTCGGGACGCGACGTGTGCCCCTTGACATGCTTGAAGGTGAACGTAAAGCCCACCTTCCTCTTGAGGTCGAAGAACGCACTCTTAGCACGCTTCTCGTCCTTTGTCAGGCGGTTGCGCGTCGACATAAACGCGTCAATGGCCCCCTGGCAATCTGTCTGGAGCAGGATGTGATCCCCCTCCTGAACTAATTCCCCCTTCACTGAGATATGAACCGCGTTAACGATTGCTATCATTTCCGCTGCACTGGAGCTGTCAACCTTCTCTTTGACCTCTCCACCTCCACCGCGCTTCCCACGCTCGCAGGCAGTCCACCAGCCGTATCCGGCAGCGCCTGACTGCGTGCAATGGGACGCGTCGGCAATGATTGTGACCCTCATTGCGGAGTCTTGGGGATCTTGATCTCCATCTGCGGGGAACCCGGCTTGATGATCAAGCAGCGATCGAACACCAGCTTCTCGTCGGCAGTGAGCTTGTTATACTCCGCCTTGTTGAGCTCGGGCTTCCACCGAATGAGCTTGGTGAGGTCCAGTTGCGGCAGATTGGAACCCTCGGCGAACATTGCCTCCTTGAGTCCCTCAAGCTGCTGCTCATCAACCGTGCGGTTGATAACGTGATCCGCTTGGAGGATCGCGCCGGTGCCGTCGTTCAACGGAACCTTGTTTTCCTTCGAGCCCTCGGTCGGGTTCGGGAAGTAGTGCTTGAAGATGCGCGAGCGAAGCATTGCTTCTTCGCCCTTCAGCTTAGCGAGCTGAGCTTTCTTCTTGAACCACGTTACGAGGTCCTGCGGCGTAACAGCTACCTCTTCAGATATATCTACCATTTGACTGCTCCTTTGCTTGCATTGTGCAACCCATAATAGGCGCACAGGCGCACAATGCAAGCGAAAAGTTCACTTCCGAATTATTCCTCGGGGGTCTCGAGTCCTGAGGTCGGAATCGGCTGCTTGACAGGGGTGCCGACGGGCGGCTCCTTCCCAAAGTAGCTACGCTCAGGCTCTTTGTCAGCACGAAGCTGAGCAGCCTTGTCGGTGTATTGCAGACCCTCATAGCGCTTGCTCAGCTTGGCGATGTTAGCCCGCAGCGCATCCTGCCGTTCGAAACCGAACATATAGCCCAACGTCATCAGGAACTTGCTGAGCTCGGTCAACTGCACCGTCAGAAGCTTGGCGTCGAGCTCCTTATTGTAGATAGCAGCCTTCTTGACCGTGTCGAGCACCTGCGAACCGCGGACCGCAACAATGATAGCATAGCCCACCATCACGTCGGGACCGATATGTTGATTGCGAGCGAAGGTTGCAATCGCATCCCAGTCGAGCTCAATGCCTGTGCGCTGCACGAGTTGCTCGATGTAGAAATATAGGTCTCCGCTTTCCTCGAGCAAATTCTCCTTGCCGGCTTCGAAGACGTTGTCGCCCCGGAAATCCTGCGTAATCATGATACCTTCGAGCAGCTCGCCCGCCTCACCAGCGACACCCGTCGCACCGTGCCAGAGGTCGGTAGTGTGGTCGGATAGCGTCTCGATAATGCTGCGCGGGTTCTTGACCAGCGCTGCCACGAGCTGAGGATGCGTTACGTCCATGCTTTGTCTCCTAGTTGAGTGGCCTACTGTATAGCGATGGCCACAGTATCGCAAGCGTGCAGTTCTAATCGCGGTCCGTTGCCATTGCCTCGTAGTCAGGCAGTTTAATCACGCGGAACGCCTTACCGTGATAGCTGAACATATCGACCAGCTTGTCTCCCTTAACCTCCATAATGTATCCAGAGTTGACAAGGTTCATCAGCGTCTCTTCCAGCGCTTTGTTGGCGCCGAACTTATGTTTGTAGAACGCTGATGCGCGAGCCGTGCGCTGCTGGAGGTATGGACGCGGGACGATGCCAGCTTCGCGCATACCATCCGGAATCTTGTAGCTCTTCGGAATGGGCTTGGTGAGGTAGTCTTGAATGACTGCAACCGCCTTGCGTTCACGGGACTGGTCGTTAAGCCCAACGTCACCGCTGCTGATGCGCTTACGCATAATCTCAATGTCCGCCATAATGAGCTTGATGGCCCAGTCTGCGTGATGCTGTTGAATGATCGGGTGCATGTAGTTATCGCCCACCGCTAGGATGGCTGCGACACGCAAGACCTTCAATGTCGCACGGTTCCACATCTGGCGTCGAGACTCATCCTGAGTGCCGCGAATCATGTCCGCCGCCTTGTAGCTGAACGCCGATAGCGTCTTAGCTGCTTCCTCTGTGCGTCCAACTGGCTGAGCGGTGCCGTTCCCTATGTTAGCATCCGCCTGAAAGGCCATCCCGCATAGGTAGCGCGTAAGAGCGCTGTCGGGATACTCAATCATGTTCGTGTTCTCTTCAGGCCGGTCCCCGTCATACTGAATGACAAGGAAGCGCGAAAGGAACCCGTCTTCCATCATAGACTCGGTTAAGCTGTCATAGAATGTCTGCGGCGTGCTCTCACCGACCATGCTGTAGGCAACGGACTGGAGCGCCTCGATGTTGTTCTCTGTGGAACTGTAGCCGATACCGCCAACGATGGACATAGGAGCTGACTTTTGATACAGGTTCGTCATTTGCGTCCGTAGTGTGGTCATCGGACCCTCACGGTCGTCCTCCATGGCGATGCGCTTCATACGGCGCCCCCACTCACCGGACACATTAACAAAGGACGTATTCTGCGCGCACGCCTTGATTAGTGCAGGACCGGACGCATACTCGGTAAAGTCCACGAAGTTGCCGAACTGCGGAAACTCACGAATGCACGAGCTGACGACAGTTGAGATGCCGGTGTGCAGCGCCTCCTTGCCGATAGCGCTGCGAGCCACAAGAACGATATACAGATTCAAACCTGACTTCGGAATGTGCCATGCTTTGCCTGTGATGCCTGCCATCAGGCCGAGCGCTGCTGTGACTGCGACCTCCTTGATCGGAAGGAAGCTGTTGTTATAGATGAACTGCGACAGCGCGCCTACGAACCCTGGAGGCCAGGGTAGCCCATCCGAACCCGCTTGGCGTGCTGAGTCGGTGACGGGAGCCATTTGTGCCAGTGCAGCCTCTGGCGGCGGCGCAGTCACCACAGGCTCGCCTGTGCCGAGCACCTGTAGCGGAGAAACCGTGCGAGGGGTAACAGCACCGAAAGCCCCTGCCACCTGCTGTGCCGGCGGCACGCCGCCCTGTAGCGCTTGAATGCCTTCCTGCGCAAGCTGACGCATATTGTCCGCAGCTTGCAGAATACCGCTCAACTCAACGCTGCGCTCGCGCTCCTGCCTTTCGCGAATAGTCTTGAGGGTATTGTTAAGGTAGGCGTCGTTCTTGGTAGCTTTCTCGCGCTTCCCTAGACCCGACTCGCGGAACAACCTGCGGCACTGCTCGTTCGATTCACTGTAGAAGGTGAACATGGACATGAGCGCCAAGTCTGCTTCGGATTGGGAGGGGAAGTTGAATTCCTCTTCGCGCCACAGCCCCTTCCACAGCTTGCTGAACTTCTCTCCGTTCGCAGCGCTCACTGCAACCTGAAGGATATACCAGTCATCTGCCTCCTCGGGTAGCTCCTCCAACTCCACCTGCTTCTGTAGCGGGCGCATTTGGTGGATCATATTCGTTAGGAGGTATTCCCGGTCGGCTACTGGCTTCGGGACATAGACGTCGCCCGTTGAGATGATGAAGCGCTCTTGCGAGTAGATTTCGATGCCGTCCCTGCGGAAACCTCTACCGATATTTCCGCGGACCCAAATGTGGAGCCCTTTGCCGGACTTGGAGCGCTCCGTGTAGGAGTCAAAGCGCTCGACAATAGATACATACCTTTGGAAGTCATCTGCTGTGGTCCACTTCTCGGGATTGTTGGGAGTCGTCTCCGCGTCCTTGACGTCCAGGTCAATGCAGGTGAACGGGTCTCCTTGATTGAGGATATACCCGACGTCCAAACCTGTCTGCCGAACCGTAACGCCTTCCGCTGTGACGTGTGTGGTCACTGTTTCCCTGTTTGACCACGCTACAGCGCACGCATCCTCGAAGGTCATCCAGGACGAAGGTTCTGTTACCTTGACAAGACGTAGCCCACCCTGCGGACCGACCGTCATAGGCGCTTTGCTAGCACCCGCGATGGCCCACTGTGGACGTTCTCTCATTTCCTCGGGTAGGTTGCCCCATCGTTGAGCGCGAATCACAACCCTTTCCTCGATGCGATAGCTTTGGCCCACTCTTCCATCATGGGTTCAGCTTCGGCTCGCAGCCATAAGAGGATATGCGTGCCACCGTCGGCACGCCGGATTACGATAGCTTCAGGAAGCTTGCCGGCGCGGGCACCGTTAAAGATGGTGCTTCGGTTAACGTCTAGTCGCTGGCATATTTCTGTGGAACTAATGTAGGTTTCGTCAAAAGCTTGCTGCAACGACACGACCGCCCCATCCCTTGTCAAGAAGACCAGCCCGTATCACCATCGCGGCGGTGAAAGAGGGGCTGGCCGTATCACGCACAGCATAAGCGGCTGGCAAGAAAATCGCAACTACTGTTTTGCAA
>Ga0210041_1000684_pt1 | contig 36347 bp, 25 predicted proteins | sample CryGeymeta201503_FD_183973 | JGI IMG/M metagenome (GOLD analysis project Ga0210041, IMG submission 183973) | Groundwater microbial communities from Crystal Geyser aquifers in Utah, USA - Crystal Geyser metaG 2015-03 (SPAdes) (version 2) | ecosystem: Environmental > Aquatic > Deep subsurface >... | reverse complement strand
CACCCAGTTACAAATAGATTTAAATGATGTGTCGTACAAATCTTCTAACTCACTTGGTTTTTTCCCTTTTGATACTTGATAGCACGCATAAAGCCGCACTCCTTGCTGAAACTTCTCGTCTTTTCTCAATAACTCTTTAAGTTCTGATGATGTGTAATTTTCTACTTTTAATCTGACTTTGCTCATGTTCATTTTGCTAGTTAAACGATAAGCTAAAATACGTGTTTTATTTGTAATTATATATTAGACTTTATATAATAAAGTTTATTTTACGAATTTCACCAACGAGAGAAGTGAGTTTATATACAGGGATTTCTTGCCAATCGTTCAATTTGGGTTTATAGATGGCAATTCTGTTTTCAAAAGCTACTGCAAGTGTACCATTTTGGGAACTTTCGAAAATTGTAAAAAGAAAAGGTGGAGTATTATTCAACTGCGTTAATTCTGCAACGGGCTCTTTTCCATCAAACCGAAAAATGAATCCTTTGTCTGTGCTTAAAAAAACCTCTTTCTTGGAAGCTGTTATTCCGTTAATCCAGTCAGTGTCTGAGGATTTTTCCGCTAGTTTTAACCACTTGCCTGATTCTAATAATGTTGTATGAAAAGTGTGAGTAGTTGCCATAAAAATATGATCTCCAATGACTTCAATGCCAACGGGTTTTTCATAAGGATTAGGATTCCGAATCGGTTTACTTTTTGTTGTTTTTAAATCCAAAACGTAATATTGAGGCTGATAAGCAGAAAAAACCAATAAAACGGCTTTTGTTGAATGAATGAGTTTGAAATATTGAATGAACTCATTTGTCGTATTCCAATCAATCGGAGTAATTGTGGTATCTCGAATATTAACAAAACTTAAACCATCACCAAAAATATAAAATCCATTATTAACAGGTTCGAAAAAGCCAGAATGTAGGGTAGCGATGGTGTCAATGGTTTCAGTAATTTTATCAAAAACAAGCAAAGAGCCATCGTCTTTGTTAAACCACGTTTTTATAGATCCTCCAAAAGTATAACTATCTAAGATAAGTCTTGGATTAGTTGAATAGGAATCAGTTTGAGCTGGATGTATAATTTGAGCTGAAGTTATTTCTGAGGAAAGCATAAAGAATAGAAGTGAGAAGTAACCAGAAAATGTACCTTTTTTCATAGAGAGCCTGTTAATATGGTAATAGATTAATCTGTAATATAGTCAATCAAATCATGAATAATAATTTTATTTAAGGCGATTCATTAAAAAAAATCACTTTTTAAGAAAAATAATTCTGGTCTGACCAATTTTTACCCAACAAATTAGAAAAGCGCTTGCTTGTTGTAATTTCAAGAGTTATTTTACAATAAACAAACAAATAACTGATCTTACCAGTTTCTTATGTCACTAAAAAAAGTCGTCCTCGTCGATGGTTGTCGAATTCCTTTTCTCCGCTCTGGCACAGATTATCAGGATTTGATGGCCTATGATTTAGCCCGAATGGCTATTTCAGGTTTATTAAAAAGAAATGAAATTAATCCCGCAGATATTGATCGGGTAATTATGGGAAACGTGATTCAAGAAGTGAAAACTTCTAATATTGCTCGTGAAGCTGCTCTCGCAGCAGGAATCCCGAATTCCGTTCCCGCCCATACGGTCACCATGGCTTGCATTTCGTCAAATATGGCTATTTCTACAGGTGTGGATTTAATTAGAACTGGACAAGCAGAAATAATTGTTGCAGGTGGCACAGAAACGATGTCGGATGTTCCAATTCGTTTTCAACGAGTGATGCGTAAGAAATTTTTAGAGGCTACAAAGTATAAATCTCCACTCGAGTTCACTAAATTGTTAAAAGGGTTTAAGTTTTCACATTTAGTTCCTGAGGCGCCTTCAATTACAGAGTTTTCAACAAATGAATCTATGGGTCAAAGTGCAGATAAGCTTGCATCGGCTTTTGGAGTCAGCAGAGAAGACCAAGATCGATTTGCACTTCGGTCCCATTTGAATGCTCATAAAGCGTTTGAAGATGGGCATTTAAAAAAGGAATTGGTTTCGGTATCCGTTCCTCCAAAATTTAATTCAATTGAGCGTGATAATGGCGTTCGTGGTGATTCTACTTACGAAAAACTAGCGAAATTACGCCCAGCTTTTATTAAACCTCACGGGACAATTACTGCAGGAAATGCATCTTTCTTAACAGATGGCGCTTCAGCAACCTTAATTATGTCGGAAGGGAAAGCGTTAGCTTTAGGTTTAAAACCCTTAGCCGAACTTATTGATTATGTGTACGTTTCTCAAGATCCAGGTGAAGAACTATTATTAGGCCCATCGTACGCAGCGCCTAAATTGTTGAAAAAATTGGGAATGAAAAAAGAAGATATTTCTGTTTGGGAATTTCATGAAGCTTTTGCAGGTCAGATTTTAGCCAATTTATATGCGTTGAATAGTAAAGCGTTTATGGAAAAAGCTGGATTTGATGAATTCGGTGAAATTCCAATGGAGCAATTTAATGCTTGGGGCGGTTCCTTATCAATGGGTCATCCATTTGGTGCAACAGGAGCTCGCTTAGTTACCACAGCAGCGAATCGATTAATTGTAGAAGATGGAGAATTTGCATTTCTAGCAGCTTGTGCGGCGGGCGGTCAAGGTCATGGAATGGTTATTAAACGGTATTAGGTAAGAGGAGTCAGGCATCAGGAGTCAGGAGTCAGGGATTTTGAGACTTTACTTTTGTTAATAATTTAGCAGAAAGAATTTAAATTCCAAACTGTTGAACTTATAAAAGCTAAGTCCCGACTCCCGACTCCAGACTCCTGACTCCTCAAGCTTTCAAATACAACACATTTAATTTTTATAAGCACTGATATGAATTACTTAACTCTTGAAAAACGTAATGATGTGGCCATCATTTGGATGAATCGCCCAAAAGAAAAACTGAATACACTCAATCGTAAATTAGTGGACGAATTCCCAGCTATAATTCATGAATTAGAAAACGACCACGATATAAAAGCCTTGGTTTTAGCTTCACGAAAAGAAGATAATTTCATAGCTGGTGCAGATTTAGATGTGCTTTCCTCATTCAAAACCAAAGAAGATGTTTTTGCTTTTACGAAACCTGGAAATGAACTTTTAAATAACTTAGCTCATTTCAAAAAGCCGATTGTTGCGGCTATTCATGGAGCTTGTTTGGGGGGAGGATTAGAAGTTGCATTGGCATGTTCAGCTAGAGTTTGTTCGGATTCTTCAAAAACAAAATTTGGTTTGCCTGAGGTGAAATTGGGATTATTACCTGGTGGCGGTGGAACGCAACGTTTACCGAGATTAATTGGCTTGCAAAAAGCATTAGACATCATGCTTACTGGCAAAAATGTGTATCCAAGGCAAGCAAAACGCATGGGTTTAGTTGATATAATGGTTCATAAACATGCTTTGATTGAAGTCGCTATAAGTCATGCACGCAAATTGGCTCATGTACAACCAAAGAAAAAAGACTTACGATCTTTTCCAGAAAAAGTATTGGAATCCAATGGCTTAACAAGATCAATTGTGTATTCACAAGCCAAAAAAATGGTAATGAAACAAACACTTGGTAATTATCCCGCTCCAATATTAATTCTTGATTGTATTAAAACTGGGCTAGAACGAGGTTTTTATGCAGGGCAAGAGACGGAATTAAATCATTTTGCTGAATTGGTTCTTGGTAAAGAATCAAAATCATTGATCAATTTATTCTTTGGAATGACCGAAGCGAAAAAGAATCCTTGGCAAGATTCTGTTCGTCCTGTGAAACGAATTGGAATGTTAGGCGCAGGATTAATGGGTTCTGGAATCGCACAAGTTTCAGCAGAGAATGCGGGTTACGAAGTTATTTTAAAAGACCGAGATTTGGTCTCTGCCAATAAAGGCTTAAAATCCATTTATGTTGACATCAACAAGAAAACCAAGAAGCGCATTATCAAGAAATTTGATGAAGATCAGATTTTAGCAAGGATTCAAGCAAGCGAAAGAAATGAAGATTTAAAAGCGGTTGATGTAGTGATTGAAGCCGTTTTTGAGGATATAAACGTAAAACACGATGTATTAAAACAGACAGAAGCTGTTTGTTCGCCAAATATGATTTTTGCATCAAATACCTCAAGTTTGCCAATTTCAGAGATTGCAAAAGGAAGTGCGCGACCAGAACAAGTTATTGGGATGCATTACTTTTCACCTGTTCAGAAGATGCCATTATTGGAAATCATCAAAACAGAAAAAACAGCAGATTGGGTAATTGGAACTGCTTTTGAAATTGGAAATAAGCAGGGAAAAACCTGTATTGTTGTGAATGATGGCCCCGGTTTTTATACAACTAGGATTTTAGCGCCCTACATGAACGAAGCTCTTCTTTTATTAGATGAAGGTGCAAAAATAGAATCAGTAGAATTAGCCATGAAACAATGGGGTTTCCCAGTTGGACCAATGGTTTTATTTGATGAAGTCGGAATTGATGTGGCAGCGCATATCAGTGATGTAATGGGGCCATTCTTTGAAAAGCGTGGAATGAAATCAACCTCCATTACAAAAGAAATCTACAAAGAAGGCTTTTACGGAAGAAAATCAAAAAAAGGATTTTATTTGTATCAGGATGGAAGCAAGAAAAAAGAAATAAATTCTGATTTATATCGTTTTTTTGGCGGAAATAACAGAAAAGAAATTAACTTTAAATCTATTCAAGAGCGAATGGGAATGATGATGGTGAACGAAGCATTGTGGTGTTTGCATGACGGAATTCTGATGAGCCCAAAAGATGGTGATTTAGGGGCAATTCTTGGTTTAGGATTCCCTCCGTTTAAAGGGGGGCCATTTTTCTGGATTGATCAAGTTGGAGCGGAATATGTACTAATTTTGATGAAAAATCTAGAAAAAGAGCATGGCGCAAGATTTAAAGCTTGTCCAATTTTGGAAGAGCACGCTAGAAGTGGCAAGAAGTTTTACTCTTAAAAAAAATCGTCATCTCGACCGGAGATGAGCCAAAAGTCTAAAATCGAAGAACTCCACTCGAGCGAATCGAGTGGAGAGATCTTCGAAATAAAACGCAGACCGAAAAAGCAATGAGTAATTAAATCGGAAGATTTCTCGACAAGCTCGATACCGAAAGCAACACGAAGTGAAATGGCCTATTTTTTTCTTTAAAATTATGTTCTATTCAAAGGTAGTTCAACAATAAACGTGCTGCCTTGATTTTCTACACTTTCGACACGAATAATCCCTGAATGAGCTTCAACTATTTTTTTACAAATAGAAAGTCCCATACCATTGGAGACTTCGCCATCTGTTCCTGCGCGTCTATGTTTTTTCTCTGATGTAAATAAACCTTCTTTCATTTGCTCAGGAATCCCGATTCCTCTATCAATAACAGAAATGCGAACGAATGAGTTGGTTTGCTCTGCATGTATAGTAATAGAAGCAAATTGTGGACTAAATTTTATGGCATTATTGAGCAAATTATTAATTACTCGCCAAAAGCGATCTCGATTTACGCGAATAGAAAAATTTTCGGCTTGATATCTAATCTGTTGATGTTTTTCAGAAGCTTTAAATTTATTTAATGATATGCAATAAGTAATAATTTCATCGATAGGAATAACTGATAAGGTATGATCTGTTTCAGAAAGCCCGTCAAAGGTTAATAAATCTTCGATTAGTTGCATAGCATCATTACTTATCGCTTTTATAGTTTGAACAAATTGTAAACGGGTTTCTTCATTTTCTTCTTCTTCAAAAATGGTAGCATAACCTGAAATACCAGAAAGGGGAGATCTTAAATCGTGGGCTAAAATTCCCAAAATACGAGCATTTTCTTCAAGTGTATTTTCCAAATCAGTATAAGATCGGTTTAATTCTTGATTTCTGCTTTCCAATTCTACAACATATTTTTTTATGTTTCTATTATTTTTGAAAATAAGATAAGTAATTACAGCAGATAGACTTAAGATAAGAGCAAGTAATAATAAGAACATCGTTTGAATGAAATTCTTCTGTTTTAACTCACTCAATACTTGTCTGTTTTCTCGAACTTCTAAGTCGCTAAGAATGTCGATATTTCTCCATTGAACATCATCGTGGCTATATTGATTTACCGTATTTTGCCAATCTTGATAAGCGGTATAAGCTTTAGGTAGATTTTTTTGATAATCATAATACAACCAAATTACTTTTTTTAAACGAGCCTGATAGTTTAAGCTTGAAGTGATAAGGGGCTGATCTTTCAAGCCATCAATAAGTTGATTTGCTTCTTCCAATTCGCCTTTAGAAATTAATAATTCTGCAAGTTTAATTTCAGTTAGTAAGCCATCTTTTATATCTAGTCGATTTACTTTATTAATAGTAATATTTTCTCGTAAATACGATTCTGCTAAGTTATTGCTACCCGTTTTGAAATATAAATAGCCCAAATTTCCTTTAATAACAGCTTCCCATTGAAGTTTTGTTGTTAGTCTAATAGTTGTATTCGTTTTACTCTCTTCTACAAATGACAAAGCTTCTTCATATTTATTAATCGCTGAATCTAGGTTTCCCAATAATTCGTTACAAAATGCGATGTTATTTAAGGTTCGAGCTTTGTTATAAAAGTTAACCTGATCAGTTGATGAGCAATCTTCTCTATCTTGAAGAATTTGTTCATAGTATTTTTTTGCTTCCAAATACCTTCTTTGACTAAAGAATAAATACGCAATTTCTTCATTAAAACGAGTTATTTCACACGTGTTCAAATAGGTTGAAGCAATTTTTTTCCCTTCATATAAATTTTTTAATCCTTCAGCATATTTATTAAGTTTTATTTCGATAATTCCTTTTACTGTAACACAGCTAAAATCTTCTAACGGCAGGTATGGGACAAACTCTTTTTGTAATTCATAGGCGGAGTCAGCATAGATTAAGCTTTTTTGAAGATGCTCTTTTTGCATTGAAAGTCTAAAAATATCTCGTTTTGAAAGGTATTTGAAGTATAAACCCAACTTGTTTCGATTTTGTGGACTAGAAAATAAGGAATCAAAATAAGCTTCTGTTCTAGTGGTATCGGAATACAATAACAAACTTGGAATTTCATTGAGTAATTGACTGTAAGCTTTTATTTTTGATGTATCTACGTTAACTCTCGAAGTACAAGAACTCATTGAAAATAAAAAACTAATAGCGATTAATAATGCAGTTTTAGGACTCAAAATAAATCAAGAATGATAAAAAGTAAAAATGTTACGGAATATACTCTTTTTGAAATTTTATAAACTATTTTATTAAGGTAAAATTAATGATTAATTGAAATCAGCTCATTAACTGAGAATGGTGAATTATGTAACCGGATTGGCTTACATGCTAATTTAAATTTCTAGAAAATATAGAATTTATGATACGTGTTTTTTATTTTGCACTAATTCAGTATTTGGTTTTGACTTCACAAACCTCGTTTTCACAAGAACGAAAATCTAACAATAAAGCAGAACTATTTGCTGATATGAGTGTTGCTATTGGCTCGGTACATTCTGAAGCTGTTTCAGTTTATAGATTACATCTAGTTTCAAAATCAATTGCAGTAAAAATTGGATATAGAGCCGACTTTCTGGATTATCTGGTAAACAGATTAATAAAACAAGTACACTAACACGCTTAGCAAAAGAAAATAATTTGCTTGATACCTTACATAAGATATCGGCCACGACATAAGGTTTAAATGCAGCGTATTATTTGGAATATCAACTTTCTAAGCGTCTAAGTGTTGGTTAAACATGGATGTTCTTGGAATTGGATTTAGCTACCAATTATGATTTTTATAACTCTTTTGCAAACTGGATTTTTGGTCATGCTGGGCATCGACCCAACATCTCAGCCTAAGAACCAATCTATTCAAAAGAAAGTGCTTGTTGCGTAAAAATATATTGGACAGAGATAGCACTTCGTGGTTCTCCGAATCGAGTCATGGCACGGGATGGTTTTTTTTGCGAAAACTACTACCTTTTATTAAAGAAACGAAGTCCGAATTTGAGACAATGACCTTTATCTAGTTTTATGCATATAAATGTTGCAACAGATCTTTTTGTTAACTCTTGTTATATAAGTAAAATTACATAGCTTTAATCAATCATGAGCTTAGAATGGTGTATTTTCACAATTTCGAAACATCACAAAAAAAATGAAAAAGAAGTTCTGTAAACTACATATTATTGTATTTCATTTATTTATAGGATTCTTTTTTTATAGCAATGTGTCTGCTCAAATGATTCCTTTTTCCACCGATTCTACACATATCACTGTTTGGAACGGGGAAACCTATTCGCCTTTATTTATAAAAGGAATAAATCTTGGAATTGCGAAACCGGGAACCTTTCCTGGTGAATTATTAGCAGATGAAGAAGATTATTTGCGTTGGTTTTCTTATATCCATGAAGCAGGATTTAACACAATTCGTTTATACACTTTACATTTTCCGCAATTTTATACAGCTCTCAAAAAGTTTAATGATGAACATCGAAATTCTCCCATTTTAGTTTTTCATGGAGTTTGGTTGGAAGAGGAACATCCTGATTTTTCAGAGGATTTATTCGGGTTAACACAAGTTTTCGATAAAGAAATTAGTGACAATATTCGTGCAATTCACGGCGATATTAGCATTCCTGAAAGACAAGGAAAAGCTTATGGAAGCTATACTACAGATATTTCAGAATGGGTGATTGGCTATATAATTGGGCGTGAAATTCATCCTCCAGAAGTGGTAGCAACTAATGCTGCGCATTCTGAAATTAGGGGTTTTTATGGGGAATATTTTTCTATTTTGGAAACAAATGCTACAGAAGCATGGCTTGTAGGTCGTTTAAACAATGTTGTAAGATTTGAAATGCAAGAGTATGGAACACAACGACCTGTAAGTGCATCGAGTTGGCCGACATTAGATCCTTTGAGTCATCCAGAAGAAAAAAATACTTACGAAGATGAAGCGCAAATTGATTTTTCCAAAGTTGATTTTTCTAGAGCAAAAGCTGGATTTTTTATCAGTTATCATGCTTATCCTTATTATCCTGATTTTGTGAGTCGAGATCCTATTTATCAAGGATTTGCAGATTATTTGGGTCAAAATAGTTATTTAGGCTATTTGTATTTCTTGAAAGAACATTACCAAGGAATGCCTCTGATTATAGCCGAATTTGGAGCGCCCTCAAGTTGGGGAATTGCACATTATGCCCAAAATGGAATTCATCACGGTGGTTTAGACGAAAATGAACAAGGTTTGGCAACCATCAGAATGCTCAAAAATATTGAAGAAGCCGGTGGCGGTGGCGGAATTACGTTTGCATTTATGGATGAATGGTTCAAACGAACTTGGATTGCTGATCCACTCGATTTTGACCCTGAAAGAAGAATTATTTGGCACAATGCAGCTTCTGCTGAGCAAAATTTTGGCTTAATTGGATTTAAAAAAGACGTTTCTGAGTACGAATTTTCAGAAGTATTTTCCGATACAACGTTTATTCAAAAATTTTCAGCTGGAGTTGATTTCACTTTTTTAAATCTTGAAGTGAAGATTAAAAATGACTTGGGAAGTTCCGATACGCTTTGGATAGCAATAGATACTTACGATAAAGACTTAGGCGAATCCGTTTTAGGAAACAAAGCAACAACAGAAAACAGAGCCGAGTTTATGTTGCGAATTACTTCAAATGAAGCGGAATTATGGGTGACTCAAGCATATGATGTATTTGAAATCTGGGATAATACAGCTCCCGCTATTGTTAAATTTCAATCAGTAAAAACAGATGGTTCGCCTTGGAATATTGTTCGCCGAAGAAATAATGTAGAGGATAAAGAAGTTCAATATGTGGGAAATTTACGAGTTAACCGCTTAGGAAAGCCCCAATCGAGTTTGGATGGAGTTCGCTTGTATGATGATAGAATAAAAATTCGTTTACCCTGGAATTTACTCAATATCGTTGATCCAAGTAGATTAACCGTTTTACATGATAGTAGAGGCACAGAAGAAATAGAAACAAGAACTTCTGATGGAATTCAATTCTCCGTTTTTTATAAAAATGAGCGTTTTGATCTATCAAATCGTTATGTGTGGACAAGCTGGAATCATGCCCTAGATGCCGTAGAATACAAGAAAGATTCCTATTTCGTGATGCAAGAAGATTTGACAACTCTGCCAGGTTCTCCAGTTGCATTTTCAGATACAGTCCATATTTCGGTTGATGGTGGAAATTCATCAATTAGTCTTTTGGCAAATGATTTTTCTTACGATGGAAGTCCAATAGAAGCTGTTTTAGTAAAATCTGCAGCGAATGGTATAGTTCAATTAGCCGCAGATGGAATGTTTAGTTATTTACCAGAATCGGGTTATTCAGGAACTGATTCGTTTAAATATCGAGTTGTGTCGGGCGTGAATAAGTCGGAACCTGTAACGGTTCATATTGAATTAGAGGGGGAACCGAAATCGAAAGCATTTGTACGGGTGTTCCCAAATCCTGTTAGAAATACCTTGAAAATAGAGTCGGAAACTCTGCTAGATAGCGTTATTATTTATACAGTTATGGGCAGAAAGATTGGGAATTATGAGATTAAAAAGAAGCAATCGAAAGTTGATGTAAGTAAATTAGCAAAAGGGGTTTATTTCATTTTAATACAAGCAGGTGATCAACAACTTGTTAAAAAGATTACGGTGATTTGAAAAATGATAAATGATTAGGGAGAAATGAGCAATTGACGGTGCCTTGCTCAGTTTTTCCTTTGAAAAAATCCTTAAATATGGACTCAATAAATCACTTGGGACAATAAATTCAAGGAAAAGTGTCTCTCTTTTAAGAAATCAATTGGAATACAATGTTTAATCCCACAAAACAAATCAATTTTAAAGCCTTGAAAGGCTTAAATTATTATAGACTTTATTAATAAAAGACAAATACTACTTTAGAAATATTTATGTTTGAGCTAATAATTTGAGTTCAAATAACATGCTTAGAGCATTTATTAGTGAAACGACAAATAAACTCATAAAAAGTATTAACTCGCTAGGTTAGAAAACCAAGCCAAGTAAATAGAATGGTTAGATATGAATTCGTTAAACTACGAGCTGATATTAGGAGTTTTTTTTGAAATAACACACATCTTTCGAATTCAGATTAAACACTTTCACTATTTTTACTAATCGATTAATCAAGACCTTAAAGCTTAGGATGCGAACTCTACTTTTTTGTTGTCTAATTATCATATCTCTACTTAAAACATCAACAGCTATGGCTCAATCTACGCATATAGTTAGTGTTGGCGTTCAAATGGATGAGTTTAGCGAGTTCTATAATAACATGTATTTGTCGTTTGTAAGTTATGGCTATGAATCCAAATCGTGGACAAGTATGGTGAAATTGAATTACACCGATCGATTCGAAAAAACAGGCTATCAGTTAGATTTAGAGACCTATCATAAATTTAAAAGTGGAAGATATCTGTACATAGGATATGCGTTTTCGAGTTCGGAATTATTTCCACAGAACAGAGCAGGCGCTGAGTTATTTGTGCCTTTTTTGAAAAAATGGGAATGGTCTGCTGGCTTGCGATTTTTGAACTTTAAAACAGGAACTTCGTCCCTTTTTTATTCCGGTTCTTTAAGTTGGTATTTCAAAAGTTATTTGTTCAGTTTCCGACCTTATATAATTCCTGCTGGTGATAAATTAGCGGGTTCGTTGAATTTTTCTGCAAGAAAATATGTGAATGATACCGATTCATTTGGAATTAGATTAGGAATTGGGTCTTCGCCAGATGAACGAATTGTGCAGTTGAGTGAAGGTGCTAAAGGTAAAGATATTTTGTTGTTAAATTCAAAAATAATAAGTATATACGCTAATAAGGTATTTAATAAGAAATTAAATATACGGGCATCAATAAGTATGAGCAGAGATGAACTAGCATTTATAAATGACTATTTTATAAGGCATGGTATTTTTGAACTGAGTGCAACACTTCGTTTTTGAAAGAAGCTAATGAATATGAAATTATTACCTAACACACGTGTTTTACTTGTTGAAGATATTCCAATGAATTACATACTTGCTAGAAAATGGCTTGAAGAAGAAGGCGCACTAGTTGATTTAGCCGTAAATGGTCGAATTGCTACCGAATTCGTTCAACAATCCGAATACGATATTATTCTCATGGATATCATGATGCCTGAAATGAGTGGTTATGAAGCAACGGAATTCATTAGAAAAAAGCTGAACATTGAAACTCCAATTATTGCTGTTACTGCTATTTCTGTTGCTGGTGAACGAGAAAAATGTCTTGCTCTTGGAATGCAGGACTTTGTTACAAAACCCTATAAAAAGAACGAATTAATCCAAAAAATTGCTTCTTTAAGTTATAAAAAAGTAGAAGCTATTGAGCCTAAAGACTTGGATTCTTCCGATTTAATCGACTATTCCTATTTGCGAGAAATAAGCTCAGGCGACGAAGAGTTCATGTTTGAATTAATGGCAACCTTTACTGAGCAATTCGAAATCGGTTTTGCAGAATTGACAAGTGCATTTGACGAATTTAATAGAGAGCAAATTAAACAAATTAGTCACAGATTGAAATCGACATCATCCATGCTTGGCATTAAGATTTTATCTGAAAATTTGAATAAGATGGAAATTGCCTGCGCAGAGATGAATTCAGACGAAGTGAAAAAGCTCTTGGAGCAAATTTCAGAAGATCAAGTAGTTGTTATTAGTGAATTAAAGAAAAAAATGAAATGAATATAAAAGTAAAAATACTAATTGTTGAAGATGACTTACTTACTCAAAAAGCATTGGAATTTCGTCTAAAAAAAGATGGCTATAATGTTGTAAAAGCAAGCGATGGGTTAGAAGCCAAAGAATTATTGATTGCAGAGAATCCTGATATATTAATCACCGATTTAATGATTCCTTTTTTAAGTGGGTTAGAACTTATTGAGTTTGCCAAAAATAAACTAGGAAAGTCGATTCCTGTTATTGTGTTATCTGCAGCCAATCAAGAAAAAATTATATTGGATTCATTTAATCTAGGCGCTGATGATTTTATGTCTAAACCATTTAGTCCTTTAGAGTTAACGGTTAGAGTGAAGCGGTTACTTTCAAAAAATGGCTAGAATTACGTGTGTTTTACTATTCTTTTTAATGGGTGTCTCTTTTTTTGAAGTAGAAGCTCAGGATAGTTTATATCACGTTGTTCAAAAAGGGCAGATCTTATCTGAGATTTCCATAATCTATAATAAACGAATAGATAGAATTCTTAGAGATAATGGGTTACAAACAGAGCAACTCGAAATCGGTGATAGCTTATTAATCATTTTACCAACAGAAAGTAAGTATTTGCTTTCACTAAATAAGGGCGGGGATAATGATTTTAAAAAAATAATTACCAAAAAGAACAATCAGAATAATGATAATGCACTTGAAAAAAGTGAAAATGAACTCGATTCAATTAGTATAAATACCCTAACTACAGAGAATACTCATTTTGATGTGCATAAAGTGGATAACGAATTTGAGCAAAAAAACTCAAGTGCTACAGACTATAGCGGAGAAGAACAAAAAGGGGGAGTTCTTGATGAAATTACAATTTTTTATAATGAAGTCACACTATCAATTTTAAGATATAATTACGATAGTAAACTTGCTTATTACGTAATTCTTACCAATCTTATATTATTATTCTTGACGTTCATAATGCTTGTAATTGGCATGTTTAGTAGGATTTATAAGGTAATCCGTGCAAAGAAAAAGAAACGATATAGTGAATTTTTTGAGAATGTATTAACAAACGCATTATTCACTTCTGAAGAAGAAGACCCTGAACAATATCAAATATCGCTTAATTATTTCAAAGAAGAGCGGATTGCTAAAACTCGAACCGAACGCTCATGGTTAATACATTTATTTATTCAATTGTATAATGACTTAATTGGTGAGTCTGAAGAACATCTTCAAAATCTGTTTTTATTGCACAAATTGGATAAAGATGTAGAACGAAATTTAAAGTCGAAACGATGGTATGTAAAAGCTAAAGCAATTCATGAGATAGGAAATATGGAATTGAAAAAGTTTACAGAAGAGATAAAGCTAAACACAAGAAATCAATACAAAGAAGTCGTTTTCAAAAGTCTACTGACACTAATTAAACTTGATAAAAAAAATCCCTTAGCTTTTTTAACAAATTTAGAAACTCCCTTAACGGAATGGCAGCAAATTCAGTTATTTCATTCACTAGGATCACTAGATGAAACTAAAATTCCATTCAATACAAATTGGTTTAAAAGTACAAATGACTCTATTGTAATTTTTGCGATTCGTTTTTGTGTGAAGTTCAACAAACATCAATGGATGGGATTAGTTAAAAAGTGTTTAGAGAATGTTAATCCACTTGTTCAAATAGAAGTTATAAATGCGATAGGAATATTAGGGGACGAATCGGATATTGATCTTTTAAAAAGTAAAATGCAAACAAGCTTACTCGTGAAAAAGCAAGCATTAATAAAAGCAATTTCTTTGTTACAAATGGAAACAGATTCATTATACTTCCAAAATCTAATTCGTCAATCGGATTATGAAACCGCATTGTTAGCCGCTAAATCATTTTATTCTGTTCCTGATGGAATTGAGGAATTGGAAAAAATGAAAATGGACGAAAATGAATCTGAAAAAGTCCGATCCATTGTCTCACACGCTTTAGATAGAAGAATATGAACACGTTCGATTTTCTTCAAAAAAGTTATTTATTCGTAAATACATTCATATTTATTTATGCAATAAGTGTATCAACATTTTACATTCTATTGGCTATTTTTGCCTTTAAAGGAATGCGCAGATACAAGCTTAAAGACCTTTATTTTGATAAAAGAATTATTCTTAGTTCAGAATATTCCCCTGCTTTATCGCTAATTGCACCAGCGTATAATGAGTCATTAACCGTTATTGATAATATTCGATCTTTGCTCTCTTTACATTATTCTAACTTGGAAGTAATTATCGTGAATGATGGAAGTAAAGATGATACCTTGCAAAAATGTATTGAAACATTTGAAATGGAACCAGTTGACTTTGCAGTGAACTATGCAGTAAACAGTAAAGAAATAAAAACTGTTTATAAAGCAAAAAATCCTGCATACAGACGTTTAGTTTTGGTTGACAAAGTTAATGGCGGAAAAGCAGATGCCTTAAATGCAGGTATTAATATCTCCGCAAATAAGCATATTGTTTGTATTGATGTAGATTGTATCATAGAACAGGACGCCTTAATCCACATGATTAAACCTTTTTTGGAAAGTGAAGAGCGTGTAATTGCAACAGGTGGAGTAATACGAATTGCAAATGAGTGTGAATTCAGAAATGGGAATATTATGGAAGTGAATATGCCAACATCATTTTTCCCAAGGCATCAGGTTTTAGAATATTTACGTGCTTTTTTGATGGGGAGAATGGCTTGGGCAGAAATAAACGGCTTAATGTTAATTTCGGGAGCATTTGGCGTTTTTGATAAAGAAATTGTAATTGCTGTTGGTGGCTATGATCACAAAACGGTTGGGGAAGACATGGAGTTAGTGGTTCGGATGCGCAAATACATGCATCAAAAAAGGGAAAAGTATAAAGTCGCATTTGTTCCAGAACCATTATGTTGGACAGAAGCACCATCCTCAAACAAAATTCTTTCACGCCAAAGAAATCGTTGGACTCGTGGAACAATTGAGACAATAATAATGCATAAAGATATTTTTATGAATCCCAAATATGGTGTAATGGGAATGATAAGTTTCCCTTTTTGGGTCATTTTTGAATGGTTTGCTCCCATTATTGAATTTACAGGTATTTTTTTATTGGGAGCAATGGCTTTTTTCGGTTATGTGAATTGGTTCTATTTTTGGCTTTTCTTAACCTTGGTTTACTGTTTTTCTCTTTTTATCTCTACTATTTCTATTTTGTTTGAAGAGTTTTCTTACCCACAATACAGAAAAATATCTCACATGTTTTGGCTGTTTTTTACGGCTGCAACGGAACCGTTTTTGTATCACCCCTTAAATACATGGGCTGCAATTCGCGGAAACTGGGATATTTATAGAGGAAAAAAAACTTGGGGGGAAATGACTCGAACAGGATTTGCTAGCAAAAAAACCAAGTGACTCCTTAGTTGTCAAAACTTTTACATCATCCTATTGTAATTTGAAAGAATTACAATAATTTACTGATAAATCATTGTATGATAATCTTATGAAATATCTAGTTTTGCTTCTCTTTCTCGTAAATCCCTTCATAACAGAAGCTAAGAATTTATTTTTTTCATACAACTATCAACCAGAACCCTTAGTTGGAATTAAATCAGATTCCTTAACTCGTTTTAAAAAGCCTACATTTAACCCATACCTATTCACCGCTCAGCATTTAGCTGGAACTGCGTCTACTGTTTTAGTAGGAGTGCCAGTCGGGTTTTTATCAGGTCATCTTCTTTACCAAATGACTACAACAAAAGAAGAGCGCGAAGTTAGTTGGGGTGGATTATTTGCACCGATTTTTGGAGCATTTGTAGGATATGTGGTCGTTAAACCAATCTATATTCACGTTTTCGGAAATCGTGAGAGCTACAAAGGAAATCTTTGGTTAACAATGGGCACTTATTTAACGTCAACATATATTTATGTAAAACAAGCGAAGCTAGACTCAATTTGGGACTTAATTATCATGGATGTGCTTTCTACAAGCTTTGCTTCTGTTGTTCATTTTTATACTCTCCAGCCCATTAAATAAGGAAAGATTTCAGTAAATACATTCCCAACTTTACTTCGCTCAAATGATGGAAATTTTGCTGGTGGATTCACAGCTCGGTTAAACTTTTAAATGAATAAATTAGAATTCTATTATCATTAAAAAAGCGCTTTTCCCAGTTAATTTTGTATATTTGACTCGCTAAATTCTATTTTATAATGCGAAATAACCGTCAGTTAAATTATCCACTTTCTCTTTATTCTGCTTTTTTCAAAGCTGAAACGGTTAGCATTTCTCGCAGTCAACTTGGCTACGATCGTCAAGTTTCTGTCTTTCTTTTTGGTCTTTTGCGAGCGCAAGCCGCAGCCATGCAAAGTTAAATTGAGTGAAAAAATGAAATGTTTTATCACATCAAAGAGAGTGATTATTAGTGAGTTTTGAGGGAAAATAGTTTCCCAATTGCCTGAAAGCAAGTGATTTTACCCAAATGATATTGGATTTTCTAATGAAACAACGATTACACTATATCACTTGATTACAATGATTTATATCTGATTCAGATTCAGCTGAATGAACCAATTTTATTTATTAATTAAACAAAATATAACTTATGAAAATTGAAACCTTAGATCATATTCAAAACCACCAAGACGATTATCTTAAATTATTAGATATTGATCATGTTGAGTTTTATGTAAATAATGCAAAACAAGCGGCTCATTATTATCAAACTATGTTTGGTTTTGAGTTGGTTGGTTACTCTGGTTTAGAAACCGGAATTCGCGATCGTGCTTCTTATTTATTGCAACAAGGAAATATTCGTTTTGTATTAACTTCGTCTTTAGTTCCAAATTCTGCAATTGCACATCATTGCCAAGTTCATGGCGATGGCGTTAAAGACATTGCTTTTAGTGTTGAAAATGTTGAAAACGCGTATCGTGAAGCGATTAAACGTGGTGCAAAACCTGCGATGGAACCCACAGAATACAAAGATGAAAACGGAATTATCATTCGTGCGGCTATTTTTACTTATGGTGAAACGATTCACTCTTTCATTGATCGTAAGAATTACAAAGGTTTATTTCTTCCAAGTTTTATCGAAAAAACGGATGCACAAACTCAAGATGTAGGTTTAGAATTTGTAGATCATTGTGTTGGAAACGTAGAATTAGGTAAAATGGAAGATTGGGTTTCCTATTACAGAGATGTGTTAGGTTTTACGCAATATATTCACTTTGATGACAATGATATTGCAACAGAATATTCTGCATTGATGAGTAAAGTAATGGCTGGCGGACGCGGAAGAATTAAATTTCCGATAAACGAGCCTGCTGATGGTCAACGTAAATCTCAAATTCAAGAATATTTAGATTTTTATGGTGGAGCAGGTGTTCAGCATTTGGCATTAATCACTGGAGATATTGTTGATACCGTAACTAAACTTCAGGCAAATGGCGTTGAATTTCTTACAGTTCCATCAACCTATTATGATGAATTAGAAGAACGAGTAGGCAAAATTGAAGAGAATGTTGCTGATTTAAAAGAACTCGGAATTCTAGTAGATCGTGATGATGAAGGCTATTTATTGCAAATCTTCACCAAGCCTGTATCCGACAGGCCAACCTTATTTTTCGAAATCATCCAAAGAAAAGGCGCAAGAGGATTCGGAGTAGGAAATTTCAAAGCCCTATTCGAAGCCATAGAACGCGAACAAGAAAGACGCGGAAATCTGTAAGTTTTGAAAAGGTTTAGAGGTGTAAGGTTTCAGGTTTCAGGGATTTTGCTGATATTCATTGCAAAATTAATTTACACTGAGATTATTTATGCTAAAGACCTTTAAAGATTTACTAGTTTGGCAAAAAGCTCATCAATTGGTATTAAGAATTTATAAAGAATCAAATTCCTTTCCCGTTGATGAGCGTTTTGGTCTAACATCACAAATTAGAAGAGCTTCTGTTTCAGTTGCGGCCAACATTGCAGAAGGCTTTCGAAAACGAAGTAAAAAAGAAAAAATTTACTTTTATTCAATTTCACAAACTTCATAAGAAGAAGTGAGATATTACATCATTTTAGCAAATGATTTGGGCTATTGGAATCAACCTGAATTAGAAAGTTTGTTAGATGAAGTAGGCAGAATGATTGACGGTTTAATAAAAAGCTTAGAAAATCTCTAGACTTTTTCCCTTAAACCATAAACCTCAAACCTTACACCTTTTTAATCGATGTATTACCACAAACTAGGCAAAATTCCGCACAAGCGTCATACGCAGTTTCGTAGAGCCGATGGCGAATTGTATACGGAAGAATTATTTGGCGCAGAAGGATTTAGCGGAAATTCTTCACTTTTGTATCATCACAATGAACCGACTCGTGTATTGCGTGTTGAGTTAGGCGAAAATGTAAAACCAGTTGCATTGTCGGAAGATGTTTTACGTCATCATCATATTGTAACAAAAGATATTGATGCGGGCGGAGACGCAATTACATCAAGAAAAACAGTTTTGTTTAATAACGATGTCGATATCATGTTATCGCGCCCGACAGAAAACATGAATTACTTTTATAAAAATGGCGAACACGACGAAATGTTCTTTATCCACGAAGGCGAAGGTTACGTGCAAACCATGTTCGGAAGACTCGATTTCAAACCATTTGATTACGTCTATATTCCGAGAGCGACTATTTATCAAGTGTTTTTTCACACCAAAGTAAATCGTTTGTTAGTTTGGGATTCAACTGGACCGATAGAATTTCCGAAACGTTATATTTCTGATATGGGTCAGTTTATGGAAAACTCTCCGTTTTGTGAGCGTGATTTCCGTTTACCAAGTGAGCCTTTATTTACTGAAGAAAAAGGTGAATTTGAACTCAGAATTAAAAAATTAGGCAGAATGCATCATTATTGGGTTGATAATCATCCTTTTGATGTTGTTGGTTGGGATGGCTATTTATATCCATGGATTTTCAATATGAAGGACTTTGAACCGATTACAGGTCGAGTTCATCAGCCGCCACCGGTGCATCAGACGTTTAATGCACATAATTATGTGGTTTGCAGTTTTGTACCGCGCAAATTCGATTATCATCCTTTGGCTATTCCTGCGCCTTATGCACACTCAAACGTAGACTCAGACGAAGTACTTTATTATGTTGAAGGTGACTTTATGAGCCGAAAAGGTATTCATTATGCAAGCATAACACATCATCCAGGTGGAATTCCTCACGGACCACATCCTGGAACTGTGAAAAAAAGCCTCGGAAAAGAAGCAACGGATGAATGGGCTGTAATGATTGATACATTCAAACCATTATTTAGAACCAAATACGCTGTTGAATTGGATGATGAAAAATATCCGATGTCTTGGATTGAATAAGAGAACTTAACGTGTTTGATGAAGGTGAAGGAGTAATTCTTCACCTTTTTTTGATCAATAAACGTTGCTCTAATTTAACTCTTGTTAGATAAAATTAATTTAATATTAAACTAATATCTATTGACATTGATAAGTGACTCCTCATATCTTTTAATAATTCAATATTAAACTAATAAACATCGAATTAAATTAAATCCTAATTTTTTACCCATGAAAACTTTATTCGCATTATTACTTGCAGTTTTACTTTCAAGTTCAGTAACAGTCGCTCAAAATACAACTTGGAAAACAGATCCTGCTCACTCAGCAGTTAAATTCAATATAACCCACATGGTAATTTCTGAAGTTGAAGGTAACTTTACTTCATTTACAGGTAATATAACAACAGAAAATGCAGACTTTACCGATGCAAAAATAGATTTTATTGTTGACGTAAATAGTATTAATACTGATAACGAAATGCGCGACGGTCACTTGAAATCGGATGATTTTTTTAATGCTGAGAAATTCCCAAAAATGACTTTTAAAGGCGTTTCCATGAAGAAAGTTAAGGGAAGTAAATATGAATTAACGGGTGATTTAACGATCAGAAATACAACAAAACGTGTTAAGTTTGATGTAAATCATGGTGGAATAATCAAAGATGGTTACGGAAATATTAAAGCTGGTTTTAAAGCTAAATCTTCAATCAATCGTTTTGATTACGGCTTAAAATGGAATATGCTAACAGAAGGTGTTGCAACAGTAAGCGACGAAGTTGAAATTATTTTGAATCTTCAATTCGCACAAGAAATGACAAAAGTTGGTAAGTAAATCTTGATACCAAAAATTTATTTAAGGCACGCTGATTTCAGTTTGCCTTTTTTTTTAATATATCAAAGGAAGACATTGTAGCAAGGCTCCTAACACAATGTCGACATACAAGCGATAATAAGTATCATTTACCGATTATTCTATAAAAGAAAGTTTTATTATCTCAGCCCAAGGTTTCTAGTAATAATTTTTTTGACTTAATAAAAAAAAATATGACAAATTGAAAAAAAATGAAGAGTAAGGAATATTTAGTAATATTATTTTATTTAACTATTGGAATTAGATTTAAAATTGATTAAAATTTGTTAATTCTCAAAACAGAAGTTTAGGGAAATTGTTAACAAATTTAGGATTATATATGTACAATACATCGCAACTCCGCAACTCCGCAACTCCGCAACTCCGCAACTCCGCAACTCCGCAACTCCGCAACATTTTATTATAAATACACAATTTACTGTTTATTTTTACTTCTATTAGGGTTTCAAAATGGAATTTCACAAAAACATCCAACACCCCCAAATCCAAGTAGTATGCCAACACTTGGGAATGTAAATTCCAATCTTACTTTAACTCAAACACATTACAAAGTAACATCAACTATTTTTATTGAAAGTGGTGCGACATTAACCATTCCTTCTGGAACTCATATTTGGATAGGTCCAAATGTGCAAATAATTGGTAAACCTGGTTCCAAAATATATGTACTAGGTGTAGCACCAGCATTTGATTGGGACTATCAAATTTATACAAAATCCACAGTTTTCTTTAATAGACTTAATCCAAGTCAAGAATGGAAAGGTATTTGGTTACAAGGTGATGATAATATTATAGAATATGCAAAATTTAATGGTGGTCGTCATGGTTTAATGGTACAAAGTTCAAATAACCAATTATATCAATTACGATTCACAAATGGCTGGAGGGGTATAGACTCTTATGCAAATCAAAATCACATCGGAGAAAAATCAACTTTCACTACAGAATATATTACTGTAGATAGTATGTCGTCAGCAGGAATAGTTTTGTATAATGCCCGAGCATTTAACTTTTTGGCAGTAAGGTCACGTCATAATGCACCAGAAGGAATTTATCAACTATTTAGTACACTAGATAATTACAATAGTGGGCTCCTTCAAAACAATAATATTGGCTGGAGAATATTATCGGGATCCAAAGTTGGTGAGTATTTAAAATGGAATAAACATATACGATATGTTGTATTCAAGAATAATAACACTGGTATTTCTAGTTCAACCAATGAAATGGTTTATTTAGGTGAATACGGGGAATCTCAACGAGCACTTTCAGATTTTATTAACAACTCGAGTTGGGATATTTATAGATCTACAACTCAACTAAATATGTTTTATGCAAGAGGGTGCTATTTTGATCCTCAACCAGCTAAGGTATTTGGTGGGGTTTGGCATGATGATCAACGATCAACACCAGTGCCATATTTTGAACAACCAGAAATGTATGAATTTGATAAAGATTATTTAGAAATAAATAGTTCATCGAAATATGTTGAAAATGAAGTTATTAAAAATCTTACTAAAGAAAATGCATTAAATAAGCTAAAAATTTTAGCTCAAAAGAGATTTGATTTAAATACTATTAATGAATCAGATTTAAATTTATTGGATGAATTATCTTTTAATCCACGAAAAGAATTCAGTAATGAGATTTCTGATTATTCAAGTATGATTTATGCAAACTATCTACTTTCTTTAAAAGTAAATGAAGAAACAATTAGCAAACTCGAAATTTTAGTAAACTCAAAAGAATCGGATTCAAATGTTAGAGATGAGTTAAATATGTATCTCATAAATGGGAATGTTAGATTAAATAGAGCAAATCATGCACTGAGTTTAATAGAAAAACAACTTGAAAAAACATTAGATAATGTTGAATTAGTTTCAGAATTAAATTTCATTAAAGAAAGTATATTAGTTAATGAAGAAACTAATCTATTAGTGCAAAAAAATGATATAAAAAAAGGTAAGGTAGAACAAGTAGATTCAAAAGATGAAGTTATTGTTTTATCTATACAAACATATCCAAATCCATTTAACCCAACTACAACGATTCAAGTTAACTTAAATAAAGATAGCAATTTAAAAATTGAACTGTATAATTTGCAAGGTCAATTGATTAAAACAGTGTTTGGTGGATTTAAATCTAGTGGAATACATTCATTTAAATTGGATTTATCTTCCTATGCGTCTGGCATGTACTTGTATAAAGTAAGCGCAAATCAGACTGTACAATATGGAAAAATAACATTAACGAAATAGAATAATTATTTGTAGCCTGCTGAGTAATCAGTAGGCTACCTTCATTTTAATAAAGTAAAACCATGAAGAAAAAATCATTTTTAATTATTCTAAATATACTTGGAATCTGTTATTCTATCGGTTATGCACAAGGTCTTCAATTTTATGATGATGTCAGAATTAATGATAACAATGGAAGTAGTTTTCGAGACAATCTTTTAGCATCTCCTTACTTTAAATCTGATTTATTTCCAGATTTGAGTGTTAAAAAAAATAGTAGCAGCCCATTAATACTAACTTCTTACTCAATTTTTTTAAATAGTAATAATGAATATGTAAATGTTTCAAACACCTATTATGCACACAAAAATATAAGTGCTTATTTGCCCATACCCGATTCAAAAATTAAGCTAACTATAGGTGAAAATATGGAGTTTTATGTGCCAGAATACGTGAGTCCAGTATCAGCTACTAATAATAAAATTGAGTTGAGTGAAGCTTATAGTTTAAATGGTATTGAAGCTGTTCAATTTAAAAATGAACTATATTTTAAAGACGGTTTAATTGATTCAACATCTAGATATACAAATCAAGATGATAAACGGTTTAATTTTAAAAAAATGTATTATTCTTCTAAAGATGATGAATCAATTGTCATAACTCATGAAGAAGACGGTGACTATTATAAATCACTAATTAGTGATGATCTAATTCGATCTTCACAAAAGTTTATTGATAGTGCATTTTATTATAATAGTAAATTAACTAAGTCAATAATATATTCGGTTAATAATCTAAATAGAGCAAGGGAACAATCATTATACTATTATTTAAATATTGATACAGTAAATACTACTAAACTAAAGATTTATGGTAGTACGCCCATATCGGATCGTTTATTAGCCGATAGAATGGCAAATGAAAAAGAAGTATTTCGAACAGCGCCAAATTTTTATGAGAAATCCATTTATATGAAAGATTTGGCGAATAATATAAATAATTTCATTTTATATAGTAGGGAAACAGTTCAACTCCTTAGTGAAAAACTAACGCAAGTATCGTTTCAAAGTACAGAACTATTTGAAAGTGAAGGAAATCAGAAACAGTTATGGTATTATACAAATAGTTCAATAGATTCAGTTTTATATTATGTATATCAAGATGGATTTAAATTAGCTCGTTCAGATCATTACTTTAATAAATATGAGATTCTAGAAGATTCAATTGTAACTTATACTTATACTATACATGGAGATAGGGTTCTCTATCAATATAATATTGGTAATTATTCCAACGTTTATCCAATAAATCTCCCTAATGTATTTCCATTATTAACAACAAATAGATTTGAAATTTCATCCGAACTAAATAACTTAAATTTACTCCAAAACTATCCGAATCCATTTAATCCTACTACAATAATTAACTATTCGATTAAACAACATGGGCATGTTAAACTAGAACTATATGATAGTATTGGAAGGTTAATCCAAACCTTAGTGAACACAAAGCAATCCCCAGGAACCTATACTATTCAATTTAATGCATCGTCATTATCCTTAAGTAGCGGTATTTATTTTTATCGACTAGTTTCAGGAGGTCAAATAATTTCAAAATCAATGACTTTGATAAAATAAAGAGTATACATTTTTTAACAAGAATTGAACTTTGTGCTTTCTAGGTTCAATATGTCTGTGTTATTTAGCGAAATTCATAAATGAACTGTTAATACTCTTTATTCAAAAAAATAGTTTTGTAGAATCCACTGAAGTCGAAGAATCTTCGATTTTTGCGGTTGTTTTTTGTTAATAACAAGAGCTTACTTGCTTATACTTCCTGTTTTTTAAATTGATAATACTTCGGAGTAAAATTCGAATTTATGAAGATTATTCATTGGCTTATCGAAGCTACCTTTTTTTTGTTCAATTTTATTGAATGGAATATCTCATTCCCATCAAAAAACCAAGAATCATAAAAATGACGAATGCTATAAGGGATAAGTTTTTCCCAGTAGCAGCAGAAAGTTGATTTTTTTCAACAGCTTTTTTCACTAAAATGGAAAAACTTCCAGCTGCACTACTCACAACAGTCATGATAAATCCGGCAAATAAAGTTTGCTTTGATAAAAGTGAATTTTCAGGAAAAACTACGGTCTGAATTAAAATAAAGAAAGTTGTTGCTGTCAAGCCACTATAAATCATTCGTTTAGCTAGTGGGGTTTCATTTTTAGGGGATAAGAAAAACATAGTCGTTCGTTTGGTTGATGAACTTTTTTTAATTTGATTAAAGTAAGGGAATGCGAATGGTTTTCAAATGAAGTGAAGGTGTATTTATGTTATTCTTCTGGAAACGGTTTGTTTTCTAAATGAGACTTAAGTCTCTAATTTGCCAAAATGGTACGAGACTGAAGTCTCGCACCAAATTTGTTTTGCACCAAATTTTAAAAACTAAATTATTTATTTAATTTCTTCCCATTCTTTAAAAGGACTTACTTGCAATGCTTTTACTTCGTTTTCGAAGGATTTCCATGTTTTACTGTAAAATCCATTAAGGCGTTTTAAGGCTGCATCTAATGATTTTTGTGCTTCTCTCATCAAAATTTCGTGCGTTTCGCTTATTCCGTAATAGGCTGAGTTTAAATGCCGTGACGGAGCGCCAATTTTTGAAGACACATTATCATTCGATCTGAAAATCCCTTGAACATCTTCTTTGTTTAAAAAGAGTTCTCTCATGGTTGTTAGAGAATCTGTTAGCGCTTTTGCTTGTTTTTTTAGAGAATCAGCGCTGGTTTTAGGCCATTGTTTCCCTAATAATTCTAAGGTTTCTTTGCTGTCTGAAAGTTGTTGTATGGCGTCGTTCATTGTTTTTCTGAGCGCCATTACATCATTTTGTTTTTCCAAACGAGTTTTTAAATTTTCATGAGTCACCGAAATTCGTGGATCAAAAATGACATCAACTTCTGTTGAATCGACAGCGCTATTGTAAGAAATGCGGATTTTATAAGTTCCTGGAATTACATCATTTCCGCCAGGCTCTTGAGCATTTTCACGATTAGACGATCCTGGTCTTTCTAAACCTTTGTGGTCTAATTCCCAAACAATGCGATTCATTCCACTTTCAGGTTCAGCTTGTAAAGTTCTAATCACTTTATCACCTTCAAGAATTTCAATTTTTGCTTTCGCTGGTTTTTTCTTTTTATCCGCTTTAGCTAATTCTTTGAATCCCGTTTTTACGGAATAGGTAATTTCAGCACCGAATGGTCTGTTTGCTCCATTAAACATGGCATCAGCGTGGAAACGAATTCCTGGAGGTTGCTGAAATTGAGCTAAAACCGCAGTTGAAGGTTTATAAGCAACTACTTCTTTATCTAGCAAACTTACGCCTTGTCGCGCTAATTCTCGAAGTGGACGAATGTTATCGATTACCCACGCCGCACGACCAAACGTTCCAATCACCAAATCGTGTTCTCTAGCTTGAATCGCTAAGTCAGAAGTGGCAACGGTTGGGAATCCTTTGGTCCATTTTGTCCAGTTTTTGCCTTCATCAATACTGATGTATAAACCGAATTCAGAGCCTGCATAAAGTAATTTAGGCTCTTCAATATCTTGAATAAAAGACCATAACCAGCCGTCAATTTTTTTGTCATCAACTACTCGTTCCCATTTTTTGCCAAAATCTTTGGTTCTGAATAAATACGCTGACCAATCTCCTTGGCGATAATTATTCATCACCACATAAGCTTCTCCTTTATTAAATCGAGACGCTCTAATTTGTGGAACCCATGCACCTGTTGGTGCGCCTTTAATTTTTGGTGTTAGATTTGTCCATGTTTGCCCTCCATTTTGCGTTAATTGAACATTTCCATCATCAGTTCCGACCCAAATTATATTTTCATCCAAAATACTTGGCTCAATAGCCAAAATTGAAGTATGATTTTCAGCCGCTGTTACATCATAGGATAAGCCGCCACTTTCTTTATAGGTTTGTTTTTTGGGATCATTCGTTGTTAAATCAGGAGAAATTACTGTCCAAGTTTTACCTTGATTATCGCTTTTGTGAACAAATTGAGAACCAAAATAAAGACTCGATTTATTAAATGGATTTAATGCAATTGCTGCATTCCAGTTAAAACGAAGTTCGATTCCATCAGGGTGAACCGGTTGAATAAATTGAGAAAATCCTGTTTTGTGATCATAACGTCCAACATTTCCACCTTGTGACATAGCATAACCATAACGGGAATCTACAGGATCGGGAACAACATCAAATCCGTCGCCGAAATATAATTCTTGCCACACGCCATTTCGTATTCCAGATTCTTGCCAAACATAAGCGGGACCGCGCCAAGAACCATTGTCTTGCATTCCACCATACACATTGTATGGATATTCATTATCTACATTGATGTGATAGAATTGGGCAAGTGGTAAGTTTTCGGCAAATCGCCAAGAAACGCCACCATCATAGGTAATATTTAATCCGCCATCATTTCCATCAATCATGAAATTCGGATTTGTTGGATGTATCCACCAGGCGTGGTGATCGGGGTGAACGCCAGAATAAGGAAGAATTACGCGAAAGCTTTTTCCGCCATCTTCGCTCATTGCAACGCGAGAATATAAAGTGTACACACGATGTTCATTACTCGGATCTACGTAAATATCAGCATAATAGAAAGGTCGGTCGCCAATGTCGCTTTTATCGTTTACTTTTTTCCATTTCAAACCACCGTCTTCGGAACGGAAAAGAGCGTTCTTTTTGGATTCAATAAGTGCATAAACTACGTTTGGTTTGTTCGTTGCTTGTGCTAAGCCAATTCGTCCTAAATCACCTTCAGGAATTCCGTCTTCAGAGCTGATTTTCTTCCAAGTTTCACCACCATCGAAGGTTACATGCAAGCCTGAACCTTCACCACCTGATTTAAAAAACCAAGGCCAACGTCTGTATTCCCACATCGTAACAATGATTTTGTTAGGGTTTGATGGATCCATAATCATATCAGCAACGCCTGTTCTGTTATTGGCAAATAAGATTTTTTTCCACGTTTTCCCACCGTCAGTTGTTTTAAAAACACCACGATCTTCTGTATCAGACCAAGCATCACCGTGAGCGCCAACATAAACTACATCAGGGTTTGTTGGATCAATGATTAATCTGTGAATCGTTTTTGTTCCGCTTAAACCCATGTTTTTCCACGATTTTCCGCCGTCTATTGATTTAAAAACACCTCGACCCATGCTTTGAGAATTTCTTGGATTTCCTTCACCCGTTCCGACCCAAATTACAGAAGGATTCGATTGTTGAACTTGAACAACGCCAATAGAAGCTGCATTTTGTTCATCAAAAATAGGTTCCCAAGTTGTTCCGCCACTTGTACTGCGCCAAAGTCCACCTGAGGCTGTTCCCGCATAAATTACTTTTGAGTCTGATAAAACCACATCAATTGAGGTAACTCGACCACTCATTCCTGCCGGTCCGATATTTCGAGGTTTAATGGCTTTGAGTTTGTCCATATCGAGTTGCTGCGCACTCAGAACTACGGAAAAAAGTAACATGAAAATAGAAAGAGAAAGTTTTTTCATTGTTTTGATTCGTTATTTCCTAAAAATTTTTCGGAAATAAAGCGAAAAGATGATGAATAGCAAACCTAAACGCAGTTTTTTACAATTATTGGTATTCATTTGCAAAGTGTGGTTAGAAATGAGAAATGAGGAATGATGTTATTGATTTAAGAATTTATAGATTCTCTCTAGTAAATTTTAATCAGTAAGAAGATTTTTGAATCGGAGAGAGATTTAGAGAGAGGTAAACTCTAAATAAGAAATTATACTATTTCATTTCATATATCTGCCACAAGTGTCCACGCATAACAAATTGCATTCTCTACTTGAAAATGAGATCAATTTAATCCTTTTACACAACTCATTTCTGACGCGCGTGTCCACTCGTGACAAATTAGAATAAGGAATAATTTCAAAGTTGAGTATTTTGATCATCTTAGAACCAAAATACTTTCTTTTGCCAAGAATTGACGCGATTGAGATACACTAATTTTAAAGGGTTTTTATTAATTAATGAATTTCGGCTTTGTGAGTCTTTTACTATTTTCTTAAGTTTCTTTGAACCGAAAATTTTCAAAAAGAGAGCCATGATTTCGATTGATCCTAGTACCATTTCAACACAAGAACGATATAAAATTGCTACAGGAAGTGTAATTCCGAGACCAATTGCCTTAGTTTCTACCATGTCAAAAGATGGGAAATCGAATCTTGCGCCGTTCTCATTTTTCACCATTGCCGCTTATAGTCCACTAGTCTTGGTTTTCTTTCCTCTGAATTATAAAACGGGAACAGAATTAAAAGACACCACAAAAAATATTCTCGAAACCAAAGAATGTGTGATTCATATTGCGACAGAAGAACTTGCAGAGAAAATTAATCAAACTTCTGGTCTGTATCCTTTTGGGGAAAACGAGTTTGATATTGCGGATTTAACTCCTGTACCTTCACATAGTGTAAAACCGTTCAGAGTAAAAGAATGTCCTATTCATTTTGAATGTAAACTGTACACTTCTTTGGAAATTGGTGAAGGAGTTGGTGGCAGTAAAGCCATTTTTGCCGAAGTGGTTAAAGCTCATTTTAATCAGAATTTGATTCACGATTATAAAATCTCCGCTGAAAAATTAGCACCAATTACACGATTGGCAGGAATGCAGTGGGCAAAATTGGGAGAATTGTTTGAATTGCAAAGACCGGAAGTTTAAAAATGAGAAATGTGATATGAGAAATGACGGTGCCTAAAATTTTTGTCACTTTTACAAAAGATGTTGATGTTAGTGCTTGTTTAATTTAGGTACTCTTTTCTTAGGTTGAACAGGTAAAGTTGGTTTTAGTTTTAAAACATAGGGGAAAAGATTTTCAGCATTTAAGAGTTCCAACCCATCTTTCTGACTTTAACATGTTGTAATGTGAATTATTTTGTTAAGGGTTTTATGTAGCTTAATTAATGAAAACAAGAGCGTATTCGCAACCTATTGAGCTTAGTTCATAGACGTTATTTGATTATGTGAGGCTTCGAACCAATATATCAGCCTAAGAATCAATCTATTCAAAAAAAAGTGATTGTTGCGTAAAAAGAAATTGGACTGAGATAGTACTTCGTGGATTTTCGAATCGTGGCAAGGGATGACCGTTTCTTTGCGAAAATCGCGGCCTTTTTTTATAGAATCAAAGTCCGAATTTGAGTAAGAAATCAAGACTTTTCATTTTGACAAATCGAATTTCATTTCGCAAAATGATTCTAAATATCATAACTAAATAATTAAGTAAAAAAGATGTTTTTTATAAATAAGAGTGAAATTTTACTATTTGGAGCTTGTTTGATAGAAATCAAGATAATGGTAATCAAAAAAGCGGTTTCATAAAAAATGCCTTATAAATTTACCTTTCTATGTAAAAAAGCCTAATTAAAAAATTTATATTGAAATCAATAAATGGCTTATTAATTAAATATTTCTTAGTGTTATGGATAAAAAACGTTGGATTATATCATTCTTAATTATTGCAGTAGTAGGAATCGCAGGTGCATTTTGGTCTAGCCCAAAAACAGACCCATCTACAATGTCTCAATTCTTGCCAGAATCAGCTATTGAACATGCTGATGTGGCTTGGTTATTAACCTCCGCTTGTTTAGTTTTATTAATGACTCCAGGCTTGTCATTTTTCTACGGCGGAATGGTTGGTCGCAAAAATGTGATTTCAACGATGTTACAAAGTTTCATCAGTTTGGGAATAATCAGTATTAGTTGGGTTGTTGTTGGCTTTAGCCTTGCTTTTGGTGATCCAATTGGTTTTACAATTGACGGACAATTATATGGTTTGATTGGAAATCCGTTGAGTTATCCTTTTTGGAATAACGTTGGAGTTTTTCCACACGCTGACATGGCAAGTACCATTCCTTTCATTTTATTTGCCTTATTTCAATTGAAATTCGCTGTAATTACACCTGCAATAATAACTGGATCATTTGCTGAACGTGTTCGATTTATTTCGTATTTGATTTTTATAACTCTTTTCACATTATTGATTTACAGTCCTTTAGCACATTGGGTTTGGCATCCAAACGGATTGTTAGGATCTTATTTTGGTGTAAAAGATTTTGCTGGAGGTACTGTAGTTCACATGAGTGCGGGCTTTGCCGCTTTGGCAGGAGCATTAATGCTCGGAAAGCGCAAAAACAACGAGCATATTCCAACCAATATTCCATTTGTATTATTAGGAACTGGAATGTTATGGTTTGGCTGGTTTGGTTTTAACGCCGGTTCAGCTTTGAGTACAGGTGGAAGTGCCGTTATGGCTTTTGCAACAACAATGATGGCATCTGCATCTGCAATGTTGACATGGATTTTCTTTGATCGTTTGAAAGGAACTCGTGTTTCAGCAATGGGAGCCTGTATTGGAGCCGTTGTTGGTTTGGTTGCGATTACCCCTGCTGCTGGTTTTGTAACTGTTCCCGAAAGTATGTTTTTCGGTTTTATAACAGCTATTATAAGTAATACGGTGCTAAATATGAAATCAGTGAAAGCAATTGATGATACACTCGATGTTTTTGCTTGCCATGGAGTTGGAGGAATTATGGGAATGATTCTGACAGCAATTTTTGCTCAAGGTGAAAACGCAAGTTTATTGCATGGTGGTTGGGGAGTTTTTGGTCATCACATGATTGCCTTAGTTCTTGTAGCCATATTTACCTTTTTTGGAGCTCTATTGTTGTACAAAATTACAGATCTCATTATTCCAATTCGTGTATCTGAACAATCAGAGTTATTAGGATTAGATATTTCTCAGCACAACGAAAGTTTAGATCCGCAAGCTTTATGAAATGAGCAAAAAAAATGAGAAATGAGCAAGGAGAAATGAGAAAAAAAAGTCATTTCGACCAAAGATGAGCTCATAAACTAAAAACGAAGATCTCCACTAGAACGAATCGACGTGGAGAAATCTTCGAAATTAAAAGCTGAAAAACGCTAAGCAACGAGTATTTTAAATCGGAAGATTTCCCGACAAGCTCGATACCGAAGGCACCACGAAGTGAATACAAGTCATTTCGACCAAAGATGAGCCTATAAACTAAAACCGAAGATCTCAACTTGAACGAGTCAAAGTGGAGAAATCTTCGAAATAAAAGCTGAATAGACAATAAGTAACGAGCATTAAATCAGAAGATTTCTCGACAAGCTCGATACCGAAGGCACCACGAAGTGAAATGACTTAATTGTCATTTCGACCAAAGATGAGCCTTTAACTAAAAACGAAGATCTCCACTAGAACGAATCGACGTGGAGAAATCTTCGAAATAAAAGCTGAATAGACAATAAGTAACGAGCATTAAATCAGAAGATTTCTCGACAAGCTCGAAATGACTTTTATTTTTATTAAAACCGAAGATTTCTCGACTACACTAGAAATAACTTTTTTAACTCTCTTTCACTGTTACGATTTATTACAAAAAAAATACGCTAAAAAGACAATCCTCTCTTTGATTGCATCGGGAAAAACGCAATCTTTAAAACACAGAAAAAACAGAATTTGAACTGATTGGTAAACAATGGTTGGTTTAACTGATTCGAATTCTTCTGTTCTTATAACATTTTTCAATTCGAAAAATCGGTCTATTCAATTAGTCTATTTTTTTATGAAACGGTTCATTACACTTTTTGCATTTGCGGTTTTATTTCCGCTTCTAACTTACGCTCAAACAATCACATCGCCAGATAATCAAGTAAAATTATCAGTTTCTTTGACATCAAAAGGGCAGTTACAATATGAACTTAGTTACAAAGGAAATGAAGCAATCAAAAAAAGTGACTTAGGTTTTATACTTAAAGATCACCATAATTTTTTCAGTAATTTTGAAATCAGTACAAGTGACACTTCATCTAGTTTATCAACATGGAAGCCAGTTTTAGGCGAAGTCTCTGAGATTACAGATCATCATAAAGAATTATTTGTTTCATTAGTTCAGAAAAAAACAGACTTTCGCTTAAACATTCGGTTCAGAGTATTTAATGATGGAATTGGTTTTCGTTACGAATTTCCAGCTCAAAAAAATCTAAGTTTTTTCATTATTAAACAAGAACTTACAGAGTTTGCAATGACCGAAGATCACACCGCATTTTGGATTCCAGGTGATTATGATTCCAATGAATATACCTATTCAAAAACCGTACTTTCCGAAATTAAGGCGCAAACGCCGAATACCTATAATTTTTTAGTTGGAAGAACAGTTCATAACGATAGTTTAGTTCAGACTCCTTTATTAATGAAATCAAAAGCAGGAATATACATGCTCATTTTTGAAGCAGGAGTCCGAAACTTCCCAGTTTTATTTGCTGATGTTGACAGAACAAACGCTCGAATTCATGCACATTTAATTAAGGATCCTTCAGGAAATGAAGCTAGAGTTCAAACACCTGATGTAACTCCATGGCGAACCATTCATATTTCAGACAAAGCGGAATCCTTATTAGCTTCAAAAATGACCTTGAATTTGAATGAACCAAGCAAAATTGAAGACACAAGTTGGATAAAACCAATGAAATATGTCGGAATTTGGTGGGGAATGCACGTTGGTGTTTACAGTTGGAATTATTCTGACACTAATACAGTAAAACTCGGCGTAACCGATTGGTCGAAAGTAAAACCAAGTGGACGACACGGCGCAACAACAGAACGAACCAAATCGTTCATCGATTTTGCAGCAAAACATGGTTTTGATGGCGTTTTAGTTGAGGGTTGGAATATCGGTTGGGAAGGATGGAGCGAGCCATATAAAGAACATATTTTCGACTTTGTAACTCCATATCCAGATTTCGATATTGCTGAAGTTTCCTCTTATGCCAAAGAAAAAGGCGTTAAAATGATTATGCATCACGAAACGGCAGGCGGTGTGTTAACCTATGAACACCAGATAGATGAAGCGATGGATGTAATGCAGAAATATGGATATTCTGCGGTAAAAACCGGTTATGTTGGTTATTTGTCACCAATTGGAGAAGCGCACGACGGACAAACAATGACAGAGCATTATAATTGGGTTGCCGAACAAATGGCAAGTAGAAAATTGATGGTTAATATGCATGAGCCTCATCGTCCAACTGGAGTGAACAGAACTTGGCCAAACTGGATTGCGAATGAAGCCGCACGCGGAAATGAATTCAACGCTTGGAGTACTGGGAATCCGCCAGAACACGAAACAATTCTTCCTTTTACAAGATTAATGGGCGGACCGATGGATTACACGCCAGGGATTTTTGAAACCAAATTGGAAATCTACAAAGCAGAAAATAAAAACTTTGTTAAAACCACGCTTGCCAAACAGTTAGCGCTTTACGTGACCATGTTTTCCCCATTACAAATGGCCGCAGATTTACTAGAAAATTATGAGCGTTATGCCGATGCGTTTCAATTTATAAAAGATGTTGGATTAGACTGGCAAAACACAAAAGTTATTAAAGCTGAGCCCGGTGATTATATTGTAGTTGCACGAAAAGAAAAAAACAGCGAAGAATGGTTTTTAGGAGCAATAACAGACGAAAATGCACGAGATTTCATGTTCAAAGCCGATTTCCTAACTCCAGGACAAAAATATGTCGCAGAAGTTTATCAAGACGGAAAAAATGCACATTATGAAAAAAATCCCAAAAGTTACGAGATAAAACGAGGCTTAGTAGATTCCAAAACCAAACTGAAATTAAACCTAGCAGAAGGCGGCGGAACAGCAATTAGATTTTATCCGGTTGATAAGAAACAGGCAAAATCATTTAAAGATTTGAAGTGAGAGGATTTTTGAAAACGAGTCGATTAATAATACCAATTGACTCGTATTCGAGTTAATCATTTAAATCGTTCTCTAATAATTTCTCAAGTTCTTTTTGTAACTGCTTCTTATCTGGTAAAAACAGTTGATATTTACTTACAAATAATTGGTTAGTTAGATTTTCTTTGCATATTCGACGAGAATTTGATCTTTATATGCTCCCAAAACTAAACCAATTGGAGGATTATCATCTATTACATTTTCTTCTTTTGCAAAATAATTCAGGTAAAGATTCATTTGACCAATGTCATTGTGCTCAATTTCACCACGTTTTGAATCAATTAATACAAAACATTTGAGAATTCGATGATAAAAAACTAAATCCACATAAAAATAACGACTTCCAATTGTTATCCTGTATTGTCGCCCAACAAATGCAAAACCTTTGCCAAGTTCTAATAAAAAATGTTCAAGCTTTTGAATAAGCTTCTCTTCTAATTCTCCTTCTAAGTAATGAACTTTTTGAGTAATTCCTAAAAATTCAAATACATAAGGATCCTTTAAAATATCGGTAGCTATTTCTACCTCGGCTCCTTTTTGTGCAAGTGCAAGTAATCCCTTTTTATCTTTACTATTTGCCAATCGATAAAATAACATACTTTTCATTTGCCGTTTCAACTCACGAACACTCCAGTTTTCCTTTTCGCATTGTTTCATGTAGAAACTGATTTCAAATTCCTTAACAGCTTTCAGAATTTCAATGTAGTGACTTCAGCTCATTTTGACAGATAGTGAATGATTCATTTCAAATTGTCCTGACACTGTCTGGATTTTTGGAAAAGTGAGGTAAAACTTTCTAAACATAATAAGGTTAGATCGGCTAAATCCTTTGCCAAAAGTCATGGTAAGATCTCGTGACAAGGTGTTTAATAGTTCAGCACCATACACAGCCTTTGCACTACCACCTTGTTCATATTCTACAATATGATGGCCAATTTGCCAATAAGTTTGAACCATATCGAATTAATAGCTCTTCCGGCTTGTTCTTTTCCCTTTTTGAGAATTTCATTGATCTGATTTAATAAATTACCACATTCATCCATGTTAGTTCTTTTGACTTATTTGAATAAAAGATTATAAATGAAAGTAGTCTTTAAAATGGATATGATTTGTTTCTACAATCGTATTTAATGTTTTTAATATAAACTGCAAACGTAAACTAATCAATGAAAATCATGCCATGATTGATGGCACTTTCCGACCCTCAGGCTTGGTATCTAAGGTCATTCATGATTATATTGGGCAAGCTGGTTTTTCCCACGAGTTAACTATGAACTATGATCGACTT
>Ga0210041_1000677_pt1 | contig 36548 bp, 35 predicted proteins | sample CryGeymeta201503_FD_183973 | JGI IMG/M metagenome (GOLD analysis project Ga0210041, IMG submission 183973) | Groundwater microbial communities from Crystal Geyser aquifers in Utah, USA - Crystal Geyser metaG 2015-03 (SPAdes) (version 2) | ecosystem: Environmental > Aquatic > Deep subsurface >... | reverse complement strand
GTTCTTTCCTAAAAAATCAGCTTTTGCTAATCTTAATTCAGAGGATTTAAAAAGAGTCGAATATTTACTTAATACTCGACCCCGCAAAAGACTTAATTATTTAACACCGACCGAAGTATTTAATTCTGTTTAGTTATCTGGCGATGTTGCACTTTGGATTAGAATTTAAGCATAATAATTAACCTCCCTAGTAATTTTAAATTGCAAATAAATTACCTAATAATAAACAAAAAACCACCCTTATGAGTGGTCTTTCTTCTGAGCCGTTGACCGGGATTGAACCGGTGACCTTCTCCTTACCATGGAGATGCTCTACCAGCTGAGCTACAACGGCTTAAACTTACAGGTTCTCTATTTTATCTCTCCATTCCTCTAACTTTTGATTTTCAGGATTCACCGTTGCCAGCTTTTCCCAAATTTCTATAGCTAAATTTTTATCTTTTATAATTATACTTAAATCTAAAATTAAATCAAGGTAGCGGGGATTATTAGGCTCGTGCTCCAAAGCTTCCCTAATATTCTCTAAGGCCGCCGCCGAGTCACCGGCTTCTTTTTCCACGCCAGCTAAAGCGAAACAAACTTGTTGCGGGGTCGTCTCCCCTGCTCCCTCGTCACCACTCATTTTCTGGCGCGCCAATTTTAAAGCATAGGCATAAGTCTCTCTCGCTTCCGTCCATTTTTTTTGTTCAGTATAAAGTTCGGCCAACTGCACAAAAGCGGCTAAATTTTTCTGATCTAAACTAATAATTTCTACCAGCTTATCTTCCACGTCTTCCTCGTCTTCTTTCTTGGTAGCAACTTCCGCCGCCAAAAATAATTCTTTAATCTGCTCCTGCTTCTTCTGTTTAGGAACTCTGATGCTAACTTTATAATTTATTTTTACTTTTTTTAAATGGGTCTGCCAATTACGTAAAACCAGGCCCAACCTTTTTTCTAACCATAACCAAATACGACCAAACCAACCGCTCAATACGGCCACATCTCTTTCCACGCGAGCTTTAATTATTTCTTCCTTAAATTTAGCTTCTTTTTCGCCGGGAATACGACCAACATCCAGAATCGCCAAAACCGGAAATTTTCTCACAATAATAATAATTATTATTATCAAAGCTACAATAATTATAATTAAAGAAATTACTGGGAACATATGGACATGAATTCAGTATTATTAATAGAGGCGGCTCCCACCAGAAGACCGTCAATATTTTTTTGTTGTAAAAATTCTCCGGCATTTTTAGAATTTACGCTACCGCCATAAATAACGCGCAAATTTTTATGTAAAATCCTAGCCGCTCGCCCTTTAAGAAACTTTTGAATTTCTTCAGCCTCCATGGCAGACATCGCTCTGGCGCTACTAGAACTACTAATAGCCCAGATTGGTTCATAGGCAATAATCAAATCCGCCGCACTCTTAATCTTTACTCCTCGTAAGGCTCTATTTAATTCTTTAGATAAATATTTTCTGGCTTCCCCACTTTTCTTTTCCATTAATTTTTCTCCCACACATACAATAGGAGTTAAGTTATAGGTGAGAGAAGTTTTTATTTTTGCGTTAATAATAGAGGAATTTTCATGTAAATGCTCACGTCTTTCACTGTGTCCAACAATAACATATTTCACGCCTAAAGCGGACAAATCAGCCGCTGAGACCTCGCCGGTAAAGGCGCCACGATCAGTCATGGCACTATCTTGCGCCCCTAATTTTACAGGACTAGAATGAAAAATCTTAGCCAGTGGGGTAATAGATAAATAGTCGGGACAAATTACAACCTCGGATTTAATTTTTTGAGATTTTTTGACAGAAGCTAACACTTGTTTAGCCAAAGCTAGAGAAGACTTATAGTCTAACTTCATTTTCCAATTGGCGATAATAATCTTTTTCATATTATTTGGGAATATTTTTATGCTTAGCCCAAGTGATAGTGCGATCAATCCCCTCCGTCAAATTAACCGTCGGCTCCCAATTTAAAATTTCCTGAGCGCGCTGATAGCTTAAACAACTTCTTCTTTGTTCTCCCGGCTTACCAGGTTTTTCTTGTACTTTTATTTTCTCACCCAAAGCCCGACTAATATCGCGACGAATATCCAATAGACTACTTTCCTGACCTGAGCCAATATTAATTTCACCTTGATAAGTCACGTCTTTGGCGGCAACTAAGGCCTTAACAACATCATCAATATAAACAAAATCTCTTGTCTGGAGACCGTCACCGTACTGTATACTAGTCTTATTCTCCACAGCATTATCCACAAAAATAGAAACTACCCCTGCTTCCCCGCCCTTAAACTGGCGCGGTCCGTAAACATTAGCAAAGCGTAAAATTGTATAGTCAAAACCATAAACCTGATAATAACAATTCAAATATTTTTCAAAAGTAAGTTTATGAATACCGTAAAATGAAACCGGGTAAGCCGGAGCACTTTCTGGCGTAGGTCTTTCTTCCGACTCGCCATAAATAGCACCACCGGTAGAAGAAAAAATTAATTTCTTAACGCCGGACTGCCGACAATTCTCTAAAATATTAAAAGCCCCGCGGAGATTAACATCCAAATCAAACATTGGATTTTCCATGGACTTAGATACTTCCATTTGCGCCGCCAAATGATAAACTATTTCAAACTTCTCTGTTTGAAAAATTTTCTTGATGTCCGGCGAAATAATATCTACTTCATAAAAACGAGCCGCTGAGTTTAGATACTCTTTCTTCCCGGAAAACAGATTATCTATCACTATGACCTCATTTCCCTCCGCTATTAATTTATCTACCAGCGTGGAGCCGATAAAACCGGCGCCGCCAGTTACTAAAATTTTAGACATGATACTATAATAACACGATTATTTAAGAAAAAAAAGTCGGCAAAAATACTATAAAATATTAGCTAAAAATTAGCACGACTCACCCTTGTCAAACACTATTTTTTTTGCTAAAATAATAATAGATAATAGATTTAAAAATTAGACAAAAATGCCCATAAAATCAGGGAATTTTTTATTTTAACAGTATAACTCTTATGTCAAAAGATGCTAAAAAAACCAGTGACTACGGTGCTGAACAAATTACCGTTTTAGAAGGCTTGGACCCGGTGCGAAAGCGCCCCGGTATGTACATCGGTTCTACTTCCGCCGCCGGTCTGCACCATTTAATTTGGGAAGTAGTAGATAACTCTATTGACGAAGCCATGGCCGGTTATGCCACGGAGATTTCTGTCTCTTTACTGCCGGACCGCTTAGTAGAAGAAAGCGACAACGGCCGCGGTATTCCAGTTGATAAACATAAAGTGACCGGTGTTTCTGCTTTAGAAACCGTCTTAACCAAACTTCACGCCGGCGGTAAATTCGGTGGCGGTGGTTATAAAGTTTCCGGCGGTCTGCACGGGGTTGGTGTTTCCGTGGTTAATGCTTTGAGTGAATATTTGAAAGCTGAGGTTCGTCGTGATGGCAAGCTTTGGTCCCAAGAATATAAAATGGGTAAGCCACTGAAAGCCTTGAAAGCCATCGGTCCCGCCAAGGGCAGCGGCACCACTATTACTTTTCGCGCCGATAAAACAATTTTCACAGAATTAGAATATAATTGGGGGAAAATTTTGGATCGCTTACGCCAACAAGCTTATCTGACTAAAGGTATTACTATAAATGTTATAGACCAGCGCCCCGAACATCGCCCTAAAAGATATAAATTTCACTTTGAAGGAGGAATTAAGTCCTACATCAAGTCTCTGCACCGCAATAAAACTGTAAAAAACGACACAATTTTTTATGTTGATAAGGATGTTAGTGACTGTAAGGTAGAGTTAGCCTTACAATATAACGATGAATACAACGAAACTGTTTTGTCTTTCGCCAATAATATTCATAATCCCGAAGGAGGCACGCATTTAGTCGGCTTCCGAACCGCTTTGACGCGTGTTCTCAATAACTACGCGCGCAACAAAAATATTATTAAAGAGAAGATGGACAATCTGACCGGCGATGATGTTCGTGAAGGTTTAACTGCCATTATTAGCGTTAAGCTACCGGAACCGCAATTTGAAGGGCAAACTAAAGGTAAACTTGGTAACGCTGAAATGAAAGGATATGTAGAAAGTGCCTTTGGTGAAGCTTTCAATACTTTTTTGGAAGAACATCCAAAGGAGGCGGAAGCAATCGTTGGTAAATGTTTGTTATCAGCACAAGCGCGCTTAGCCGCTCGTAGTGCTCGTGCCACTATTTTACGTAAAGGGGCTCTGGAAGGAATGACTCTCCCGGGAAAACTCGCCGATTGTTCTAGTCGTCACCCGGAAGAATGTGAATTATATATTGTTGAGGGAGATAGCGCCGGTGGGTGTTGGGGAGAAAATACTAAAATAGCTTTAGCTGATGGAAGAAATGTATCATTCAAAAATTTAGTTAAAGAACATGCTCAAGGCAAGAAAAATTTCTGCTATACCATGCAAGCTGATGGGCATATTGGAATCGCTCCGATATTGAATCCGCGCCGAACTAAAACAAATGCTCAAGTAATTAAAGTAATTTTGGATAATGAACAAGAGCTGATTTGTACGCCTGACCATTTATTCCGACTGACAAACGGAAAATATATAGCCGCCAAAAAACTAACGCCAAATTATAACCTGGCGCCATTATATAGAAAATATTCTCAAAAAGAAGAGAATAAATCACATCTAGACGGCTATGAAATGGTATTTGATCCAAAAGCCAAAAAATGGAACTATACTCATGTTCTGGCGGATATGTTTAATTTAAAAAATAAAATATACCAAGCCGCGGCAGGTAAACATCGTCACCACGTAGATTTCAATAAAAAAAATAATAACCCCACTAACATTCAGAGGTTATCTCCCAAAGAACATCTACAAATACATTACAAAAATATAGAACAGACTCTACTGTGTCCCGATGTAATAGCTAAAGTAAAAGCGATACACCAAACTGCACAATATAAAGAAAAGATCGGGAAAATTATGAGCACTCCCACCATGAAAAAAATGCTCAGCGACCGAGCAAAAAAACAATGGGAAAATAAGGAATATAAGAAATTCATGGCGGAAAAATTCCTAAATTTCTATAAACTTAATGCTGCTTATAGAGAAAAAAATAACAATCTCCTCAATGCCGAGCAAAAAAAATATTGGGCAAACGCAGATAACCGAAACAAACAAGCCGACCGAGTAAAACAGTTCTTCTCTGCTCATCCGGAAATAAAAAAATCATTGGCAGCTAAAGCTAACGCGGAGTGGCAAAATCAAGAATTACTAGCTTGGCGTTCTGATACTACCAAGAAACAATGGACCGCAGAATTTCGGGCAAAACGTAAAGAGGCCTACGACCGAACTTACTATAAGAACACCATGGCCTTATTAAAAAGCTTGCAAGAAAAATACGGCACTACGGCTTGGTATGAAACCGTACGTCGCTCCAAAAGAAATAATAATTTGTTAAAATTAGAAACTTTTCAAAACAGATTTTTTGAGTCTGATGAAGCTAAAATGCAAGAGGCGGTTCAATATTATAACCACAAAATCAAAGAAATCAGAGTTCTAAAAAAACGAATAGATGTTTATGATTTAGAGGTTTCTGGCACACATAATTTCGCTCTGGCAGCCGGTATTTTCGTACATAATAGTGCTAAACAAGGCCGTAATCGTCGTTTTCAAGCTATTCTACCTTTGCGCGGTAAAATATTGAACGTGGAAAGGGCACGCTTAGATAAAATGTTAGCTAATAATGAAATTAAAAATTTAGTCATTGCTCTGGGTACTAATATTGATGACCAGCTTGATTTAGAGAAACTTCGTTATCATCGTATCATTATCATGACTGATGCTGACGTAGACGGCGCTCACATCCGCACCCTGCTCTTAACCCTCTTCTTCCGTCACTTTACCCCTTTAATTACCAATGGTCACATGTATATCGCTCAGCCGCCTTTATATCAACTAAAAAAGGGCGCAGCTGTTCGTTATGCTTATAGCGACGAAGAAAAAGAAAAAATCATTGAAGAGCTAGGCGGTAATTTAGCCGAGACTCTAGAAGTTGGAGAAGAAAATGACGAAGGAGAAAGTGATGAGATTGTTACTAATGATGAAAATGATGAAGCGACAGAAACAAAAACTGGCAAAAATAAAAAAGGTGCCATTGTGCCAGAAAAGAAGACCGCTAAAATCACCATTCAACGTTACAAAGGTTTGGGAGAAATGAATCCAAGTCAGCTCTGGGAAACAACTATGGACCCGGCAAAACGTATCGTCAAACAAGTAACCGTAGAAGATGCCGCTAAGGCTGATCAAATTTTTGATATGTTAATGGGTGATAACGTCGCCCCCAGAAAAAACTTTATTCAGACGCACGCGCAAAAAGTAGAAAACTTAGACATTTAAAAGTCTCTACTAAAGACTTAGGTTTATAATATGTATATTTATTTATTATCGCCGGTGATAGCCTTTATCTTCGCCCAAGGAACTAAAGTAATGTTGTTTTCATTTAAACGCAAAATTACTTGGCATGACGTTTTTGCTTATTCCGATATGCCTTCCGGTCATACGGCTGTAGTGGTATCTTTAGTCTTTATTCTCGGACTAAAGCTTGGTATTTCTTCCCCAATCTTCGCGACAGCTTTTGTTTATGCCACTATCATAATTGTTGATGCCATTGGTCTACGTAATTATCTCGGCCAACACGGCAAAACCTTAAATATCTTAGTAAAGGATTTAAAAGAAGATGAATTTTTGGATCGCAGTTATCCTAAACTACTGGAACATATTGGACACACCCCTCTACAAGTTTTAATCGGGGCTATAGTCGGAGCCACCACCAGCTTACTACTCTATTGGATTTTTTAATTTTGCATTTACTTACAAAAAAACCAGACACGAATGTCTGGTTTTTTATTTCTCTAAATATTAACGAAGAAGACTCTTCCCTGTCATATCGGGCGGAACATCAAGACCCATAATTTTTAAAACAGTCGGAGCGATATCTGCTAAGGTTCCCACGGGAGCCAGTAAACTTAAATCTGAGCTAATCGGATCAACCAAACCAATAGTCTTCCCGGAAAATTCCCGACCAATTATGAGAAAAGGTACGGGATTAGAGGTTCTTTCGGTATCGGGTAAATCAGTTGACATACTCTTCATATGTTCAACATTACCATGTGCCGAAGAAATAACTACCACGCAATCTTTAGACTCAGCCGTCGCGACAATAGTCCTTAAATATTTATCTAAGACTTCGGTCGCTTTTTGAGCTTGAAATAAATCACCACTCGCCGCTACTAAATCAAGATACGGGATAGTAGCAACAATAAAATCAAATTTTTCTTTGGCTATGGCTTTAGTAATTTCTTTAACTGCCTTAGTCAGGGTCACAAATGGTTGCGAAGAAGTTGCGCCGGAAGCGGAAGAAATTATATTATATTCTTCACCCACCGAACGTTCTTCTCGTCCACCATTAAAAAATACCGTCAAGACCGCTAGTCGTTCCGTCTCCACAATTTTCAATTGCTTTAAATTAGACGCCGCTAAAGTACTACTTAAAGTAGTCTCCGGTTTTATATCTTCATCAATAATTTCCTGGCCTGATCCTAGGGTAAGATAACGTGTATTTAAAGACTGGGCCGCCGTCGTTAAAACAGCCACCGGATATTCCCTGGCTAACTCCGTAAAAAAAGGCATGTTATCAGCATTAATAACATTAGCCTCACCGGCCGGTGCTACGCCAAAACCGTCTAATAATAACAGAAGAACCATAATAGTTAAATTTTACAAACGAATTAGATAAGCTCGCTAATAGCCATTAAGCGATTATATTTAGCCACGCGTTCACCCCGTGACAAAGAGCCAGCTTTGAGATAGTCGGCACCGGTAGCGACCGCCAAATCAACGATAAAATCATCACTGGTTTCGCCGCTACGATGAGAAACAATAACCTTATAGTTATGCTTCTGAGCCAATCTTAAACAGTCTATGGTTTCCGTTAGGGTTCCGACCTGATTAGGTTTAATAATTATACTGTTGGCAGCCCGCTCTTTTATCCCTTCGCGTAAACGAGCAACATTAGTAACAAATAAATCATCACCGACAATCATCATCTTGTCTCCCAGTTCTGCTGTTAACTCCCGCCACTCCGGCCAAGCATCCTCCGCCAAACCGTCCTCCAAATAAAGAATAGGATATTTTTTTAACCATTCGTGATACAAACCAATTAAATTGTCGGAAGTAAAATTGGCGTGGTCCAAGGGAAAAACATATTTTTTTGTAGCCTCCTCATACAAAACAGAGGAGCCAACGTCCGTTCCTAAATGAAAATCTTTTTCCGGCTGATAACCGGCTCGAATAATAGCGGCTAAAATAAGTTCAATGGCTTCAATACTGGAGTCTAGGTTAGGAGCGTAGCCCCCTTCCGCACCGGTATCGGTATCATAACCGGCTTCGCGTAAAACTTTACCTAGTTCATGAAAAACTTCCGCCCCTCGTCTCACCATTTCCGCCACCGGAGCCATAGTGGGAATAATTAAAAATTCCTGAAAATCCAAATTAGTATCAGCGTGTTTACCGCCGTTAAAAATATTAAATAAAGGATTTGGTATTTTTGGCTCACCTAGATTATAAGCTTCTTTTAAATAAACAAATAATTCTTTCTTTTCACTTAAGGCCGCCGCCCGAGCAGTTGCTAGGGACACTGCTAAAATTCCGTTAGCACCCAAACGAGATTTATTAGCCGTGCCATCCAAGTCAATCATTATCTTATCAATTCCCATCGGATCGGTAATTTTATGACCTTGTAGAGCGGGAGAAATAATTTCATTAACATTAGCTACCGCCTTAAGAACCCCTTGACCATCATAACGTTTTTTATCGCCGTCACGCATCTCGCAGGCCTCATGAACACCGGTTGAAGCGCCGCTCGGTACGCTCGCAACAGCACTTAAACCATTGTCCAAAAACACTTTAGCTTCCACAGTCGGATTACCACGCGAGTCTAAAATCTCCCGCGCTACAATATTTTTAATTTTGACCATAAATTTAATATATTATTTTTTGTAAGCCGGGCATAGCCTCACCACTCAGATAAGTTAGCATAGCACCGCCAGCCGTAGAAATCCAATCTACGTATTGAATCATCTTAGTTAATTTTAAAGCATCAACAGTCTCACCGCCACCCACTAAGCCATAAGCTAAGCCGGAGGAACGAGCCGCAATTAAAGTAGCCACGGCAATCGTCCCATGTCGAAACGGTTTATCTTCAAATTTTCCCAGAGGACCATTCCAAACTAAAGTCTGAGCGGTCTTAATTATATCAGCATAGGCAGCAATAGTTTGCGGTCCGATATCTAAAATACATTCATCCTTCTTAACATCCGCTACTAGACTAATACGCACCATTCCCTTCTTGTTCTGTACAAGCACATCAGAAGGCAACATGATTTTCTTTTTTAATTTTTTCCCAGAGAAAAATTTCTTCACCACCGGCTCCTGATCGGCATGCACCAAAGAACGACCAACAGGATAGCCCTGATACTTTAAAAAGTCATTAGCCATGGCTCCACCCAAAAGAATATAGGTCGCTTGCAAATATAATTTAGAAATCAAGGGGGTTTTGGTAGAAGCCTTAACTCCTCCCATCACCACAACCAAAGGCTTACGCGGTCGAGCAACTTTTAATAAAGCTCTAAGCTCCTTTTCCAATAAAAAACCAGCATAAGCAGGTAAATATTTTTTAATGGCCACTACAGAAGCTTGCTGGCGATGCGAAACGGCAAAAGCATCATTAACATAAATATCAACTCCAGTAGCTAAAGTTTTAGCGAAACGTAAATCGTTATCATATTCTCCCGAATAAAAACGTAAATTTTCCAACATAACAATCTCCCCCTCTTTCATCTTGGCAATAGTCGTCTTAACTTTATCCTCAATCACGCCGGGTAAAAATTTAACCGGCCGTTTTAAAAGTAATTGCAAACGCCTAGCAATCGGCTTAAGCGAAAATTCTTTTTGCCAGCCGGAAGGCTTAGCTAAATGCGTAGCAATAATAACTCGTGCCCCTCGCGTCACTAACCATTCAATTGTTTCTAAACCCTGACTAATTTTATAATCATCTTGAATTTTCCCCTCAATAATCGGCACATTAAAATCCGAGCGCAAAAAAACTATCTTATTCTTTAAATTTTTAATTTTACGCAAAGAATTAATATGCACAAATTATGTTAATTAATTTTATTTTAATTGACCCAATGTTATTTTCACTTCTTTCTCTACGCCGTCACGCTTATAGGTAATAGTGACTTCATCGCCAGCGTGATAAAAAGCTAAAATATTCGCTAAATCATGAGTGGCATCAACCTCCTGATTATTAACCCAAGTAATTATATCACCAGCTTCCAGGCCGGCAATATCCGCCGGACTATTTTTTTTGACTGCCGGCTGACTAGCACTAGCATAAAGTAAATTACCCTTGTCCGCCGTTGTCGTTCCAATCTTAACAGCACTCAAATCTAAATAATTAACTCCCAATAAAGGCCGGCCAGAAGAATCAAGCTGAGATAAGGTTGACCAAACAGGCGCATAAGAAAAGGCCGGAATTATTTTTCCGTTATCCGTGACAATCGCCGCCAAGTCACCAGCTAAGTTGAAAACAAAGGAATTATTAAACTCTCCTTTATCGCCGCCAGCTAAGACTAAATGAGCGCCCAGTGATTCACTACTAAGAACTGAGGTTTCGCGAGACCAAGCGCTTAAGGTTGTCGGCCAAACCGTATTGGATCCAGGGACATCAATCAAAGTACCTCCCAACACAAAATCTGCCCTAGTCATAATTTTTTTCACCGACCAACTAGTAGTACCGGCTAAATGCATTAATAAAACCCCATCCGATGAAGTAGCCATTTTATCAATTTTATATAATCTATGATCATTAGCAATAACTACGTAATTTTTAAATTTAAAAGCCTCGGATAAAATGGGTGATGTTGGGGCCGCCACCCAACCATCGGCGGTAATTACTAAGCCCACAGCTAAAGGCGAATCTAAATCATAATAACCAATTATATCATCTCCCTCCTCGGCACTAATTTCTTTAAAAATACCAAGCAGTAATGGTTGAACATTATTAACAGTCTCGGCAACTTTCAAATCCTGATTAACAACCACCTGTTTAGCGTCACGAATAATTAAACCGGGATTATTAGTCCCCAAGTCAGATAAATTAATATTACCGTAAGGGGCAACAAAATCCTGTAAAATATAAACCCGAGTAACAATTTCCCCTAAGATACCGGCCGCTAAACCACACAAAACAGCCACGGAGATGGTTAAGTAAAAATGTTTACTGACTAAAGATGATGAATTTGACATAAAATAAATTACAACCAACGGGCCGTTAAAAATAAAATTAAGAATATAGATACACTAAGCAAGAGTGGCAGACGTAAAGTGCGATAATTTAAATTGTTTCTTCCGGCTAAACGAATTATAGTCAAACCCAAATAGTAAGCCAGAGACAAAAACATCGCTAACAGATTAAAGACTAATGGCCATAAAGACAGGGCCCAAGCCAATTCAGTTAAAATTAAAACAATAACAAAAATCAAACGCCAATTTTTTTGCCAATTATCACGAGGAAATAAATTAAATTGTACAAATAATAAAGTAATAACCACCATCATTACTAGCGGAATAATAAAAGGCAAGAAACTTAAAAAAGCTGGCAGATAAAAAAGCACGGCCGCAAAAGCATAAATAGTCAAAAAACCACTCGCCATTATAATATGGTCAAGTCGTTCTCGCCATAGTGGCGCCGGAAAATAAAAATAATAATAAACACTGCGTAAGTAGAAAAAAATAAAAATAACTTCCAAAAATATCAATGATTGTATCCACACGTTGTTTAATAAAACGGCGACCAGACCAGAAAAACTTAAAAAGAGTAAAGTAGGGGCAATAATAAAAAGTAACCATTTATGCGGCTTCAAACGTGTCAAAAATTTAAGACTAATAATAATTAAAAGAGTGCCAAAAGCCAGGGCTACATAAAAAAAGCCTGCCTGCCTTAAAAATATCTGACTAAAAAGCCAAAGCAAAAAAGGCACAATTAAAATAAGCCATCGCTGCTGTTTCATACCAAAATTATAGCATCTTAACTAGCAAAAAACAAAATATAAAAAATATTGCTAGAGTTACTGTTGACGCACAAAATTAGCCAAAGTGGCAAAAAACCAACCGATCATATAGCCGATAATGATATTAATCACAAAGCCTATCAAAGCCGTAGTTACAGACCACTCTACAATCTGGAAAGGGTTAATCATGAAGTTAACGGAAAAAAACCAATTTAACAAATCATGAGCTACGCCCGACCAAACTAAAATAGTCCATGACACAGACTTTAAGGCCACAATAGCGGCCACAACCAAACCGGCTTTATTAGCATTGAATAAATTCATATTATCACCCCCCTTCTCTTCATATTTTACAATGTTATTTAACAACTACTTCTGTCCCAACCGGTGCATGTTCATAAACATAACGAGCGGAATCTAAGCCTAAACGAATACAACCATGCGAAACCGGATGACCCAGGTGGTCCTCACCTTCGCGATAACCGTTAGGCCAAACTGGTAGCTCGTGAATACCAATACTGCCGTTTCTCAAGCCATTCCCTCCTAATCCCATCCAGAATGGCATCCATAAACCATAAGCGGCTGACCAAGCTTTTTTAGCCTTATTTACAACCTGAAAAGTGCCTAATGGCGTCGCCATGCCCGGACGACCGGTAGAAACAGAAAATTCATGACGAAATTTATTATCCACATAATAAATAAGTTTCTGCTCGCTTAAATTAATTTCTATTTTTTGAGTTAAGCGCTTAGTGGAAGTAGAAAAAGGGTCATAGCCCCAGTCAATTTCCACTACATCCGGATAACCGTCCCCGTCGGAATCTAGAGTGGGGTCTATTATTGTTACCTCGCTGGAGGAAATAGGGTTGGGTGCCGTCGCTAAAGTCGCAGCCTGAACTTGATAGCCAAAAAACATCCCCGGCGTGAAAAATAAAAAAAATAATAAAAATGTCAGACTTCTAAACATGTTTTTTCTTATAATGATCTAAACCCCAAAAAGAAACAACCAAGAAAAACATTAAAGCCCCTAGAGCTAACAGGGCTAAAAATTTTCCCCGGCTTTGCAACCACAAACCGCTAAGACCAAAACTTAAAGATAAAATATAAAAAATCCCCACTGTCAGTGGCTGGCTCAAGCCCAGCGACAAAAGACGATGATGCAAGTGACTACGATCCGCGGTTTTAAAAGGATTCTGACCCAATGCCAAGCGACGAATAATTGTCCAAGCAACATCCATAATCGGAATACCCATTACCAAAAGAGCCATAGCAATTTTAGCACCGGAAATAATAGCTAAAACTCCGAGAATATATCCAATTAACAACGAGCCACCTTCACCTAAAAAAATTTTAGCCGGGTGCCAATTAAAAACTAAAAAGCCAACAGAGACACCGGTGAGTAGAATGGCCGCCAAAGCGATATCCGGCTGATAATAACGTGTCGTTAAAGTAAACAAAAAAATAATAAAACCACCAATCGCCCCCAAACCGCTAACTAAACCATCTACCCCGTCCAGCAGTTTAGTGGTATACATCATGCCCATCATCCACAAAAAAATAAAAAATGGTGAAATAAAGAATAAAGAATGTAAATTAAGAACACCGCCGAAAGGATTAGTAATCTTCTCTATAGATACCCCACCCCAAATAAGCGCCCCAATCGCCAAGACAGGAAAAATAATCTGCTGTTGTGATTTTAAATTATATTTATCGTCTAAAATACCGCCACCGGCAATGATTAAAGCGCCGACACTAAAACCAATTAAATGCGACCAATGCAAAGTTCCGGAAAAAAAATGGTCAGACAGCAAAAACAAAATTATAAAATAAGAGAAAAAAATGGCTAAGCCTCCTAATAAAGGCGTAGTCTGAATATGAATTTTACGACTAAGCGAACCGACTTGTCCCGGCTCATCCACCACCCGAAAATAAAAAGCGATTTTTCCAACTGCGACCGTTAATAAAGCCGACAAAACAAAGGCCACTAAAAAGATGTAAAAATAAAACATAAGTTAACAATCAAGCCAAAGATCAAATTTTATAAATCTGTCGCCTTCACAATTTCTATTTCCGCGCGACTATTAATAACGACAGTATCACGACGCTTTAATTCCCCACCCAAAATCTTATTAGCAATAATATTATTAATCTTGTCTTGTAACAAACGACGTAAAGGTCGCGCACCAAATTTTGGATCATAACCTTCACGCGCTAAAATTAGAACACCATCCTTATCAGCTTTCATACTAATCCCTTTATTCGCTAAATTTTTCTTAATCTTTTTCAAAAGTAAAGTTGTAATGGTAAACAAATCCTCCTCACTTAAAGGTTTAAAAACTATTATCCCGTCAAAACGATTGATGAGTTCGGGCCGTAAATACTGATTAAGCTGATTATTTATTAAATCTTGCTGAATCAATTTTAAAGGCGTTTCTGCTTTAATCTGATCTTGAATATAAACTGCTCCGATATTAGAAGTCACAATAATGATAGACTCCGCAAAACTAATCGTGCGACCTTGCCCATCAGTCAAACGACCGTCATCCAAAAGTTGCAAAAATAAATTTAAAATATCCGGATGAGCTTTTTCAATTTCATCAAATAAAACTAAGGCAAAAGGTTTTTTGCGTACTGCTTCAGTTAAATATCCTAACGCTCCATCCACATCACCAATCATTTTACGGACACTGTCGGGAGACTGATATTCGCTCATGTCCAAACGTATTAAATAATCTTCATCGCCAAAATAAACTTCACTGACTGATTTAGCTAATTCAGTTTTACCAACTCCAGTCGGACCAAGAAATAAAAAGCTGGCAATCGGTCTCTTACTATCTTTCAGTTCGGCTCGGGCGCGTCGCAAACTCGCCGCCACGGCATTAACCGCTTCTTCCTGTCCCACCAAACGTTGATGAATCTCCATTTCTAAATTTAATAATTTATAACTTTCCGAAGCAGTCACTTTACTAAGCGGAATACCGGTGGATTCACTAACAGCCGCCGCTACAGCCGCCGCATCACAAAAAGATTGCGCCGGATCGTTCTGAGAATTCTTAGAACTGATAATAGCCGCTTTTTCCAATAAATCTAAAGCTTTAAGCGGTAAAAATTTATCATGCACATAACGATCGGACATCAACACCGCTTTTTCTAAAGCACCATAAACAATATAAATATCGTACTTGGCTTCCAAAGCACCAACCTTAGTCTCCAACATTTGAATGGCGGCATTTGTGTCCGGCTCCTTAACGCCAACACTAGTCATGACTTGTCCGATAGATTTATTTTCAATATAACGAGAATAATTTTCGGTGGTCGCTGAAGCTAAACAATAAATATTATGACGACCAATACTTTCAGCCAACACTTCCGACAAATCTAAGCTTTCACTGCTCCCAGAACTAACTCCGATGAGATTTTCCAAATTATCTATATACAAAATTATATTTCCAGAATGACTAATTTCATTCAGACTGGTAAGTAAACGTTCTTCCGCCGTAGAGGCATCGGCACCGGCCATTAAACGAGATACATCTAGCTCCACCAAACGCTTATCCTGTAAAAACTTGGGAACATTTTCTTCTACCATTAACTGAGCCAAGCCATTAATAATAGTACTTTTACCAACGCCAGGCGAGCCCACTAGCAGCACACCGTTATGGCCGCCACTCATAGTTTCAAAAATAGTATTAATTTCTTTTTCTCTGGCCACACAGATATCCAAATTACCATACTTAGCCTGAATAGTTAAATCATGAGAGAAATGATCAAGAGTCGGTGTAGCGATGGCGGTATAGGCTCGATTCATATTGCTACCCGGTTTCATCAGCGCCAGATGACGATATTTTTTGTAACGTTCCAATAGACGACGATTAACTCGGAACCAGGCCACAGTATTTTTAATTTTATTCTGATCAATCGCTAGTTCATAAAGAATTTCCGTTAATCGAGAATCTTTATCATAACAGAATGAAACTAAGTTTAGACAGTCAACACTATCTTGTTTATGACTATAAGCATCTGTAAAAGCTAAGACCAAAAGTTCCTCTAACGCGGGGGCTAAATGCAAGGGTTCGGACCGAGTTTCATCCTGCGGTTTAACTAGATGGCGATCAATCATTTCTACCAGACGTTTAGCATCCACGTTCAAACGAATAAATAAATTTTGTACTTCTTTAAAACGTAATAAAATACGAAACAAATGAATAGCTGTAACCTCAGACTGTTGTAACTTCCCCGCTAAAAGATAAGCGTCTTCTACTGCCTTCAGACCTGGAGACGAATAAGCAGCTGCCACATTATATTTCTTTTGACTACGACTGGAATTTTTTTTCTCATCCGAGAAAAGATGATAGTTTAATTTTTTTTGAGCAGCGCGAGCTTGGCTAGAACGATAAAATAAAAATAAATCAAAAAAGAGAGAAAATAAAAAAATAGAAATTAAGGGATGAAATTTCTGCCAAAACAATAAAAGACCTAAAGGGTGAGCCAATAAGTCCATACGAGAATAATAAATCCAAGCCAGTAAAGACGACCAACCAATCAATATTAGTAGACAAGCAAGCAGTAACATTACTTGATTAATTTTTGTCCGAACTCGGTCCAAAGCAATCACCGATTTCTTAAAACCGCTTCCCCAAAACAAGAAACGTCCCTTAAACCAGGCGCCACGACCACCATAATTTTGCTCATCAATAAAATCTAATTTTTCTTCCGTCATATAGTAAAAATTAATGAGAGACATTCCAAACTAAAGCAAACGAAATTGCCACCGGCAGGGACAACCAAATAAATAATATAAGTAATAAAATAAGCAACCAAGATAATAAAGCTATGGTGCGTAGTATTATTTGAATAAGTCGCATCACAAAACTAATCGCTCGACTAGCAATATCCCGCTGCCCATACATCGGAACAAAGATATTTTTTGCCCAAACCGATAGTCCCAATGTTTTTTCTTGATTAAGCCAAAAATAAACTAAAGACACAATGAGACGTCCCAAACCCACCGAATACCACCAAACAGGAAAATACAAAATTTCACCGATACCTTGCAAAATAATCTTAGTTCCGTAAGTTAAAAAATTGTGGTTTAACATTCAAAAAAAAATAAAATTTATTTATATTTATTTTAATATCATAACATATTCACCTTTCAATTGACAATAAATTGTCCTTATATTATCATAGAAATTAGCACTCTATAGAGGTGAGTGCTAAAGTGCTAAAATAGACAATATATATTATTTAAAGACTAAAAATTATGTTCAATAAATTTACCGATAAATCACAAGAAGCCATTATTAATGCTCAGATTATTGCTTCTTCCTATGGTCAGCCAAATATTGAAGCTTTACACATTTTACTGGCTCTCTTACAACAAAATGAAGGGCTGATTAAACCAATCCTGGAAAAAATGAAAGTTGATCCGGAACGTATAGAAGACTATGTCGTGAGAGAAATAAAAAAATTACCTCGCCTAAAGGTTAATTCTCAGAACGGACCGGTTCAGGCTGTTTCGGGTACTGCGGAAACTGCGGTAATTTTAGAACGTGCCCAAAAAGAAGCCGATGGCATGAATGATGAATTTATCTCTACCGAACATATTCTGTTAGCAGTTATTGGCGTGGCCTCCCCCGCTCAAACTGCTCTATTAAATTTTAAGGTGGAATATCAGGCAGTTCAAGATATTTTAAAAGATTTGCGCGGCAACCAAACTGTAAATGACCCCTTCCCGGAAAATAAATATAAAGTTTTAGAAAAATATACTACCAATTTAACTGAACTAGCTCGTCAAGAAAAACTTGACCCAGTCGTCGGTCGCGATCAAGAAATTCGTCGTATCATGCAAGTTCTCCTACGTCGTACTAAAAATAATCCGGTCTTAATCGGCGAAGCCGGTACCGGTAAGACCGCCATCGTAGAGGGCTTGGCCCAACGAATTATTGCCGGCGATGTACCGGAAAATTTAAAACATAAAGAAATAGTGACCTTAGATTTAGGGGCATTAGTGGCCGGAGCTAAATTCCGCGGCGAATTTGAAGACAGATTAAAAGCGGTCCTCAAAGAAGTAAAATCCCGCAATGGCCAAATAATTTTATTTATTGACGAACTGCATACCTTAATAGGCGCCGGGGCTTCCGAGGGTTCTATGGACGCCTCCAATATGTTAAAACCGGCTCTAGCGCGCGGTGAACTAAGAACTATTGGTGCTACCACAACTAAAGAATATCAAAAATATATTGAAAAAGATGCTGCCCTGGAAAGACGCTTCCAGCCAATAATAGTGGCCGAGCCTAGCGTTGATGACACAATCAGTATGCTGCGTGGTCTTAAGGAAAAATATGAAGTGCATCATGGCGTACGCATCACCGACAATGCTTTAATTGCGGCCGCTAAATTATCTCATCGTTATATCAGCGATCGCTACTTGCCCGATAAGGCCGTAGACTTAATTGATGAAGCGACTTCTTCTTTACGTATGGAAATAGATTCCATGCCGGATGAACTGGATCAACTAAAAAGACAGGTAAACCAGTTGGAATTAAATAAGGCTGGTCTGATGACTACTGATAAAAAATCTCCCAAAATACGCAGTTTAAAGGCTGAACTGGCTAAATTAAAAGAAAAGTCTAACCAATTGGAATTACACTGGAATAATGAAAAGAGTATTATTTCCCAAATTCGCAATTCCAAAAAAGAAATTGAAGATTTGAAAATAAAAGCTGATATTGCCCAGCGCCAAGGGGCAGATCTAACTGAAGTCGCCCAAATTCGCTACGCTTTAATTCCTGCTCTAAATGAAAAAATACAAACATCACAAGCCGAACTTCTCAAGATCCAGAAAAAAGGACAACGCATCTTAAAAGAAGAAGTGGACGAAGAAGATGTTGCTAAAGTGGTGGCACGTTGGACCGGTATTCCGGTCAATCGTATGTTACAGGATGAAATAAAAAGACTCGTTAATGCCGAACAAGAATTGCAACAAGAAGTAGTGGGACAAAATGAAGCGATTAAAGCTATCGCTAGTGCCTTGCGCCGTAGTCGTGCCGGAATTAACGAAGAAAAAAAACCAATTGGCTCTTTCCTGTTCGTTGGTCCGACCGGAGTCGGTAAAACTGAACTAGCTAAAACTTTGGCGCGTTTTATGTTTGATGATAAAAAAGCTCTCATTCGTCTGGACATGAGCGAATATATGGAAAAGCATTCCATCGCCAAATTAATCGGTTCCCCTCCCGGCTACGTCGGTTATGACGAAGGCGGTCAGTTAACCGACCGCGTCCGTCGCCATCCTTATTCGGTAGTACTGTTTGATGAAATTGAAAAAGCTCATCCCGATATGTTTAATATGCTACTGCAAATTTTGGATGACGGACGTTTAACCGACTCCAAGGGTCGTACCATTAACTTTAAAAACACAATAGTTATCATGACTTCCAATCTTGGCAATGAAATCATTAAACAATATTCTATCGGTTTTTCCGGCGCCAGTGATCAAAAACAAGAAATTAGTTTACGCCGAGAAGAAATGAAAGAAAAAATTGATAAAATCCTAAAAAATAATTTCAAGTTGGAATTCCTTAATCGTATTGATGAAATAGTTCTGTTTGAGAATCTGACACCGGCGGCTTTAGAAAAAATTGTTGACCTAGAACTTACTAAAGTGGAGAAACGTTTAGGGAATAAAAATATCGGCGTCAAAGTTAGCGGAAAAATTAAAAAAATGCTGGCCGAAAAAGGCTATGATATTACTTACGGTGCTCGCCCCTTAAAACGAATCATTCAAACCATGATTTTAGATGAATTGGCAACCGAAATAATTACCGGTAAAATTAAGGATGGGGATAAAGTTAAAATTGACTTAAACAACAAAAAAGCGGTTATTCTCAAAATAAATTCTTAAAAGCAGTAAAAACGGAGACTAAAGCCGGCGCGCTTTGTCAACGTTGCTAGGTTCGTGGGATTATATTATAATGTAACAATGAAACTACAAAAAATAATCATTGTCAGTTTAAGCTCGGCCATCATTTGGCCTTTATTGTTTAATGGTTCTCCGACTCAGGCTCAGTTTGGTGTTGAGGCTAGCTTCAATCCCAACAATATACTGTCCGACAGCGACATATTGAATTATAACACCATGAATCTATCTGAGATTCAGGCTTTTTTGCAAAGCAAGGGCAGTTTTTTAAGCAACTATACGGCAATGAACACTCATGGTAGCATGAAAGTCGCCGCAGAAATTATTTATGATGCTACTCATAATAATTATGATTGTTATGGCATTACTTTAAGTGAGCAGCCAACAGAGGCGGAGAAAAAATTAAAATGTAAAACAATTACTACCGTCAGCCCCAAGCTTATTTTGATGTTACTGCAAAAAGAAGCCAGCTTAATAGAAGATCCCTCCCCTAGTCAAAGTCATTTGGATTGGGCTACCGGTTATGGTTGTCCCGATAGCTGGATTTGTAATCCTTATTATAAAGGATTTGGGAAACAGGTTAACAGCGCCGCTCTACAATTTCTAGCTTACATGAAAGAAGCAAACAATTATTCGTTTCATGTCGGTCAAACGTACATAGCCAAGGATAAATATGCCATCCTCAAGTCAACCGACCGAGCAATCGCGGATGGAGACTATAACGCTATTATCAGTTCACCCGATTTTATCAGCGTAACCCCGCAAAATCAAGCTACCGCCGCTCTCTATAACTATACTCCCCATATTTTTAACGGTAACTATAATGTTTATAAGCTCTGGAATAGATACTTCCCTACTATTGATCGTTCATACCCCGACGGTTCAATTATTCAGGCCGAGGGTGACCCTCGTATTTGGTTAATTAGTGGAGGACAAAAAAGACACTTTGCTAATTGGTCTGCTTTTGTCTCACGTTTTAGTCCGAACCAGGTAGTGAAAGTGGCGGCGGCGGAATTGGATCAATATCCTAATGGTAGTGAAATAAAATTTGCTAACTATTCCTTAGTGCAAACTCCCGATAAAAAAATATACCTACTGGTTGACCAAAGCAAAAGACTTTTCGCCAGTGCCGATGTCTTTAAAAATATTGGTTTTAACCCAGCCGAACTAGACGAAGCCTCACCAGAAGATTTAGCCTCTTACAGCGACGGCAAACCTATTACCGCTACTTCTACTTATGTCACCGGAGCTTTAATACAAGATAGCGTAAATGGTGAAATTTATTATGTAGAAAATGGCACGCGCGCTTTGGTGGACAAAGTACTCTTACCTATAAAATTTGTCGGACAAAAAATTATTAAAAAAACCACCCAACAATTATCCAGCTATGAATTAGTCTCCCCCGTACTTTTAAACGAAGGGTCACTGGTTAGAACCAATAATTTCCCAACCGTTTATCTAATCTCTAACGGCCGAAAACGACCCTTCGCTAATGATGAAGTATTTGCCAAATTAAATTACAATCCAAACAATATTATTACTGCCTCTTCACAATTTTTGTATAACTACGACATGGGGGGGGCTATTCAATAACTATGGCTCTTGCTCTTGCCGCCTTATTACCTCATTCACCTCTTTTAATTCCCGAGATCGGTCGGACTAATTATGATTTTCTACAAAAGACAATTGAGGCTTACGAACAAATAGGCCAAGCGCTACAAACAGAAGAAATAGAAACTATTATTATCATCAGTCCGCACGCCACAGCAGCTAAAGATTATTTTGCTATCAATATCGCGCCAGAAATGTCTATAGATTTCAAAGATTTCGGCTTCATCCCCCCACGAACAGTGTTAAATGGCGATACAGTTCTAGCGGATAAAATTCAAACCACCTTACGACCCAACTTCTCTCTACAACTAACTTCCGAAAGTTTACTGGATAGCGGTAGCGCTATTCCTTTATACTTATTACATGCTTACCTGCCCGATGCTAAAATCATCGTTATATCACCGGCTGCCGAATTAACTCTGGATGATCAATTAAACTTTGGCGTGCAACTACGGGAGGTTATAAAAGCCAGTCCGAAAAAAATCGCTCTCATCGCTTCCGGGGATTTATCACACCGACTACAAAAAAAATCTCCCGATGGTTATTCGCCAAAAGGTGCTAAATTTGATAACAGACTTATTGAATATTTAACTGCTCCAAAAGCAACAACAACGAACATTTTAAAATTAGATCCAAAATTTATTTCTGCCGCCGGTGAATGTGGCCTAAAGCCACTCGTCATTTTATTAGGAGCTTTGACGGAATTCAGTTGGCAGGCCGAAGTTCTTGCCTATCAGACAGATTTTGGTGTCGGCTACTTAAGCGTTAATTTTCAACTACACGAAGAATAAATTTTATATGGAAGATAATTTCCAAAGTTTATCTAATATTTTTAAAGCAAAGAAAACTGTTAAAGCCCCAGCTTATCCCTGGCAAGACTTAGCTCTGCGTATTATTAAAGAACTAGGTATCCCCTCTTTTAAACGTAGTGCCGTTTTTAAGGTCTGTAAAGAAAAACCGGTACACGAAGTTGAACGAGCTCTTAACGATACCAAGGAGCTTTGTAAAAATGGTGCCAGATGGAAATATTTTTTCAAGATTATTGATCAAAAATAAATTAGCAACATGTCTAGTATAAAAACAGAAAAAACTAAAAAAGCAAAAATACTGCCGGTTATTATTCACCCTAACCCTATTTTGCGTCGTCTGTCCGAAGAAATTTTATTAACTGAATTAAAAGAACCGGAATTTCAACAATTACTTTTAGATATAGAAGAAACGATGTTAAAAAAAGACGGCGCTGGATTAGCCGCGCCACAAATCGGAAAAAATATCCGACTCTTTGTTTTAGCTCTAGAGAAGAAAACTTTGTTTTGTCTTAACCCACAGATCACTAAACGATCATGGGCTAAAGCAGTAGAAGAAGAAGGTTGTCTGTCGGTATTAAATAAAAAAGGTGAAATAATCTATGCGCCCGTGGAAAGATGCCGCCGAGTTAATTTTATGTACTGGGACGAAAAGGGTGAAAAGAAAAAAATCGCAGCCACGGATATGCTGGCGCGAGTTATTCAACACGAACTCGATCACTTAGACGGAGTTTTATTTATTGATAAAATAGTAGCAGCGGAAAAATAATTACAATAATTTTTTCCGACTGTGACGCCAGTGCTTAAAGATCCACAGAACTCCCAACAATAAAAATATCCAAGATATTTCTTTATAATACCGAGCCAGTAAATCATGATTAGCGCCGAGGAAATAACCTAAGACCGCCAAGATACTCACCCAAATAGTAGAACCGAGTGTGGTCAAGACCAGAAAACGAGTGAAAGGCATACGAGAAAATCCCGCCGGTAAAGAAACTAATTGTCTGATAACCGGCATCAAACGACCTAAAAAAGTAGCGGAGTTAGCGTTTAATAAAAAATAATTCTCCGCTCGTTCAACTTTAGCCGGTGTAATCATTAACCAACGAGCCCAACGACTAGCCACTAATTTATAAACTAAGGGACGACCTAGATAAGCGGCTAAGATATAATTAAAAGTCGCTCCTGCTATACTGCCCAACACACCAACAATAATAACCAAAAACACATTTATTTGTCCCTGACTAGCTAGATAAGCAGCCGGTGGCACAATAATTTCCGACGGAAATGGTAAAAAAGAGCTCTCAATCATCATTAAAATACCAACTCCGGTATAACCGAGTCCTTGAGTGATACTTAGAGCCCAAATAAAGAAAGCATTTAACATAATTTTAATATAACACCGATTTATATTTATGCCAATTGTCCCTAATAAAAAAATACGCCTAATCTTTATGGGCACTCCGGACTTTTCCCTGCCCGGTTTACAAGCGCTCATTAACGCGCCTCATCTTGATATTGTCGGAGTATTCACTCAACCGGATAAACCAGTGGGGAGAAAACAAATCATCATGGCGCCCCCGGTTAAAGTTTTAGCCACAGAACATAATATTGCTATTTTCCAACCACAAAAAATAAAGACAACAACGGATGTCATTAAAAATCTTACACCTAACATTATTGTAGTTATTGCTTATGGCCAAATAATTCCCCCAGAAATTTTAGCCATTCCCAAATTCGGTTGTGTAAATGTTCATGCTTCCCTTTTGCCTCGCTATCGCGGTGCTGCCTGCTTAAATGCTCCTATCTTAAACGGGGATAAGGAAACTGGAGTTACTATTATGCAGATGGACGCCGGTCTTGACACTGGGCCAATTTTACGACAATCTAAGATAGAGTTAAAGGGGCAAGAAACTTTAGAAGAATTACACGATGAATTATCGTTATTAGGAGCCAGCATTCTAGTAACGACTTTAGATGATTTTATCGCCAAGAAAATAACAGCACAGAGTCAAGACGATAGTTTAGCTACGTACATTAAGACTTTAAAGAAAACTGACGGTAAAATAGATTTAAATAAACCGGCGCAAGAAATTGAAAGGATGATTCGTGCCTATAATCCCTGGCCCGGTACTCATGTCTTAAAAGACAATAAAACAATAAAAATAATTGCCGTAGCCAACGAGATTATAAAGACACAAAAAAATAAAATAGGTAAAATATTCTTACATAACGGTCAATTAGCTATTCAGTGTGGACAAGATGCTTTACTTATATTAAAATTACAGCTTGAGGGTGGTAAAATAATGAAAGCGGAAGATTGGCTGAGAGGTAATAAAAACGCCATCGGCTTAATATTACAGTAATTATTTAGCTAATTATGGTCCCTTCGTCTAACGGTTAGGACGCCAGGTTCTCATCCTGGTAACAGGGGTTCGATTCCCCTAGGGACTACATAATAAAAATACTACAACCTTGTTGTAGTGTTTTTATTATGCCGCCGTAGGCGGAGGAATCGAACTACCCAGAAGCGAGTCTTGAGCTTTAGCGGAAGCTAAAGCGAAAAGGAGAGCGTCACTAAGCATCCGGGGGATGCTTAGTGCTGGGTCAGGACAAGTGAACGAGCCGCATTATGGCGGCGAGTGAGCGCGATAATTCCCCTAGGGACTACTATTGGAGAACTAGCACTTGCTAGCTCTCTTTTGTTTTCTAGAATTAGCGAAATTTTGGGTGTTCGATTTCCTGAAAAATCAAAAATGGGTTTTTCGGTAAAAATCAAACTCTGTAATTTTAATTTATCTTGATAATCGGCTTTTCTGTAAATCGTGGCGAGGTTAACTAAGACTTTAAAAACTTTGTCGACCGCTTTAAATAGATTCTTTTTATCTTTCGGCTGATCGCAAGCGGTAGCCTGAGTTTCACTAATTTCTTGTTTTGTTTTATACATTTCGTTTTTAAAGTCCTCATCATCAAGCAAATCTTTTTTCTTCATTTCAATCAGTTTGGCTTTTTCGGTTTGGAGTTTAAGCATTTTTTCTTGAGCCAGTTTAAGATTATTATTTAGCTTGCCTCTTTTTTCTTGAAAGACATCTAATAAAACTTTTCTAAAATAATCTAACCACGGCTCGCTTGGAGTTAGTCTTTTTAAATAATCGTTAAATTCGTCTTCTAGTTTATCTTTAGAGATAGATTTTAGGCCGTGGCAGTCTTTGTTATAGCATTTATAAAACGGATAAAGTTTTCCGCTTTTGCTCTTTGACATACAAGCGGTCAGCGGTCTTTCGCAATGCGGACATAAAATAAAATGTTTAAGTAGAAAAGTTTCGTTAGCCCGACTATCCGAAATATTATCGCCCTTGTTTCCGGTCTTAATATATTTCTGGCATTTATAAAAAGTATTTTCATCGATTAGCTGTTCGTGCGTGCCTTGATATTCTTGACCTTTAACGGTCATTATTCCTAAATAGAATTTCTCGGTTAGAATCTTAAAGGTTGTTTGATTAGTTAATTCTTTATTCTTCCACGACTTGAAACCGGCTTTAATCATAAGCTGTCGTATTTCTTCCATTTGATAAGCACCTGTTGAGAATTTATCGAAAGCCATTTTAATAATCTCCGCTCTTGGTCTATCTATCGTTATAATGGCTCTATTTTGCTCATCACGCTTGTTTAAATAGCCGAGAGGAGCTTTATAACACCAAATGCCTTGTTTAATTTTCTCAAGCATACAAGACGACACTCTTTCGCTCCGAACGTCATTATCAAATTGAGCGAACGAGGCCATTATTGTACCGATTAATTTTCCGCTTGGCGTTTTATCGACTGTTTCCGTGGCCGAGATAAATTTAATTTTCAATTCTTCTAAAGCCATTAAAATAGTGGCGTAATCTTTTACGTTTCTTGATAGCCGGTCAATTTTATAAACAATAACGGAATCAAGGTTTTTATAATTCTTTGAGCAATAACTTAATAATTCCTGTAGGCCTTTACGGTTTACAGTTTTAGCCGATACCCCGTCATCGTGAAATAGTTTTATGATTTCTATATCGTGATTCAAGGCATACTCTAAACAAGCTTTTTTCTGTTGTTCAAGACTGACACCATTTTGGGCTTGGTCTTCAGTTGAAACTCGGTAATAAATAATTCCTTTTTGCATAGGATTAAAGGTTAATTAATAAAAAGAGAGCAGTGAAACTGTTGGACACAATCATGCAAAGCACAACTGTACAGCCACTGCTCTCTTTATATCAAAACGACAAAACTCGCCGTCATTGTGATTGAGAATGGTTGTTGTACTTTGATTTGATTGTGTCCATTAAGAATATTATCATATATTTGTATTTTATCAATGTTTATTAATTTATCAATTTATTATTTTTTATAAATATTCTTTTCATAGTAATTATAGGCGAGATAAGCCAGTTGATACATATCACGTCTGGCAGTGATTAGCTCTTCTTCGGAATACTCGGAGACGTGGAAACCGAGCGATTTCCTCAGAGCGTCGAGTGTTAACATACTTTTCCGAAACGAATCTATGTTTAATTAAAGGCAAAATTAAAGATGATTCTTGACTACACATTTTTAAAGAGGCGGTAGCGAACCTCCCCGACATAATCGGAATGATACTGCTTATCGAGCAATAATTCAGGAGGCGATTTGAGATTATCTAAATATTCTTTAGCCTTAACCCCGATGAAGACTTCGGGTTTTGCTAATTGGCGAGAATAAAAGATTTTTTTCTTACCGGCAAGTCGACCGTCAAACAATTCTTTGCCGATATACTTTGCGACGTAAAGCCCAACCCAAGAAACATGGCGGACATTATTTATTTTAACGAAACCATGTTTCCATATCTCGGCTAATCTGCTGTTAGCTGTATATGAAAGATTAGAGAGCAAATGATAATGAATATTTCCGCCGAACTCCTTTTTAATTTTAGAGTGGAAATAATAATCTCCTTGAAATTCCGGAACGGCTAAATATCTCAAGTCAGGATAATGTCGTTTTAATCTTTTAATGAAATTGGAGAAGATTAAATTACATTTTTTTATATCCGTAAACGAGCCATCATCTGATTTCTTGTCATCGAATGTTAGAGTAATAAAGACCTTTAAGTCGGGATTGGAATTAACGAGGCGGACAATATTAGCCCTTGTCCGGCGAAACGAAAATTCGTTTCTTATAATTCGATTAAATTCTTTATTCTCTTTCTCTTCTTTGCTCTCTTCAACCTCAGGCACTTTTGGCTTTTTTTTGCTTTGTCTTCTTTTTCGCTTGTGGTTGATTCTAATCGCTTTTTCGTAATTGTATATTTCTATCAAATCGCCTGACCTGATAAGTTTTTGCCGATAAGCTAATGGCTTGATATCCATAGCAGACGGCGTTAAGTGTGCCTATAGTCAAGTTAATAGGCACACTGGTTTTTGTTCTTGAATAACATTTCCGGTCGCCCCCTGTTTTTCTTCTTCGGCTCCCCCACGGGGGATCCGCCGAAGAAGAAAAAAACAGCGGGGGTCGAGCCGGACTATGTTTACATCAAAGGAACACTAAGAGAGTTAGAGCCGTCTTATCTGGGGCTTAGCAGTAGCCCCGATAAGACGGCCACTCGGCCAAACAAAAAACACAAGCAGTATATCCGGATATATTGCTCGTGTTTATATTTGAGTTGGCAAAGATTTAGACTTTGCTTATATTTATTATATTATTTGAAGACTGCATTTTTTAAAATTATTGTCCGTAATCTGACCAGTTTAGTACTGAGTTTGTCTCCCTGCCATAGATTATTTTATTATTATTTTATAAGTCTATGAGAGCATTATAGCATAAATTGGAGGGCAAATCAATGGGTGAATTTATTGGGATTTTTGCTATTTCGTGGATTTCGTGGTATTTTTAATATTGAATTAGCAAAAATAATTAAACAACATCTATGAAAAATTCAACAAAAAAAGAATTGTCGGCCAAGGTAATATTGATTGTCGCCATAGTTTCTTATTCTTTAAAGTTTCTAATCGGAGGAATTATCGGAGACAGTTTTGCCCTTCTTGGTTTTATTTGTCTAATTCTGGGTATTATGAGATGGTCTAGGGAAATGCGTGCAAAAAAATTGCTCAAAAAGAATGGGATAAATTCTATTCCTGAAAATTCCGCCCCAATATCAAAGTCTATTCAAAAGACAACTAAAGACAACTTTTTGGTTATGCAACACATAGAATCTTTAATTAATTATTTTATTAATAATGAAAAGCAAATGTCATTAATAGATTCCGATTGTGCAGTAAATTTGTTTTTAAATGGATATATCCCAAAAAGTGAGGACTTTAACGATCCTCAAAAGATGGTTAAAATTGACCCTAAAATACTAATTAATACTCCGAAAAGATGGTTAATTTTAAGGCTATGGCTTGATTTAGCAAATTTTAATAATATATCGGAAAAAGCATCTGTTCCGTTAGATAAAATAATCGCTGATTATCTAGAAATATTGGGTAAACAAACAGATGAAACTTTAATTGTCTCAGGTTCAATAAGTAAAGAATACGATATTAAAGATTTAGATAATAATTGGAAGTCGGAAATAGATAAAATTAAGGATAAAAAGAAAAAAGAAGATTTTAAAATTAATTATATCAACGATATACTTCTGTCAGCTGAAATCAGAATTCTTGCTTGGGTTTCCGGGGAGCTGTCTGGTAAAGAGTTTAAATTTAAAAAATAAATAAAAATATGAAAAAATTCTTTCTAGGGTTGAGCGTTGGCTTATTAATCTCTTTACCAATTTTTACTTTTGCGTCTACAAATTTAGCGAGTAGACTTTCTGGTAAAATATTGCTTCAAGTAGAATCTAAGGGCGAGGCCTGGTATGTTAATCCCTCTGACGGCCAGCGGTATTATATGGCTAACGGAAATGAAGCTTATAATATAATGAGAAACCTAGGTTTAGGCATTACAAATAAAGATTTATCTCAAATTCCAATTGCCCAAAATAGTAATACTGTTGTAATAAAAGAAAAAACCTATCAAACGATAAAAACGTTTACTGGTGTTGGAAAGTTTCATACAGAAGATTTTGCTATAACGGGAGATAAATTTAAAGTAATTTGGTCTCACGTTGGGAATGGCAATTTTACAATGGCGGCAAATGACGAGGAAGACCCGAGGAGTACCTGTTGGATGGGAAATGTAAGAGGTAATTTTTCTAAATATGATGTTTGCCAGGCCTATAGTAAGGGTAATTTTAGTTTGAGCATAACTACTGACGGGAGCTGGACTGCAGAAATACAAGATTATAAATAATAAAAGAAAATAATATAATTTTCTAATCATGTTTGATACCACAAAAATATCTCTTGAAAAAATAGACTACTTTATCGCAACTAGTGATAATGCTGACATTTTTTTTAACAAAATAATATTAACAGCCTTGTCCCATGAGTTTGGAGATTTGACTGAACAGAAAACAGAAATAACAGGAAAAATAATTACTGAATCTATTTTTAAATTAACCGCAAGCGACAAACTATCGCTAATGGGTAAAACAATAAATGGACAAAGAATTTCTGAATTATTTATTTTATCCATATATTTAAAATACTTATGCCAACAGTTTCCCGATAAAACCTTAATCATAAGTGCTCCGTCAAAGGAAGAGTATTTTGATTTAGTCGTTTTGATTGATGACTACTCAGAGAGTAATATTAAAGAAAGTAAATATCATACTCCTGATACTACCTTACAGTTCTACTTTCAAATTAAGGAGTGCTTTGATTATAAAATGAGCAAAGAAAAAGAACCTGTCCCCAAAAAATTTAACGTAGAAGAATTAAGTAAAGCCATAAATAAATACCCCGATAAAGATTTATTGCTTTTTTTGTTTTATTCTAGAAACTTTTCAGAATTTAATACCTCAGAAAGCGATGAATTCCTATTAAATAATCCTAACGTAGCTTACATTGGAAATTTAGGAGAAATAAAACAAGAAAACAGCATAATTAAGCTTAACGACGATAAATTTAACTTTTATATTTTAAAGGGGGACAAAAAAATTACCATCAGTTTTAATGTGCCATCATATCTTACAAAAATTAACTAAAGTAAAGAATATATTATTCTAAAATTTCCGCCCATCTCTCAATTTCCCCAATAATCTCACCTGGTAACAGGGGTTCGATTCCCCTAGGGACTACATAATAAAAATACTACAACCTTGTTGTAGTGTTTTTATTATGCCGCCGTAGGCGGAGGAATCGAACTACCCAGAAGCGAATCTTGAGCTTTAGCGGAAGCTAAAGCGAAAAGGAGAGCGTCACTAAGCATCCGGGGGATGCTTAGTGCTGGGTCAGGACAAGTGAGCGAGCCGCATTATGGCGGCGAGTGAGCGCGATAATTCCCCTAGGGACTACTATAAAATAAAAAAAACGGCAGACTAATTTAGTCTGGCCGTTTTATTAAAGAGTTGGGGCAATCCGGATCAAATCCGTTGAAAACCCCCGTTTCCTCATAAGCTCTAGCTCGACATCCGCCACAATGGGCTAAATATTGGCAAGAACCGCAAGGATCATTAAATAAAGAACGTTGTCTAAGAGCGGTAAATAATTCTGAATTCAACCATATTTTTTCTAATTGTTCTTCATATATATTTCCCGCTTTAACCCTAAAAAAAGGACAAGGTATGACGTCACCGTTAGCTAGTACGACGCAAGCAGCAACACCTGCCGTACACCCGCCTTTAATTCGGGTAAATTCTTGTTCAATTTGACCTTTTAAGATAGATACGAAAGGCGAAGTAAATCGTAATATTCGATTATCCAAGTACAACATATACAATTTTTCCATAACATACATTTTTTGTTCTACCAATAGTTGCAAATTTTTTCTATGACCTGGAATGCAAATATTAAAACCTATATCTAGATTATTTTTATTCGCTATTTCCACCATCGAGTCTATTCTATCAATATTTCCGGGATGAATTGTAGAAAACAAATAAGTATATATGCCATTATCAATAAAACGATGAGCGGTATCGACTATGTACTCAACAGAGCTTTTTCTTATCTTTGAATTATCCAGTTCGAAGCTAAGATGGACGATATCGAAACCCTTAAGAAGCTCAACGTTATGCTTTCCAATCAAACCGTTTGATTGGATTACCATTTTTAACGACGGTTTCTTCTCTATTAAGTAAGCGGCTAAATTGGCAAAATCTGGATGCAATACTGCCTCGCCGCCAGAGATAATAAACCTTAAAACATTATTATCTTCGGCTAATTCAATAAGTTTTATAACCTCAGCTATCGGCATGTCTTGAGACTTATTATTACGATTATAACAATGTCCACAATTAAGATCACATCTAGTTGTTATTTCTACTTCCAATAAATGCAGACCCCATTTCACAACGTTGATCGTTGACATATTCAAATCCTCCTGTTTGGTAATTAGATGACCAGGCGCGACAACCAGAAAAACATTTGAGTTTTTTGGCACAAGCGCCACATTTTTTAGATATTTTTTCTTCAAGCACAATATTCCGAAAACGGACAAACCCTTTTCCATTTTTCCAAACTGACTGTTCATCGTCCGTTAACATGTTTCCACAATAGAACTCATCAGACTTAAAAAAATTACAAGGAAAAACGCGACCGTCACTATCAATGATTAATTTATACTTACCCCCAGCACAATTAGGCAGAGGGAATTTAGAGTTCTGATAATGCGTAAGATCATCAATAAAAATACTATGGAAACCCTGCTTTAATAATAGTTGAGTAGACGGGATTAAAGATAACCGACACTTATAATCATCTATCAATTCCGGGGTAATTTCCAAGAACTGATCTATAAATTCGTTACCTTGCGGAGCAGAAATAGGGATAACTGGGGCAAATTTATGGATTGGAAATAAGGCTGTAAAATAATCATATACCTCTACGAGCTGGTGGTAATTAGATTTAACCAAGGTCATATTAATCGAAGTCTTAACTCCAGCCTGAGAGGAGCGCAAAACGTTCTTCTCTAACGACTTAAATGACCCCGGACGTTTAACTACCATATCGTGTATATTCTCCAATCCATGAGCTGAAAAAACTAATTCATCAATATAAGGTAAGCAATCAGAAACATCGTATGTACCATTTGTATTGACCCGAATTTCAAGTTTTTTTTGTTTACACCAAACTAATAAATCTTTCAGATATGGGGACATAAAATTTTCACTACCAGTGAAATCCAATCTTCTGATTCCTAAATTTAAGAGTTTAGATATTATCACTTGCCACTCTGTTAAAGATAGATCGGGCTTATCAAGTGTCCTTTTCTGATAACAGAAGGCGCAATCCTGATTACATTGGTTAGTTATCTCAAGTTGCGCCAGAATCGGTTTCGCCCAAGCTAACTGCAGTAATTCTTCTTTAGTAAAACCGTTCATGATTTTTTCTCCGTGATTATTTTTTTAATGAATAAATACTTAATGAATTCTTTCGGCACCGCTTCGCCAGCAGGATTATCAAACAGAGCTAGCAAACGAGAAAAATATTCAGCCGCTGTCCCTCGCAAAAACAGATAGTTAAAATCTAAATAGATAACATAGCAACCATCTTTTTCTAGATATGATGCGGCGGGATTTAGGTGTAAATCAGTAATCATGACTTCCTCCGAAATAGAAAGACAGGCTTTAATCATTTAACGATCAAAGCCCGTCTAGTGAGATAATTAGTCACCATTTATTAGGCAACCATTATTTTCGAATTCCTCTACTTCCATCTGCCATTCTGGCAAATTGTTCTGATTATTTTCAGTAGAAGCTGGAATCTCATTTACGAGTTTATTGTCCTCGTTTAACATTTTAATCACCTCCTCGATGTTTTTTTATTTTTGAACTATGAAGTAAAGCCTACTTAAATGTTCTTGCTTATCTTCATAAATTTTATTTTCCGTTCTAACTTCCAAAACTTTAAACCCAGTTTCCTTGAGAAGAGGGAGAACGTCTTCCTGATCATAGCCCCTCTCAACATGTCTTTCTTTAAAATGATTAAAACAATTACCATTCTTAACAAAGAAATCCATATCTAGAATCCAAAATCTTCCTTCGCCGCTAAAGCGAAAAGTAGAGAAAAAATTCTTATCCTCATTAATACGAGGTTTAAACTTTTGTGCCGTTAGAATGTGATCCATTGGATTCATGTCAAAAATGAAAATTGATCCTGCCTGAATATTACGGTAAACCGATTTAAAGGTATCCAATAATTCACGATCAGTTAGCAAGTAATTTAAGGAGTCATAGAAACAGACGACTAAATCAATTTTTGACTGGTATCTTAAAGGCAAATTAAAATCCCTTATATCGGCCTTAATGAAATCGCCACTAGGAATCTTATCTTTAGCAATCTTGATCATTTCCATTGATAAATCTAATCCAACCACCTCAAAGCCTAATTCCGCGACTAGTCGAGAAATATTGCCTGTACCACAAGCGATGTCTAAACAAAGTCCAGTTTTTACGCTATATTTGTTCAAAACATCTTTAATTAAATCTTTCCAACCCGGATATTTATTGCTACCCATGAGAGTATCATAGAATCTAGCCATTTCCTGATAAGCCCCCGAGTTGTCATAATTAATTGTTTTCATTTTTTAACTCCTATATTTATTAGAAAATCTACAAAATCCACCGCAACGAATCTGATTCTTGTTATAATCGCAATCTCGACAGACCCTATTGGCTGCTAGGAATGACCTAGTCTCTTTTTCTAGATCTAATATCAATGATTCTGGAAAATATGTATCAATATTTCCTAAAACCTGACGACGATCCATTACACAGGGGTAAAGGGCACCAAAACTATCAATTGAAATTCTCTTCCTTAATCCACAACCATAATATTTAGATTGAGGTATTACCTTTTTTGTGGACAGGAGTCCGTTTCTTACTTCTGGAAGCCCCAACAAGTTTTTTAGTCTTGTTTTTAGGTCAATCGGAGCAAGATTATTAATAACAGCCGCTCCAGTTCTGATCGTTGGTCGAAAATGGATGGTGGTCTGGTATTTCCTGGCCACCTCAACTAACTCTTCCGCACAATCAATGTTTTCTTCATTCAAAGTGGAAACCAGATATATCTTAATTCCCTCCTTAAACATTAAATCCAGTCCTTTTATTATTTTAGCATACAAGCCATTTTGGCGTCTAACGCGATCATGGGTTGCTCCTACGCCATCCAAACTAACAGCTACCCCTAAACCCTGTCGCAAGACACTGAGCAGTTCCGAAGAAGACTCTGCTAGGTAAGAACCATTAGTGACTACATAAAAATGCATACCAGAATCGTTAATATAATTAAGGACTTCCGAGAGATCAGGGCGAGAAAATGGTTCACCTCCAGTCACCTCGAACAAACTAATACCCAGATTCTTTAATTTAATTATACGCTTGATAAGATCTGACAGAGGCGGATAATTATTACCTAAATCAAGCCAATGATAGCAACCAATACAGTTGCAATTGCAAAATGAGGTAACCTCAAATAAAGCTTGAGTTGGCAAACCACTGACGGCCGCCTCTAATCTACGAAAATGAGACGGCTTCGGGGGTGTATCCAAAATAACTTTATTTTCCAACAATAAATTAACTGTACTAACAGATAGTTTTTCTAAACTAAATGAATGCTTATCCAAGACTGCTAATGCTTCGGAGTCAACTGACAAGAAGGAAGAATACAGAAGAGGAGGAGTAATTACTGCCCCATCTGGTTCCGAGCGGATGATTGCCTCTGGATTAAGATAAAAAATATCTTTTTTATCATAAAATAACTCTGAATTTATCCTTTCTTTAGTAAGGCATGGCACTCCTAAATGGTGAAAGTTCACTATCTTCATGATGTCCTCCTACTCTTTATTTTCTAATATTGTGAGCAACTCAAGGTAACAACTCTGATCAGCAATATCCACTTTGGTTAATCTTTCTATCGCCTCATTGCGATCAATGACACCAAAACGAACCCGTTCTGATAAATACTCTAAAATTATAGGGTATTTCTCAATTACAGTTTCCAGGTCTTGCTGGGCATTATTGTCTAGTCCATCACTAAAAAATACACCTGGGATTAAACAATCCGTATCATAACCTCCACATCGCGGGTCTATCCAGGGAATATTATTATCAACAACATATCTTCGATTAATATCCTTAGACAAACCAAACGCGTAACCACCACGAAAAATAGTTATACCGCTTGATTTTTTCCAGTAAAGTGAATATTTTTGCAATGTGTTTTTTTTGGGTGTATCACCCCCTGTGACCAGAGTATCAAAATCTAATTCAGCCATAATCTCCCGATATATTCCATCCATCATCGCATTGCATATAGGTCCACACGGCAGTATATTCTTCTCTCGGCATTTCCTATAAATTTCCAAGGTTGTGGCCGGTTTATCGACTAAATCAATAATTTTTGGATGGTTATGGACTGTTCCATCTATATCTCGATAAAAGTGATTTTCTAATATACCAAGATAAGACAAAACATTCTTAATGTTATTTTTAGCTACTTGTCCTTTAACTGAAGTATTGATTGTGAAAGTCAACAACTCAATACCTCTTTTTCGACAGATAGGCGATAGCTTCGATAATACTACTGTGCTATCCAAACCTCCGGAATAAGCAAAAAGAATCCTTTTGTTTGCCTGTAAAAATTCTTCGAACTCGTTATCAAACCATGCTCGTTCTGGTAAGCTATAATCCTTAAACATTCTTGAACAAATATCACAAATTATAGCGCCTTCTTTGTGCTGGTAAAAAACCAACTCTCTCCCTGTCTCTGGATTAATAATACCAAGATTACTGGGGTTAATGCATACACTACAAAACTGATGTTCCTTTGACATGATTATTTATCTCCTATTTTTAATGTTCACGCTAATTGTTTAATTAGTTTAACTAATTAATATTAAAATAAAACCAATAAACTGTCAACTTGTGGTAAGTTCACGCACATTTCGGACAAATCAAACTAGGGGCTAAAATAGAAAAGAGCGGTATAATAGTAACGTTAGTCTAATAACAAAACTATTAAAACCACTCAATTCTATGAGAAATTATAACAT
>Ga0210041_1000656_pt1 | contig 37204 bp, 37 predicted proteins | sample CryGeymeta201503_FD_183973 | JGI IMG/M metagenome (GOLD analysis project Ga0210041, IMG submission 183973) | Groundwater microbial communities from Crystal Geyser aquifers in Utah, USA - Crystal Geyser metaG 2015-03 (SPAdes) (version 2) | ecosystem: Environmental > Aquatic > Deep subsurface >... | reverse complement strand
GACCGGTTTGCGGGTTTTTGTACTCCCATTTCCAGTGCTGCGTCTGGTGGATTTGCTTGGACGCCTCGGTGTGGCAGGTCAAGCAGGCCTTGGTGACCGCCGGGCCCGAGTCAAACGGCCCGGCCAGGGCAGGGAACTTGCTGTGGTCAGCGGTGGATTTGACCAGCTTGGCTGCGCTGGTTTCAGTGGCTGCCTGCACCATTGCTCCAGCGAGCAGGGTGGCGGCGAATACCGCCTTGCGTAATTTTTGACTTGCCATGGCCTTTCCTTGGTAAAGGAACGGCCTGTGCCCCAACTTTTGATGCACAACACCGCTCCAAAGTGGTAGCGGCATTGTTTAGAGATCAGTAAAAACCCTTATTGATTTAAATCAGTAATTTCGAATATATGTTTATTTCAACCAACAAAACAACAGCGATAAAAAAGAGCTAAGCCGCTTTGTCCTTGACGTCCATTTGCGAGTAAACAGAACGGCACAGGTTGGTGACGCGCTGGTCGACAATGCGGTAGAAAATCTGCGTTCCGCTGCGCCGTTTGCCCAAAATGCCCGCTTTGTAGAGGGTGTTCAGGTGCTGCGAAATATTGGGTTGCGTGGTTTTGACATCCACGAGCAGCTCGCTGACATTTTTTTCGGCGCTACAAATACTGCGGATGATGCGCAGCCGCATGGGCGCTGCCAGCACCCCAAACAGCTCTGCGGCGGTCTCGAATTGATCGTCGGTCAAGTCCATTCTTGCCAGGCCGGCCGGATCAGATGCTTGATTCATGATGTCGCCTCTTTCGTTGTTCTTGCACTGAGCGTATTTTCCCCCAGATGCCGGGCGATTCAAACAACGGTCTGAAAAGCGCTCCGCTTAAGCCATAAACTGCGGCCATGAACTGCCTGACCACCGCCTGGAACGCCCATGCCGCCGAACTGCGCGGCTGGCTGCGCCACCGCACCGGCAACACTGCGCTGGCCGACGACCTGTTGCAGGACCTGTTTTTGAAAGCACTGCGCCAGGGTGAGCGCTTTTGCGAGCTGAACAACGCCCGCGCCTGGCTGTTTGAAGTGGCACGCAACCTGCTGGCCGACCAGCTGCGCGTGGCGCACCAGATGATCGAGCTGCCTGACGACCTGGTTGCCCACGCAGAGGACGTGGACACGGTGGACGCGTTGACCGGCTGTCTGCCGCGTGTGCTGTCAGAACTGAGCGCCGACGACCGCGAAGCCATCACCCTGTGCGACCTGCAAGGCATGCCCCAAGCCGAATTTGCCCGCCAGAGAGGCTTGAGCCTGAGCGCGGCCAAGTCGCGCGTGCAACGCGCCCGGGTCCGCTTGCACGCGCAGATGAGCGTGGCGTGCCAGGTCAAAATGGCTGAAAGTGGCTCGGTGAGTGACTTCGTTCCAAGACCGATGCTGTAAAAATACTATTTATTTAATAGCTACTTACGCTTAATATAAAAGGGCTAGAGGCATATTTTCTATAAATTCTCGCTTCAGTTGCGTCTTTTGCGTCATTGCCCCGTCTTCACCAGCATGAACACCTTAGCCGCCCCCCTGAAAACCTGGCCAACGCGCCAGCCCGTGCTTTTTCTGATTCTGGCCGCCGTTGCTTGGCTGGTGCTGTACAACACGCTGATTCCAGCCTCTGAGGCGCTGGTGGCGATGCTGCCGGTGGATCGCACCAGCCATTTGGGCGGGGCGCTGCAGTTCTTTTTTTACGACACGCCCAAGGTACTGATGCTGCTGACTGCGGTGGTGTTTGTCATGGGCATGGTCAACAGCTATTTCACCCCTGAGCGCACCCGCGCGCTGCTGGCCGGGCGCAGCGAGGGCGCAGCCAATGTCATGGCCGCCAGTCTGGGCATCGTCACCCCGTTTTGCTCTTGCTCGGCGGTGCCGCTGTTCATTGGGTTTGTGCAGGCCGGTGTGCCGCTGGGCGTGACGTTCTCGTTTCTGATCTCGGCCCCGATGGTCAATGAAGTGGCGCTGACGCTGCTGTTTGGCATGTTTGGCTGGAAAGTGGCTCTGTTGTACTTGGGCCTGGGGCTGACCGTGGCCATCGTGGCGGGCTGGATCATTGGCCGCCTGAAGATGGAAGCCCACCTGGAAGACTGGGTGCGTGACATGCCCAAGATGTCCGCCGAGTTTGAAGCCACTGGCATGAGCTTGGGGGATCGCATCGAGGGCGGTTTTCATGCGGTGAAAGAGATTGTTGGCAAGGTCTGGCCGTACATTTTGGGCGGCATTGCGCTTGGCGGCCTGATCCATGGCTATGTGCCTGAAGACTTTATGGCCAGTTTCATGGGCAAAGAGGCCTGGTGGAGCGTGCCGCTGGCCGTCGTCATGGGTGTGCCGATGTACACCAACGCCGCCGGCGTGATCCCGATCGTGCAAGCCTTGCTGGCCAAGGGCGCGGCGCTGGGCACGGTGCTGGCCTTCATGATGAGCGTGATTGCGCTCTCCTTACCCGAAATGATCATTTTGCGCAAGGTGCTCAAAGTGCGTCTGATCGCCACCTTTGTCGGCGTGGTGGCCAGCGGCATCTTGCTGGTAGGTTTTGTTTTTAACGCGGTTCTTTAGGGCTTGTTCATGAATAAGCTGTGCATTTGGTCGTCGGATTTGGGATGCAATGCAAGGCGCAAAGCGTGCCGTGCAGCTCTGCTGCACAAGCGATTTGCAACGAAGCAGTGCGCCCAAAGCTGGCGTGCCAAATGTGCATGTTATTTGTGAACAAGCCCTTAAGCGCATATTTATCATCGTCAACTTCAAGGAAATCTCATGGACATCAAAGTACTGGGCACCGGTTGTGCCAACTGCAAAGCCACCCTCGCCCTGATCGACCAGGTCGCCAAGGCCAAGAGCGTCAACGTGACCCTGACCAAGGTCGAAGAACTGCGCGACATCATGGGCTACGGTGTGATGAGCACGCCCGGCGTGGTCATCAACGGCAAGGTAGTGCATGCTGGCGGCGTGCCCAGCCGCGACAAAATTGAGCAGTGGCTGGCCGCAGCCTGAACCCATCACCTAAAGGAAACCGAATCATGCATCCACAAAAAAAATTTCACCTCTTGTTCTCTTTCGTCATGGGCGCCATGATGATTTTGTTGATGACGCTGGTCATCACATTGGTCAATGTCGGCCTGACCCCTGATTTTTTCCAGCGCTGGATGAAGGCCTTTGGCGTTGCCTACGTGGTCGGCGTGCCGGTAATCTTCTTTTTGGCACCGGTAGCGCGCAAGCTGACCGGGCGCATACTGGGCGTCAATCCGGGCTGAAAGAGCTCTTGATTGACTTCCCCCATGACCACCTCACACGACCACACCCCCGCCCATGTGCATGACCAAGACCACAACCACGGCGGTGGTGGGCACGGTCACAGCCACGCACCGGCCAACTTCAACAAGGCATTTGCAATAGGCATTGCGCTGAACATCGGCTTTGTGCTGATCGAGGCCTTTTACGGCTGGCGCATTAATTCACTGGCGCTGCTGGCCGATGCCGGGCACAACCTGAGTGATGTGGCGGGTCTGGTGCTAGCCTGGGGTGGTGCACTGGCAGTCAAACTGTTGCCCAACGCGCGCCACACCTACGGTTGGAAACGCGCCACCATATTGGCGGCGTTCGCCAACGCCCTGTTGTTGCTGGTGGCCATGGGTGCATTGGCCTGGGAAGCCATTGACCGCCTGAGTGCACCACAAGCCGAACTGCAGGCGCAGGGGGTGACCATCATGGTGGTGGCCGGTATTGGCATTGTGGTCAACACCGCAACCGCCTTGCTGTTCATGCGCGGGGGTGAAGACGACCTGAACATTCGCGGCGCTTTTTTGCACATGGCAGCCGACGCACTGGTCTCAGCCGGCGTGGTGGTCGCTGGTGCATTGACGCTATGGATGGGCTGGGTCTGGCTCGACCCGGTGGTGAGCCTGCTGATTGCAGCGGTAATTCTGTGGGGCACCTGGGACCTGTTCAAGCAGTCACTGCACTTGTTGTTTGACGGCGTGCCCGACAGCATCGATCCAGGTGCTGTGCGCACGCTGCTGCTGGGTTTGCCAGGGGTGGCCGACGTGCATGACCTGCACGTGTGGGCCATGGGCACCAGCCACATTGCGCTCACCGCGCACCTGGTGACCGACACGGCAGACACCGCCGCCCTGTTGCACGAGGCCGAGGAAGAACTGCACGAGCATTTTGAAATTCGCCACGTCACGCTGCAACTGGAAACGCCCGTCTATGCGCAAAGCTGCGCGCTGCGGCCGGGGCTGGGGTGCCAGGCGCACTGATGCAGCCCTGTGAACGGTCTTTGAGGCCAAGACCTGCCGCAACCGCCGAGTGATTGGTGCCGAGTCCGTTGGGAAATCTTGGAGTTTCTTGATTTTATAATTCAACAATACTTGTATCATTGCAATATGGACAAACAACTTGCCATCTCTGTTTTTGAATCCCTGGCTTCGGGCGTGCGGCTGGACATTTACCGCTTGCTGGTGAAAACCGGGCCACAAGGCTTGGTCGCTGGAGAAATCGGCAGTGCTTTGGAAGTGCCGCCCACCAATCTGTCGTTTCACCTGAAAGCGCTGACCCATGCGCAACTGGTGTCGGTGGTGCAAGAGGGGCGTTACCAACGCTACCGTGCCAACCTGGCGCTGATGCAGGAACTGATTGGCTATTTAACCGCCGAATGCTGCGCTGGCCACCCGGAACAGTGTGCCGAGATTTGCCTGGAGCCAGTCTGCCACTGAACCTTCTTTTTCAAGCTGTACCGCGATGGCCGCGTCAGACGCGTTCACCGCCAGGCTGATCTGATTTTTTTACGGAAAAGGAAACCGCCAATGACCACCAAAGTTCTCAACGTGCTGTTTTTATGCACACACAACTCGGCGCGCAGCATCCTGGCCGAAGCCATCCTGAACCACATTGGCCGCGGCCGCTTCAAAGGATTTTCAGCCGGCAGCCACCCGCGTGACAACCAGCAGCCCAATCCACTGGGCTTGCGGGTGTTGCAGCAAGCCGGCATTTCCACTGAAGGGCTATACAGCAAAAGCTGGGACGAATTTGGCAAGATCGACGCGCCACACATGGACCTGGTGATCACTGTGTGCGACAACGCGGCGGGCGAGGTGTGCCCCTACTGGCCGGGTCAACCCGCTACTGCGCACTGGGGTTACCCTGACCCGTCTGCGGGTGATGGCACCGATGCGCAAAAGCTCGAAGCCTTTCGTCAAACCCTGCACGCGTTCAAGCGTCGGCTGGAACTATTGATCAGCTTGCCCGCAGCCAAGTTGGAAAAAACCATGCTGCAACGTACCGCCCAGGAATTGGCCAAGGAGTAAACCATGAGTGCCCAATGTGAAGTCACTGGCAAACGCGCCGCCGGTGCGCCGATGAGCGTGTTTGAGCGGTTCTTGTCAGTCTGGGTGGCACTGTGCATCGTGGCCGGCATTGGGCTGGGGCAGTTTTTGCCCAGCGTGTTCCAGGCCATTGGCCGCATGGAAGTGGCGCAGGTCAACCTGCCGGTGGGCGTGTTGATCTGGGTGATGATCATCCCGATGCTGGTCAAGGTGGATTTCTCGGCGCTGGGCGAAGTGCGCCAGCACCTCAAGGGCATTGGTGTCACGCTGTTCGTCAACTGGCTGGTCAAGCCTTTCAGCATGGCGTTTCTGGCCTGGCTGTTCATCCGCACGCTGTTTGCGCCGCTACTGCCCGCCGACCAGATTGACAGCTACATTGCCGGGCTGATCTTGCTGGCCGCTGCACCCTGTACCGCCATGGTGTTTGTCTGGAGCCGCCTGACCGGTGGCGACCCCCTGTTTACCCTGAGCCAGGTGGCCTTGAACGACAGCATCATGGTGGTGGCGTTCGCGCCGCTGGTGGCATTTTTGCTGGGCCTCTCAAGCATCACCGTGCCGTGGAACACGCTGCTGATCTCGGTGGGGCTGTACATCGTCATCCCGGTGATCCTGGCGCAAGTGTGGCGCAAGTCGCTGCTGGCCAACGGGCAAACCGCCTTTGATGCGGCCATGGAAAAAATCGGCCCGTGGTCGATCACCGCGCTGCTGGCCACGCTGGTGCTGCTGTTTGCCTTTCAGGGCGAAGCCATCCTGCGCCAACCGCTCATCATTGCGCTGCTGGCGGTGCCGATTCTGATTCAGGTGGCTTTCAACTCGGGGCTGGCCTACCTGCTCAACCGCGCGGTGGGTGAAAAGCACTCAGTAGCCTGCCCGTCGGCGCTGATTGGTGCCAGCAACTTCTTTGAGCTTGCAGTAGCCGCAGCCATCAGCCTGTTTGGCTTCAACTCGGGCGCCGCGCTGGCTACGGTGGTGGGGGTGCTGATTGAAGTGCCGGTGATGCTGCTGGTGGTGAACATTGTCAACCGCTCCAAGGGGTGGTATGAGCGGGCTTGAATACTATTGAATAAATAGCTGCTCGCGCTTGTGCAATAAGGCCAGAGGTTGTTTTTTATCTTAAGAGATAAGACTCCATTCCACCTCCCCAGGCAGATCATATGGACGAGGCAAACGCCCTTTAAAGTGGTTATGTAGGCGCGCGCTTGCAGAAAAGTGGCAACTTCCAATATACTCCCATGGGTATATTTCAGGAGTTCCCATGTCTGCACCTCGTTCATTCACCATTACCAGGAAGTTGACGTCTGCGCGTTGGCTGTGGATGCTTGCTGCCGCGGCCACGGTAGCGATGCCGCAGGCGCACGCCCAGGCGCAGGTGGGCGTTCCCGTGCCGGTCGTTTCGGTTCAGTCACAGCCCATCGGCCAGGGCTTTGAGCTCGACGGCGTGGTGCAGGCGGTCAAGCAAAGCACCATTTCAGCGCAGGTGCCAGGTCGGCTAACCGCGTTGCTGGTCAAAGCGGGTGACAAAGTGCGCGCTGGCCAGCTGCTTGCCAGCATCGACGACCGTGAGGCGCAGAGCGGCGTGCAGCGCAGCCAGGCGCAGGTGGCGCAAGCCCAGGCCGAGCTGTACAACGCGCAAGCCAATTTCAAACGCACACAAGAGTTGCGCGCCCAAGGCTTCATCAGCGCTGCAGCGCTTGACACCGCACAGGCCCAGCTCAAAGCCACGCAAGCGGCACGTGACCAGGCGACAGCCGGCGGCAAGCAAGCTGGTTTGTCGCAAACCTTTACCCGGGTGACCGCGCCGTTCGACGCGCTGGTGTTGCAAACCCAGGCCGAGGTCGGCACGCTGGCCATGCCGGGCACACCTTTGCTGACGCTGTACGCGCCCACGCCGCTGCGTGCGGTGGTGCAGGTGCCCGTGTCGCGCGCCAGGACGCTCGCCGCGGGCGCGCAGGTGGAGGTGCAATTGCCCACGCCCGACGGTGCGCTGGCATGGGTGCACCCCAGCAGCACCCGCGCCTTGCCGGGTGCCGACCCGGTGTCGCAGACGATTGAATGGCGGCTTGACCTGCCTGCGTCTGCCGCAGCCGCTGTCACGGTCGGTCAGCAGGTGCGGGTGCGTTTTGCCGCCGGCCAATCGCTGCGGTTGGTAATACCGACCAGCGCCGTGCTGCGCCGCGGTGAATTGACCGCGGTCTACGTGGCCAGAAACAAGGGCTTTGCCTTGAAAGCCGTGCGGCTGGGCGCTGAGCACGGCGCGCAGGGCACCGAGGTGCTCGCTGGCTTGATGCCGGGCGACCAGGTGGCCGTCGACCCGATCAAGGCGGCTCTCAACGGCGCGCAAGCCGCCGGCACCCCAGACCAATGAGGTGAGCATGCACACACCTCTGGGTATATCGGGCCGCTTGGCCAAATCGTTCAAGCTCAACGCCATCACACCGCTGCTGGCGCTGGTGGCACTGCTGCTGGGCTTGTTTGCCGTGCTGGTGACACCTCGCGAAGAAGAGCCACAGATCAACGTCACCATGGCCAATGTGCTGATCCCGTTCCCCGGGGCCAGCAGCACCGACGTGCAAAACATGGTGGCGCGCCCGGCCGAACAGGTGCTCAGCCAGATTGCCGACATTGAGCATACTTATTCGGTCGCGCGCCCAGGCATGGCCGTGCTTACCGTGCAGTTCAAGGTGGGTGTACCGCGCACCGAAGCGTTGGTGCGCCTGTACGACGTGCTCAACGCCAACCAGGACTGGCTGCCACGCGACCTGGGCACGCTGCCCCCCATCGTCAAACCCAAAGGCATTGATGACGTGCCCGTGCTGGCGGTGACGCTGTACAGCCACGACGCGCAACCAGCCGTTGACCTGGAACGTGTTGCGCACACGGTTGAGGCCGAGCTCAAACGCGTGCCCGGCGCCCGTGAGGTGCAGACCATTGGTGGCCCGGGACGCGCTGTGCATGTGTGGCTGGAGCCGGCGCGCCTGCGCGAACGCGGCGTCGACGTGTTGCAACTCAAGCAGATGCTGGCCGGCGCCAATGTCAGCATGCCCGCGGGTGCAGTGCTTGATGTCAGCACTGCGACGCCACAAAAGCTGACGGTGGAAACCGGTGAGTATTTGCGCAACGCCGACGATGTGGCTGACCTGGTGGTGGGCGTGAGCAAGGGTACGCCGGTCTATCTGCGTGAAGTCGCGCGCATTGAAACCGGTGCCCAGCAGCCAGCTCGCTATGTATGGTTTACCCCTGGAGCCGCTACCAATACTGCACAAAGCACTACAGCAAACGAAGCACTTCAAGCCGAAACGGGCGCGGTGTACCCGGCAGTGACGATCACCGTGACCAAGAAGCCAGGCACCAACGCGGTCGACGTCTCCAAGGCGGCGCGCGAGCGCGTGCTGGAATTGCGCAACACGGTGATTCCCTCCTCCATTGAAGCCACAGTCACACGCGACTACGGTGAAACAGCGGCTGAAAAAGCCAACAAGCTGATCCAGAAACTGGCATTTGCCACCGGCTCGGTGATTCTGCTGGTCGGGTTGGCACTGGGCCGTCGCGAGGCCATCATCGTCGGCGCGGCGGTGATACTGACCCTGACAGCGACGCTGTTTGCGTCTTGGGCGTGGGGCTTTACGCTCAACCGGGTATCGTTGTTTGCACTGATTTTCTCGATCGGCATTCTGGTGGACGACGCGATCGTGGTGGTGGAAAACATCCACCGCCACCAGCAGCTCAAGCCTGACCTGAGCCTGCGCGAGGTCATCCCCGCCGCGGTGGATGAAGTCGGCGGCCCGACCATTCTGGCCACGCTTACGGTGATTGCGGCACTGCTGCCGATGGCGTTCGTCAGCGGCCTGATGGGCCCGTACATGAGCCCGATCCCGATCAACTCCAGCTTGGGCATGGCCATTTCACTGGGCATTGCCTTTACCGTAACACCCTGGTTGGCGCTGAAAGTGATGCGCCAGCACAAGTCTGATCACGTGGCGGCGCAGCCCACGGGTCTGGCGGCCAAGCTGCCGACCTTTTTTACCCGACTGCTGACGCCGTTTCTGGAAAGTGCGCGCAAACGCTGGCTGCTGCTGCTGGGCATTCTGATCGCCTTGATGCTGTCTGTGGGACTCACCCTGGTGCAATGGGTGGTACTGAAAATGCTGCCGTTTGACAACAAGAGCGAGTTCCAGGTGGTGGTGGAAATGCCTGCGGGCACACCGCTGGAAAGCACCGCTGCGGTGCTGCACGACCTGGGCGCCTTCCTGGCACAACAACCCGAGGTGACGCATTTGCAGGCCTACGCCGGCACAGCTTCACCGATCACCTTCAACGGCCTGGTGCGGCAATACTATTTGCGTGCCGATTCCGAACAGGGCGACCTGCAGGTCAACCTGGTCGACAAGCACCATCGCAGCGAAAAGAGCCACACCATTGCGCAGCGTCTGCGCCCGGCACTAGAGAAGATAGGCGAACGGCACCACGCCCGCATCAAGGTGGTGGAAGTGCCGCCCGGCCCGCCGGTGATGTCGCCGCTGGTGGCCGAGGTCTACGGCCCCGACGAAGCCGGTCGCCAGCAGGTAGCCGCACGCCTGACGGACGCGTTTATCGCCACCCCGGACATTGTGGGCGTCGACAACTCGTTGCAAGCCGACGCCCCGCGCGCTTACCTGCGCGTGCGTCGCCAGCGCGCCGAGTCGCTCGGTATTCCAGTGGCCACGGTGGCGCAAACCGCCGCCATCGCGCTTTCAGGCGCCGATGCCGCCTACCTGCACGACGGTCAGTCCAAGTACCCCGTGCCCGTGCGTTTGCAACTGCCGCTGAGCGAGCAAGTGGGTCTTGATGCGATCCTGGCGCTGCCGCTGCGCGCCGCCAACGGACAGCTGGTGCCGCTCTCAGAACTGGTGCAGGTGGAGCGTGGCGTGATCGACAAAACGCTGTTCACCAAAGACCTGCAAGGCGTGAGCTATGTGTTTGGCGACATGGCAGGCAAGCTCGATTCGCCTTTGTATGGCTTGTTTGCCATTCGCAACCAGTTGTCCAAAGCGGCGTTGCCGGGGGCTGGCGCGCTGGATGAATTCTGGATCCAGCAGCCCGCTGACCCGTACCGCCAATACGCAATCAAGTGGGACGGCGAGTGGCAGATTACTTATGAAACCTTCCGCGACATGGGTGCCGCCTACGGCGTGGGGCTGATCTTGATTTACCTGCTGGTGGTGGCGCAGTTCAAGAGCTACCTGACCCCGCTGGTGATCATGGCGCCGATTCCGCTGACCATCATTGGCGTGATGCCCGGGCACGCCTTGCTGGGTGCGCAATTCACCGCCACCAGCATGATCGGCATGATCGCGCTGGCGGGCATCATCGTGCGCAATTCCATCTTGCTGGTGGACTTTATTGAGCTGCAGGTCACGCAAGGCGTGGCGTTCAAAGAGGCGGTGATTTCGTCGGCCGCTGTGCGGGCGCAGCCGATTGCGCTGACCGGGCTGGCAGCCATGATTGGCGCGTTCTTTATTCTGGACGACCCGATCTTCAACGGGCTGGCCATTTCGCTGATTTTTGGCATTCTGGTGTCCACCATGCTCACGCTGGTGGTGATACCGGTTCTCTATTACGCGCTGTACTGGCGACGTAGCAAGACGTGCGTAGATGCGTCAATTTCCCCTCGGTAAGACTCTTTTAACAATCAAACTATCTGGAGACAACGACATGGCTCACATCGTCATCATGGGTGCAGGTATCGGTGGCATGCCCGCTGCGTACGAGTTACGCGAAATGCTGCCCCCGGAGCACCGCATCACGGTGCTCAACAAGACCGATTACTTTCAATTTGTACCCAGCAATCCCTGGCTGGCCGTGGGCTGGCGCGACCGCGAAACGGTGACGTTACCGATTGCGCCGTACCTGGAGCGCAAGAAGATTGGCTTCATGGCCAAGGAAGTGACCCAAATTGACGCCCAGGGCAGCAAGCTCACGCTGATCGACGGCGAAACCCTGAGCTACGACTACCTGATCATCGCCACCGGCCCGCAACTGGCGTTTGACGAAGTACCCGGAGCTGGCCCGCTCAAGTCTGGCGGCGGTGGTCACACGCACTCGATCTGTCATGTGGATCATGCACAAGAGTTTTTTGCCAACTACGAAGAATTCCTCAAGAACCCCGGCCCAATCGTCATTGGTGCCATGCCCGGGGCCAGCTGCTTTGGCCCGGCCTATGAATTTGCCATGGTGGTCGATACCGACCTGCGCCGCCGCAAACTGCGCAGCAAGGTGCCCATGACGTTTGTCACCAGCGAACCTTATATCGGCCACCTGGGCCTGGGCGGGGTAGGCGACAGCAAGTCGATGCTGGAGTCGGAGTTCCGCAACCGCCACATCAAGTGGATCACCAACGCCAAGACCACCAAGGTCGAAGAAGGCAAGATGTTTGTCACCGAGATCAACGACCAGGGGGCGGTGCTCAAAGACCACGAAGTCGCGTTCAAGCTGAGCATGATGCTGCCCGCCTTCAAGGGCGTGCCCGCGGTGGCCGCGGTGCCTAACCTGTGCAACCCGCGCGGCTTTGTGCTGATTGACGAATTCCAGCGCAGCAAGGCCTACAAAAACATTTTTTCAGCGGGCGTCTGTGTGATGATCCCGCCAGTCGAAGTCACGCCCGTGGCCACCGGCACACCCAAGACCGGCTACATGATCGAGAGCATGATGAGCGCCATTTGCCACAACATTGCTGACGAACTGGTGGGCAAGCCCGCCGTGGCCAAGGGTACCTGGAACGCCGTGTGTCTGGCCGATATGGGTGATACCGGTGCCGCGTTTGTGGCCTTGCCGCAAATCCCGCCGCGCAACGTCAACTGGTTCAAGAAGGGCAAGTGGGTGCACCTGGCCAAGATTGCCTACGAAAAGTATTTCATGCGCAAGTTGAAAAAAGGCACCTCCGAGCCAATCTACGAGAAATACATCATGGGTCTGCTGGGCATCAACCGGCTGAACAAGTAATTTTTTATTAAAGGAGTTTCAAGATGACCGTCCAACGTTACATCATGGTTTTTGCGGGTTTGTTTGTCATGATCTCACTCGCTCTTGGCGTCGAGGGCAGCCCGCTGTTTGTCAGCAAGTGGGCGCTGGCCTTTACCGCTTTTGTCGGGGCTAATCTGTTTCAATCAGGCTTCACCAACTTTTGTCCGCTGGGCATCATCCTGAAAAAGCTGGGCGTGCCAGAAACCCAGATTGGTTGCCACTGAACGCTGAAAGATTGCCATGACTGTCCTGACCAATGAAGATGCCCGCACCGACGTGCTCAACCGCTTGCGCCGCGCCGAAGGCCAGATTCGCGGCGTGCAGCGGATGATCGAAGAGGGTGAGCCTTGCCTGAAAATCGCCCAGCAGTTCTCTGCCGTGCGCAAGGCGCTGGACAGCACCTACATGCGCATGACACTGTGCTTCATGGAGCAGGAAATGGATGATCACCTGCAACCCAACGCGACGCAGAAAGAATCGTTGGCGGTCATGCTCAAGGACATGGAAACTCTGCTGGCGCGCATGGGTTGAGTTTGCGTTTTACACAAGAAATAAGGCTATAGCCCTTATGGGTAAAGCGCAAGCAGCTCTATTTAAAAGAGCATTTACGGGCTGCTGGCGGTGATGATGCCGCCGCCAAGACATACGTCGCCGTTGTACAGCACGGCCGATTGCCCGGGGGTGACGGCCCACTGTGCTTGGGCAAAGTCAAGCGCGAAATCTTCGCCCAAGACAGTGGCCAAGGTGCAGGGGGCATCGGCTTGCCGGTAACGCGTTTTGGCCGCCAGCGCTTGCGGCGCTGGCGCAGCGCCGGCCACCCAACTCGCTTGCCCTGCTGCCAACTGCTGCGACAGCAGCCACGGGTGGTCGTGCCCTTGGACGACCCAGAGCGTGTTGGTTGCCATGTCTTTGCGTGCGACAAACCACGGCGCGTGGTCGCCACCGCCGCGCTGCGCGCCTTTGGCTTTCAGGCCACCAATGCCCAAGCCCTGGCGTTGGCCCAGAGTGTAAAAACTCAGACCCACGTGTTCGGCGATGGTTTGACCCTTGTCATTCTTGATCGGACCGGGCTCTTTGGCCAGATAGCGGTTCAAGAAATCGCGAAACGGCCGCTCGCCAATGAAGCAGATGCCAGTGGAATCCTTCTTTTTGGCGTTGGGCAGGCCGATCTCCAGCGCGATGCGGCGCACTTCGGTTTTCAGCAATTCGCCGACCGGAAACAGTGTCCTGGCCAGCTGCGCCTGGTTTAGCCGGTGCAGAAAATAGCTTTGGTCTTTGGCCGGGTCCAGACCCTTGAGCAACTCAAACTGCCCGTCGTCCCCCTGAGCTTGCAGTAAGTCCAGCGGATCGCCTGCACGGCTGACGCCGCGCACGCGCGCGTAGTGACCGGTGGCGATCTTGTCGGCACCGAGGCGTATGGCATGGTCCAGGAAGGCTTTGAACTTGATCTCGGCATTGCACAGAATGTCGGGGTTGGGTGTGCGCCCGGCGCTGTATTCGCGTAGAAAATCGGCAAACACCCTATCTTTGTAGTCGGCGGCAAAGTTGACGTGCTCGATCTCGATGCCAATCACATCAGCCACCGCCGCGGCATCGAGAAAGTCCTGGCGTGACGAACAATACGCATCGTCGTCATCGTCTTCCCAGTTTTTCATGAAGATGCCGACCACCTCATGGCCTTGTTGCTTGAGCAGCCAGGCGGTGACCGCCGAGTCGACGCCACCGCTCAAGCCGACAACAATGCGTCGCCGTATGCTAGTTTTATTCATGATTTATCGACTTTGCGCTTTCACAGCGAGCGCAAGCAGCTATTATTTTTGAAGTCCACAGACGCTCGGGTCGGTATGAATCAGATCCAGCGGGAAGCGCTGGCCCCGCAGGTGGTCTTCCATGCAGCGCACGATCAACGGGCTGCGGTGGCGCTCAGCGCTGGCACGAATCTCATCCGGGCTGAGCCACAGCGTGCGCACAATGCCCGTGTCCAGGCTGCGCCCGGGTTGCAACGTGCCCAACTCACCGCCAAAGGCAAAACGCAGGTAGGTAATGTCCTCGGCCGGGCGATCCCCGCGCGCGGGGCGAACAAAGCGCGACATATAGGCACCCAAGAGGTAAGTGGGTGTAAAGAGGTGCATGGTTTCTTCGAGCGCCTCTCGGGCGCAGCCCGCCACCAGACTCTCGCCTTCGTCCAGGTGGCCAGCCGGATTGTTCAGCCGCAAACCCTCGGGCGTGTGCTCTTCAACCAGCAGGAATTTGCCGTCTTTTTCAATGATTGCCGCTACCGTGGCGCTGGGTTTCCATCGTTGTGTCATGGCGGGATTATCCGGGAAGAATGTTTGATCTTGATCAATAGACGGGCACACGGCGCTGGAGCCCTACGGGCAAACTGATGTAAGCTCGCGCGGCTGTTCAGGCACCAGGTCTGAAGCTCAGCAACACAATCCAAAATGAGGAGTCGCTTTATGCAAAGTGGTACTGCTACCGCAGCCCCAATGGGCGTGCCCGCGCAACGTATCGGTGTTCCGCGCGAAATTTTTCCGGGTGAAAAGCGGGTGGCCACCGTGCCCGAAGTCGTTGAAAAGCTCATCAAACTCGGTTTCAAAGTGACGGTCGAAACCGGTGCCGGTGACTTGGCCAATTGCAGCGACGAGACCTACCGCGCCGCCGGTGCCGACATCGCCGCTGACGCGGCCGCACTGTGGCAAGCGTCTGACATTGTGTTCAAGGTGCGCGGCCCAACGACCGACGAAGTCGCGCTGATGCACGAAGGCCAGACCCTGATCAGCTTCATCTGGCCGGCGCAAAACCCCGACCTGATGCAACTGCTGGCCGCCAAGAAGGTGACCGTGCTGGCCATCGACGCGCTGCCACGCACACTGAGCCGTGCCCAGAAGATGGACGCGCTGACCTCCCAAGCTGGCGTGGCCGGTTACCGCGCCGTCATCGAGGCGGCCAACGCGTTTGGCCGCTTCTTCGCCGGCCAGATCACCGCCGCGGGCAAGGTGCCACCGGCCAAGGTGTTTATCGCTGGTGCGGGCGTGGCCGGCTTGGCGGCGATTGGTACCGCAGCCAGTCTGGGCGCCATCGTGCGCGCCAACGACACTCGGGCTGAAGTGGCTGACCAGGTGGTCTCGCTCGGCGGTGAGTTTGTCAAGGTCGACTACGAAGAAGAAGGCTCCGGCGGCGGCGGTTACGCCAAGGTCATGAGCGAGGGCTTCCAGAAAGCCCAGCGCGAGATGTACGCCAAGCAGGCCAAAGAGGTCGACATCATCGTCACCACCGCGCTGATTCCGGGCAAACCCGCGCCCAAGCTCATCACGGCCGAAATGGTGCAGAGCATGAAGCCGGGCAGTGTCATCGTTGACATGGCCGCTGAACAAGGCGGCAACTGTGAACTGACCGAACCCGGCCAGGCTGTGGTGAAACACGGCGTGACGATTGTTGGCTACACCGATCTCGTCTCTCGCCTGGCCAAGCAATCGTCCACACTTTATGGCACCAACCTGTTCCGCTTGACGGAAGAGCTGTGCAAAACCAAAGACGGACAAGTCTTCGTCAACATGGAAGACGACGCCATTCGCGGCTTGACCGTCACCAAAGACGGTGCCATCACCTGGCCAGCACCCGCGCCCAAGGTCGCGGCAGCACCACCCGCAGCGGCTAAACCAGCAACCGCCCCGGCGGCCAAAAAGGCGCACGGCCACGGTGAGCCCAGCGCGCCGATGCCCGCAGGCAAACTGGCCATCATGTTTGCGGTAGCAGCAGCGTTGTTCTGGCTGATTGGTCGCAATGCGCCCACCGCGTTCATGTCGCACTTCACGGTGTTCGTGCTGGCCTGCTTTGTCGGTTACATGGTGGTGTGGAATGTGAAACCCGCGCTGCACACGCCGCTGATGAGCGTGACCAACGCGATATCGAGCATCATTGCCATTGGCGCGCTGGTGCAAATCTCGCCCTTGATGGACGCAGCGGATCGGCCCAACAGCCTGATCACCTGGATAGCTGCGGTGGCGATTGCCCTGACAGCTATCAATATGTTCGGCGGCTTTGCCGTTACCCAGCGCATGCTGGCCATGTTCCGTAAATAAGAAGAGGAGCCACGCATGAATTCGAGTCTGGCCACGGTGTCGTACATTGGTGCGACCATTTTGTTCATTTTGAGCCTGGGCGGTTTGTCCAACCAGGAAAGTTCCCGCCGCGGTAACCTGTTCGGCATGATCGGCATGACCATTGCCGTGCTGGCCACCGTGTTTGGGCCGCAAGTCAACAGCGGCGGCTACGCCTGGATCGTCGGCGCGATGGTGATCGGCGGCAGCATCGGCTTGTATCTGGCGCGCAGCGTGCAGATGACGCAAATGCCCGAATTGGTGGCCTTCATGCACAGCATGGTGGGTCTGGCGGCGGTGCTGGTGGGTTTTGCCACTTTTGTCGACCCCACGGCCACCCACGGTTTTGAGGGCGCTGCCAAAACCATCCACGAGCTGGAAATCTACATCGGCATCTTCATCGGTGCGGTCACGCTCTCGGGCTCGGTCATTGCCTTTGGCAAATTGTCCGGCCGCATCGGTGGCAACCCGGTGCTGTTGCCCGGACGCCATTGGCTGAATCTGGCCGGTTTGCTGGCGGTGATTTATTTTGGTGGCGTGTTCATGGGCGCGGAAACGGTTCAAGCTGGCACCATGCCCATCATCATCATGACGGTCATCGCACTGCTGTTCGGTATCCACATGGTGATGGCCATTGGCGGTGCCGACATGCCGGTGGTAGTGTCGATGCTCAACAGCTATTCCGGTTGGGCTGCAGCGGCCACCGGCTTCATGTTGAACAACGACTTGCTGATTGTGGTCGGTGCACTGGTGGGCTCCAGCGGCGCGATTCTGTCGTACATCATGTGCAACGCCATGAACCGCAGCTTCATCAGCGTGATTGCCGGCGGCTTTGGCACCACCAGCGCTGCTCCGGCGGGCGGGGGTGCTGTGCAACCTGCCGGTGAGGTCGTACCGGTCAACGCCACCGAGGCGGCAGAGCTGTTGCGTGAGGCCAAGAGCGTGATTGTGGTGCCGGGTTACGGCATGGCGGTAGCGCAAGCCCAGCACACGGTATTTGAGATCACCAAAGTGCTGCGCGACAAGGGCGTCAATGTGCGCTTTGGCATTCACCCGGTGGCCGGACGCATGCCGGGCCACATGAATGTTTTGCTGGCGGAGGCCAAGGTGCCGTACGACGTGGTGTTTGAGATGGACGAACTCAACGACGACTTCCCCACCACCGATGTCGCCATCGTCATCGGCGCCAACGACATCGTCAACCCGGCAGCGCAAGACGACCCGACCAGCCCGATCGCCGGTATGCCGGTGCTCGAGGTCTGGAAAGCCAAAACCAGCATTGTGATGAAGCGCTCGATGGCCAGCGGCTACGCCGGTGTCGACAACCCGCTGTTCTACAAAGAAAACAACCGCATGTTGTTTGGCGATGCCAAAAAGATGCTCGATGAGGTGCTGACGGTGCTGAGAGCCTGAGTCCAATCAGGCCAACGCGGTGCTGCGCCGCAGAATCAAGCTGAAAGCCTCCACTACTGCCTGCAGTTTTGGAGGCTTTTCTCTAGGCTTCATTAGGGAAAACACAGCTTACAAAACCTGACAAAATCGCGAGAATCGTCCGATCTAATCAAAACTGGAGTTACAACCATGAGCGAGCGCATCTGGCTAAAGAGTTACCCTGAAGGCGTGCCGGCAGACATCGACGTCGACCACTACGCGTCCATTGTCGACATGATGGAAGAAAGCTTCAAGAATTTCGGCGGTCGCAGTGCTTACAGCTTCATGGGCAAGGAGCTGACCTACGCGCAGGTCGACGAGATCAGCCAGACCTTTGGCGTTTATTTGCAGGGCCTGGGGCTGGTGCGGGGTGACCGGGTCGCGGTCATGATGCCCAATGTAATGCAGTACCCGATTGCGGTCATGGCCATCATGCGCGCCGGGTTCACACTGGTCAACGTCAACCCGCTGTACACCGCGCGTGAACTGGAGCATCAGCTCAAGGATTCGGGCGCCAAAGTCATCATCATTCTGGAGAATTTTGCTGCGACACTTGAAAAATGCATTGCAGCCACGCCCGTCAAGCATGTGATTCTTTGCGCCATGGGCGATCAGTTGGGTTTGCTCAAGGGCTCACTGGTGAACTACGTGGTGCGCAACGTCAAGAAAATGGTGCCAGCCTACAACCTGCCCAACGCCGTTCGTTTCAATGCGGCGCTGGCGAAGGCCGGTAGTGGCAGCTTGAAGAAAACCGCCATCAAGCCCGACGACGTGGCCGTGCTGCAGTACACCGGCGGCACCACCGGCGTCTCCAAGGGCGCCGTGCTGTTGCAGCGCAACCTGGTGGCCAACCTCCTGCAGTCCGACGCCTGGTTCCAGCCGGCACTCAAAAAAGTCCCGGCCGACGAGCAAGTCAACAGTGTTTGTGCACTGCCGCTCTATCACATCTTTGCCTTTACCGTAAACATGATGCAGTCGCTGCGCATGGGTGGCAAGCTGATTTTGATACCCAATCCGCGCGACTTTCCAGCCTTGCTGGGTGAGCTGGCCAAGCACAAGGTGCACGTATTCCCAGCGGTCAACACCTTGTTCAATGGCCTGGCCAACCACCCCGACTTCAGCAAAGTGAACTGGAAAAATTTGATGGTTTCTGCCGGTGGTGGTACCGCAGTGCAAAGCGCGGTAGCCAAGCTGTGGTTTGAAAAAACAGGCTGTGCCATTTGCGAAGGCTATGGTTTGAGCGAAACATCGCCGATTGCCACCTCCAACCCGATCACCGTCACCGCGTATTCAGGCTCGATTGGCATCCCGGTATCCAACACCTGGCTCAAGCTGCTCGACGACAACGGCGACGAGGTTGCACAGGGTCAGGCAGGTGAGATCGCCATCAAAGGCCCGCAGGTCATGGCTGGTTATTGGCAGCGCCCTGATGAAACGGCCAAGGTCATGACGCCTGATGGCTATTTCAAGTCAGGTGACATTGGTGTGATGGACGAGCGCGGCTTCTTCAAGATCGTCGATCGCAAAAAAGACATGATCCTTGTCAGCGGTTTCAACGTGTTCCCGACCGAACTCGAAGACGTTGTGTCGCAGATGGAGGGCATCATGGAATGTGCTTGCGTCGGCGTACCGGATGAAAAATCTGGCGAAGCGGTCAAGCTGGTAATCGTACGCAAAGACCCGGACCTGACCGAAGAGCAAGTGCGCGCTTACTGCAAAGAAAACCTCACTGGCTACAAGCAGCCCAAGGTGATTGAATTCCGCACCGAATTGCCCAAGTCGCCAGTTGGCAAAATTCTGCGTCGCGAACTGCGCAACAAATAAATTCGCGGCCTGGCGGTCCAGCGCGTCAGCGGCTGGACTGCGCGATGCGGGTGATGGTGTCCACCAGCAAGCGCGTCACCTTTTGCGCGTTGCTGTTGAACACTTTCAGGATGGCCGCCCAAGTGACCGGTGCTTCGTCGGTCTTCCAGCAGTCATAGTCAGTACTCATCGCCACGGCGGCATAGGGTAGTCCCGCTTCATTGGCCAGCGCCGCTTCGGTGGCGATTGACATGTTGATGATGTCGGCACCCCAGCTGCGAAACATATTTGATTCAGCGCGCGTTGAAAAGCGCGGTCCCTCGATCGTTACCACCGTGCCTTTTGGGTGAAAGTCAAAGCGAAGGTCTTTGCAACTGGCAATCAAGGCCGCGCGCAAACCGGCGTCAAATGGATCGGCCATCGGCGCGTGCACCGGGTGGTGGGGCTCAAACGATTCGTGAAAACTCATCCTGCGCTGCTTGGTGAAGTCGATGAACTGGTCAATGATCACCAAGTGGCCGCGCCCGATTTCTGCACGCAAAGAACCCACCGCCGTGGTCGCCAGAATGTGGCTACACCCGGCATCCTTGAGCGCCTGAATGTTGGCGCGGTAATTGACCTGGCTGGGAGGCAAGGTATGCGCGCTGCCATGGCGCGCTAGCACCACCACGTCAACACCTGCAACCTGCCCTATTTTCAGCGGCGCCGACGGCGCACCCCAGACAGTACTGACTTCGAGGTCACGCTGGTTTTCAAGAATGTCCGGGTTGTCAAGGCCGCTACCGCCGATGATGCCGATCTGGTTCATGAGAGATGCTCCGTTCAAAAGAGTCAACAAGCACGGCTTGTACCGACACCACGTCGGCACCGTAGGCCACCACACCTTCATCGTGACCGGCCATCGCAAATATGACCGGCAACTCACTTTGCTGGGCGACCAGTCGCAACACAGCCCGCGCCATGGAAGGTGTGCCGTAGGCTACGTCAGCGGCGGTATGCAGGGCGTCTTGCTGCAGCAACGCAGCAAACAGCGCTCTACTGTGAACATGCATGACACAACGCACCCGGCGGTCGGCAGCGTAGATGGCACCGTGTGTCATGGATTCTGATGAAGCCTCCAGCGCGCCACGCGAACAAACGCTGTTGTCGTCGACCGAAAACGAGGTGACATGGCAATAGTGCGCCAGCGTCAGCGCGCGCAAGCCGCCGGTGGCGCTGGCGGAAATGACAAACTGGCTGCCCTCGGTGCGCACGCTGACATTGCCGTAGCCGACGCCCTGCGCGTTGACACCGATCAGCCCCAGGTCAAACAACACTGTGCGGGCGAGGTCGAGTTGCACGAGCTCAGGCGAGGTTGACACGACAGCGGCGACACGCTGACTGCGATACTTGATGACGCCATCGGCAGCCGACTCTGCCATCTCAGCCCTCCTCGGGGAACAACGACAGGATGGCAGCCTCGTTGGCATCGCAGATGCCACGCTCACAAATCAGCTTGCTGATCAAACGGGCCGGCGTCACATCAAAACCCCAGTTGCGCGCCACTGTGGCATCAGGACAAATCTGTACCGTCTCGATGAGACCCAGGCGCGTCTTGCCCGTCATCAAGCGCACTTCGTCGGCGTCGCGCTCCTCAATGGGAATGTTGGCGACGCCGTCACACATGGTGAAGTCAAAGGTCGAGGACGGCAGCGCCACCACCATCGGCACCTGGTTGTCATGCGCCGCCAAGGCTTTCAGGTAGGTGCCAATCTTGTTGGCCACATCGCCGTTGCGGGTCACCCGGTCGGCACCGGTGATGACCAGGTCGACCAGGCCGTGCTGCATCAGGTGGCCGCCGGTGTTGTCGGCAACCAGCGTGTGCGGCACGCCGTGCTGGCCCAGTTCCCACGCCGTCAGACTGGCACCTTGGTTGCGCGGGCGGGTTTCATCGACCCAGACGTGCAGGTCAATACCCGCATCAAATGCCGCGTAGATCGGCGCGGTGGCCGAGCCGTGGTCGACAAACGCGAGCCACCCGGCGTTGCAATGGGTCAGGATGTTGATGCGCTGCCCTTGCTTGCGCTGGGCAAGGTCGGCAATCAGCGCCTTGCCGTGCTCGCCAATGCGACGGCAATGCGCAGCGTCCTCATCGGCCAGCGCCAGCGCCGCCTGCCTGGCCATCTGGCGCATTTGGGCCGGTGAATCACCCGTTGCAATGGCCGCACGCAAGCGCTGCACCGCCCAAGCCAGATTGACGGCGGTGGGTCGGGTAGCCTGCAGGCGCAACGCAGCCTGGTCGACATAGGCGTCAAAACCTGCATCGGGCGCCTCCAAGGCGGCCAGATACATCCCAAAACCAGCCGTTGCACCGATCAGCCCGGCGCCGCGCACGGTCATATCTTTGAGCGCACCACAGACCTCGTCAACGCTGGTCAGGTCAAGCACCACAAACGCATGCGGCAGTTGCCGCTGGTCAATGACCTGCACCACACAGTTGTCATCGGATTTGAGCCAGATTGCCCGAGTTACTTTTCCATTGACTTTCATGACCTGGTTTTCTGCGTCACATCGGCTATTTCAGCCAGCCGCGCTTTCTGAAATACCACATCGGACCCAGCGCACTGGCCACCATCAAAGCCAGCGCATAAGGGTAGCCCAAAGACCAGTCAAGCTCAGGCATGTACTTGAAATTCATACCGTAGAGGCTGGCAATCAGCGTGGGTGGCAGCAACGCCACACTTGCCACTGAAAAAATCTTGATGATCTTGTTCTGGTTGATGTTGATGAAACCGACGGTGGCGTCCATCAGGAAGTTGATCTTGTCAAAGAGGAACGCAGTGTGCGAGTCCAGCGAGTCAATGTCGCGCAAAATTTGTCGCGCTTCCTCAAACTGCTCGGCATTGAGCATTTTGGTGCGCATCATGAAACTCACGGCGCGGCGGGTGTCCATGGCATTGCGGCGAATGCGCCCGTTCATGTCTTCGTGGCGGGCAATCGCCGCCAGCACTTCGCCGGCCAGGGCATCGGTCACGTCGCCCGAGAGCACCTTGGCGCTGGCTTTTTCCAGTTCGTCGTAAATTTCTTCCAGCGTGTCGGCAGAGTATTCGGCATCGGCATCAAACAGCTTGAGCAGCACTTCCTTGGCGTCTTCAATCAGGCCCGGCGCGCGGCGGGCACGCATGCGCAACAGGCGAAATACCGGCACATCTTCGTCGTGAATCGAAAACAGGACGCCTTTGCTTTTGAGTTCGTCGTTGACCAGATTCAAGATGAACGCGACGCGCACCGTGTGCGGTTCGTCCTCATCCGCAACCAGGAAGTCGCTGCGAATGTGCAGTTCGCCGTTGTCTTCCTTGTAAAAACGCGCTGACTCCTCAATGTCTTCATCCATCGCGTCTTCGGGGATCGACAGCCCGAAATACTGCTTGATCCAGCGCTTTTCTTCCAACGTGGGTGATTCCAGATCAACCCATATCGGCTGAAAACGCGACAGTTCCTCCAGCGATTCAATCTCTTCCTGGAACAGGCGTCCGTTGGCAAGTGTGAAGATGTTGAGCATTGGCTCGTTCCCAAATTTGGTTTTGCATCAGGGATGATAAGGTTTGGCTTTCAATCCCGAATGCATTTTTGGGACTGAAAGCTACCGACTAGGGTGGTTTTCCAAGGTAAGGAGTCCGTCTGTTAGAACAGTTGAATTATGGCATTGCCACAGCATCTCGACGTTCGCGCGGGTGACACATATCCAGATAACATTGCAGTGCAGCATCAAAAGTCGTTGCAATCGCCTTGGAGGGCGGGCATAGTTGGTGCTGTCAGAGAGTTGACAAGTCAGTATTGGTCGCCAGCGGGTGTTGGCGACTTTTTCACCCAAGCGCTTTAGGAGGTTTTTATGAATTTGACGATCAGTGGTCACCATCTTGAAGTTACCCCGTCGCTGCGGACGTATGTAACGACCAAGCTCGATCGCATCAAGCGCCACTTTGACCAAGTTGTGGACATCAAGGTGCTGTTAACGTTGGAAAATCTCAAGGAGAAGGAACTCAGACAAAAAGCGGAATGCAACATCAGGGTCAAGGGCATTGACTTGTTTGCCGAAAGCGCCCACGAAGACTTGTACGCAGCGGTTGACGAATTGGTCGACAAGCTCGACCGTCAGGTGGTGCGCCACAAAGACCGCCTGCAATCCCACCATCACGACGCACCGAAACGCCTGATGTAAATTAAACTTGTGGCCAAGCCGCCCGCTGGTGCGAGCGGCTTTCTTTTATGTCCGGATTTCAGAGAGCATAATTCCGCCCAATTTATGAACCGACTCGCCTCCATCCTGACCACTGAGCACGTCCTTGTTCAAGTGGACGTTTCCAGCAAGAAAAGGGCTTTTGAAGAAGCCGGCCTGCTGTTCGAAAACCTGCATGGTCTGAGCCGTGCTCTGGTAACCGACAGCCTTTTTTCGCGCGAGCGCCTGGGCTCCACCGGGTTGGGGCACGGCGTGGCCATTCCGCACGGCCGTATCAAAGGTCTGAAATCGCCCATGGCAGCGGTGTTTCAATTGGCCACACCGATCGGCTTTGAGGCGCCAGACGAGCAGCCGGTGGCGTTGATGATTTTCTTGCTGGTACCGGAAGCGGCGACGCAGCGGCACCTGGAGATCCTTTCTGAAATCGCCGAGATGCTCAGCGACACCGCGCTACGCGATCAACTGCTGGGATGCGCCAACGCCGCGGCACTGCACAGCCTGATCACTGGTTGGCAGTCGGTCCAACCAAGCTGATACCTGCCTGGCCAGGCTCGCACGCAAGGGAAGCTTTTGAAACCCACCGTCATCAGCGCCGACGTTTTGTTTGAGGCGTTTCGCGCCACGTTAAGGTGGGAATGGGTCGCTGGTCTGGGCGCGTCAGAGCGGCGTTTCGATGAGGTCGCAGTGCGGGCGGCGCGCTCTGGCGCTGACCTGGTCGGCTATTTAAATTACATCCACCCCTATCGGGTACAGATTCTGGGTGAGCGCGAGGTGGCCTACCTGACCAACGCCACGCCCGAAGACTGCTCACGCCGCATTGCCCGCATCGTCACGCTGGAGCCGCCGGTACTGATTCTGGCTGACAGCCAGGCGGCGCCCGAAGCATTGATGTCGATGTGTGAACGCGCGCAGATACCGATGTTTGCCACGGCCGGATCGTCGGCCTATGTGATTGACGTTTTGCGCGCCTACCTGTCCAAGCATTTTGCTGACCGCTGCTCAATGCACGGGGTCTTCATGGATATTCTGGGTCTGGGTGTGCTGATCACCGGCGAGTCCGGGCTGGGCAAGAGCGAACTTGGCCTGGAGTTGATTTCGCGTGGCAATGGACTGGTGGCCGACGACGCGGTCGACCTGTACCGTATCAACCAGAACACCATCGAGGGCCGCTGCCCTGAGTTGCTGCAAAACCTGTTGGAGGTGCGTGGCATCGGGCTGCTCGATATCCGCTGCATCTTTGGCGAAACCGCAGTGCGCCGGCGCAAACGGCTGCAATTGATCGTCCACCTGGTGCGCCGCGAAACGATGGAGCGCGAATACGAACGCATCCCCTACGAGCCGCTGACGCAGGATGTGCTGGACGTGCCGGTACGCAAGGTGGTCATTCAGGTGGTGGCGGGACGCAACATTGCTGTGCTGGTGGAAGCCGCCGTACGCAACACCATCTTGCAAATTCGTGGCGTCGATACCTACAAGGAATTCGTCGAACGCCACCGCAAGGCGATGAGCGAGTCATCTTAAGGACTCGCAGCGCAACAACCCGCTGTCAATCGCCCTGTGCCGAACGATACTGACAGCCTTCGCGGGTGCAATGCGCATACAGGCTCAGAGCGTGATCGGCGATTTCAAACCCTTTGGTCCGCGCGACCTCGTTTTGCCGTTTTTCAATCTGGGCGTCAAAGAATTCCTCAACACGACCACAGTCCAGGCACACCAGGTGGTCATGGTGCTGACCTTCGTTGAGTTCATAAACCGCCTTGCCGCTCTCGAAGTGGCTGCGACACAAGATGTCGGCCTGCTCAAATTGCGCCAGCACGCGGTACACAGTGGCCAGACCAACGTCCGAGCGCTCCTGCATCAACACCTTGTAAACGTCCTCGGCGGTCATATGCCGCTGCACGCCGGTCTGGAAGATTTCCAGGATTTTCAGCCGCGGTAAAGTCGCCTTCAGGCCGGTGCTCTTGAGTTCGTCAATTTTGGTCATGCCGCTTGGTCCAGTTGCCGTTCACCAGGAAAAGTCTCACGTCTCAGTCCGGGATGCTGCCGGTACAATGTACTGATCATATCGTTGCGGCCTGCTTCATGTTTGAAATTCCCGATCGTTGCCTCTCTTTGACTGTGGTCGCTGTCAGCCTGACGGCGCTATCGGCCTGCAGCAGTGTGGACCACGCCAGCAACCGTCTGGTCAGCGTTGTTACACCGTACAAGATCGATATCGTGCAAGGCAATTTTGTTTCACGCGAGCAGGCGACTGCGATCAAACCGGGCATGAGCCGCAATCAGGTCAAGAATATCCTCGGCACCCCACTGCTCACCAGTATCTTTCACGCCGACCGTTGGGACTACGTGTTTACCTTCAAGAGGCAGGGCGTTGCGCCGCAATCACGCCGCGTCAGTGTTTTCTTCAAGGAAGATGTCCTCGCTCGCATTGAAGCCGACGAGTTGCCCACCGAAGCCGAATTTGTCGCCTCGCTCGACTCGGGCCGCAGCGTTGGCACGGTACCCGTGCTGGAAATGTCAGAAGAGAGCCTGAAAGCCAGCGCCAAAACCACTTCTGCTGCACCCGCCAACCCGTTGCCTGCCCTGCCGACCAGCTACCCACCGCTCGAATCACCTGCTGCCCAATAAGCCACCGCCATGACCGCATCCCCTGTGCATCGAATCTGTGTTGCTGGCGCCAGCGGGCGCATGGGTCGCATGCTCATTGAAGCCGTCTGCAAGGCCGACGACTGCCTGCTCAGCGGCGCCCTGGATGTCGCAACCAGCCCTGGCGTGGGGGTCGATCCCGCTGCGTTTTTAGGCCTCAGCAGCGGGGTGGCCATCACTGCTGACTTGCACCAGGCCCTGAGCAACACTGATGCACTGATTGACTTCACCCGCCCTGAGGGTACGCTGGCGCACCTGAAAATCTGCCAGGCGCTCAAGGTCAATCTGGTGATCGGCACCACTGGTTTTTCTGACGCCCAAAAAGCTGAAATCGCTGCTGCGGCCAACGACATCGCCATCGTGATGGCGCCAAACATGAGCGTCGGCGTCAACGTCACGCTGAAACTGCTGGAGATGGCCGCCAAAGCGCTCAACACCGGCTATGACATCGAAATCATCGAAGCACACCACCGGCACAAGGTCGATGCACCCTCGGGCACAGCGCTCAAGATGGGGGAGGTCATCGCCGATGCGCTGGGTCGCAACCTGAAGGACTGCGCCGTCTACGCGCGAGAGGGCGTCACGGGTGAGCGTGACCCGTCTTCCATCGGCTTTGCGACCATTCGTGGCGGCGACATCGTGGGCGACCATACCGTGCTGTTTGCCGGTACCGGCGAGCGCATCGAGATCAGCCACAAATCTGGCAGCCGGGTGTCCTACGCCGACGGCAGCTTGCGCGCCGTGCGCTTTTTGCATGGCCGCCAGTCCGGGCTGTTTGACATGGCCGACGTCCTGAACTTGAAATGAACCTGGCCCAGCTGTTCTGGCAAGGCGACATGCTGACACGTGGTGTTGCCTTGTTGCTTTTGTCCATGTCGGTCGGCAGTTGGGTGATGATCCTCTGGAAGTCGTGGTTACTGCGGCGTGCCAGCGCCGACGTGGCGCGTTGTATTGCTGCATTCTGGCAATCCAAAGATGTTGCCGAGGCCACCCAAAAAATCAAGGTATTTGACCGTGAAGCCCTTGTTTTGCCTATGGTAGCAGCTTCTAAGATAGAAGCAAGCCAGACGCTCGCCAGCGCCGGCGGCACGCAAACCCAGCTAACCCGCGTGCTGCGCAACGCCTTGCATCTGTCTCTGACCAAACTGCAACACGGCCAGGTCTTACTGGCCACCGTAGGCGCCACCGCGCCGTTTGTCGGTCTGCTGGGCACGGTCTGGGGCATCTACCACGCGCTGATTGGCATCGCCAGCGCCGGGCAAGTGACGATCGACAAAATATCGGGCCCGGTCGGCGAATCGCTGATCATGACCGCTGCCGGGTTGGCGGTAGCGATCCCCGCAGTGCTGGCCTACAACGTGATGGGGCGGGTGGTGGCGCGCATTGAAGCCGACCTGGAAGGATTTGCGCGCGACTTGCGTGAGTTGCTGCAAAACACCCAAGCCCAGCGCTGAACGCGAGCACGCCACCATGTCTTTTGGCCGCCTGGACCGCACGCCCAACGCCCAGCCGATGAGCGACATCAACATGACACCGCTGATCGACGTGATGCTGGTTCTGGTGGTGATTTTCATCATCACCGCGCCTTTACTCGCCAGCTCGATCAAGCTGGACCTGCCGCACAGCGATGCCGCCCGTGCCAGTGACACGCCCAAATTCATCACGGTTGTGGTGGATGCCCAGGGGCAAGCCTTTCTGAACGACAAGGTAGTGTCCCTGGAGGAACTGGCGCAGCGCTTCAGCGCAAGTCAGCAAGCGGCGCCCGAGACCGAGGTGCAACTGCGTGCCGACAAGGCTGTGCCGTATGGCCGGGTTGTTGAGGTGATGGGTGCCGCACAAAAAGCCGGTTTGAACCGCATTGGTTTTGTCGCCGACGCCGCTGCACCGACCGGATCTGGCCCACACGCTAGCCCAATCGTGTCCAAACCCTAAAATCACTTTCTGTTTCACGCCCCTGCGACTGCACAAGCCGCGCCCCTGACCGCCATGCAAGAAAAATACAACCACCTTGACGTTGAACCCGCTGCCCAAGCCCACTGGCGCGCGCTGGATGCCTACCGTGTGACTGAAAACGCTGTGGACGTCAACGGCAAGCCGAAGAAAAAGTTCTACGCCTGCTCCATGTTGCCCTACCCCAGCGGCAAGCTGCACATGGGGCACGTGCGCAACTACACCATCAACGACATGCTCACCCGCCAGCTGCGCATGCAGGGCTACAACGTGTTGATGCCGATGGGCTGGGATGCGTTTGGCCTGCCTGCCGAGAACGCCGCGCTGAAAAATGGTGTGCCGCCGGCCCAATGGACGTTTGAGAACATTGCCTACATGAAGCAGCAGATGCAGGCCATGGGCCTGGCCATCGACTGGAGCCGCGAAGTAGCCACCTGCACGCCCGAGTATTACAAGTGGAACCAGTGGCTGTTTTTGAAGATGCTGGAAAAAGGCATCGCCTACCGCAAGACCCAGGTCGTCAACTGGGATCCGGTGGACATGACCGTCCTGGCCAACGAGCAGGTGATTGACGGCAAGGGCTGGCGCACTGGTGCGGTGGTCGAAAAGCGCGAAATTCCCGGCTATTACCTGGCCATCACCCAGTACGCCGACGAGCTGCTGGCCAACGTGACCGGCGACAACATGCCCGGCTGGCCTGAGCGCGTCAAGCTGATGCAGGAAAACTGGATTGGCAAGAGTGAAGGCGTGCGCTTTGCCTTCACCCATGACATCAAGGCGGCTGACGGTGCGCTGATCGGCGACGGCAAGATGTACGTCTTTACCACCCGTGTGGACACCATCATGGGCGTGACCTTCTGCGCCGTGGCCGCTGAACACCCGCTGGCTTTGCACGCTGCGGCCAGCAACCTGGGGTTGACCGCGTTCCTGCAGGAATGCGCCCAAGGCGGCACGACCGAGGCCGAACTGGCCACGCAAGAGAAAAAAGGCATGGCCACCGGCTTGTTTGTCACGCACCCGCTGACGGGTCAACAGGTGGAGGTGTGGGTCGGCAACTACGTGCTGATGAGCTACGGCGATGGCGCGGTGATGGGTGTGCCCGCGCATGACGAGCGGGACTTTGCGTTTGCCTTGAAATATGCCTTGCCGATCAAGCCTGTTGTTGGCGTGGCAGCACCGGTTGGGGCATCGTTTACGCCGGGTTCCTCAGACTGCAAGCAGAAATCGTCACCCGGCGCAACCGATACCCCAGCCTACTTGGCTTTTGACACCACAACCTGGCAAGACTGGTACGCCGAAAAAGGCGCGGGTGTGGCGGTCAACTCCGGTAAGTACGATGGGCTGAAGTTCAAAGACTGCGTCGACGCGGTGGCCGCTGATCTGGCGGCCTTGGGCCTGGGCGAGAAAAAAGTTACCTGGCGCCTGCGCGACTGGGGTGTCAGCCGCCAGCGTTACTGGGGCACGCCGATTCCGATCATCCATTGCGCTGAACACGGTGCCGTGCCCGTGCCCGAAAAAGACCTGCCGGTGGTGTTGCCCATCGACCTGGTGCCAGACGGCTCAGGCAACCCGCTGATCAAGTGCGAGGCGTTTCACGCCGGTGCCACCTGCCCGGTGTGCGGCAAACCGGCGCGGCGCGAAACCGACACCATGGACACGTTTGTCGACAGCTCCTGGTACTTCATGCGCTACTGTGATCCCAAAAACGCCGACCAGATGGTGGCCGGGGGCGCGGACTACTGGATGCCGATGGATCAGTACATCGGAGGCATCGAGCACGCCATCCTGCACCTCTTGTACGCGCGTTTCTGGACCAAGGTGATGCGTGATATGGGTCTGGTCAAGGTCGATGAACCCTTTACCAAACTGCTGACGCAAGGCATGGTGCTGAACCACATCTACAGCCGACGCACCGACAAGGGTGGCAAGGACTACTTCTGGCCGGCCGATGTGGAGCACGTGTTTGACGACGCGGGCAAGGTCTGTGGCGCCAAGCTCAAGGTCGAAGTCGATGGCCTGCCCGTGGGCACGTCCATCGACTACGAGGGCATCGGCACCATGAGCAAGTCCAAAAACAACGGGGTCGACCCGCAGGATTTGATCGAAAAATACGGCGCTGACACAGCACGCCTGTACACCATGTTCACCGCCCCGCCCGAGGCTACGCTGGAGTGGAACGATGCGGCAGTCGAAGGCAGCTACCGCTTTTTGCGCCGGGTGTGGAACTTCGGAGTCAAACTGACTGCTATTGATTTTGCAGCTGCTAGCGCAGTAGCAACAAGGGCTACAGGCCTAAAAGACATAGAGTTTGGAAAAGAGGCCAAAACCCTGCGGCGCGAGCTTCACAGTGTGCTCAAGCAGGTGGATTACGACTACCAGCGGATGCAGTACAACACCGTGGTGAGTGGCGCAATGAAGATGATCAACGCGCTGGAAGCTTTTGCCCCCACGCTCAGCACCGACAGTGGCGGCGCCCAGGTGGCGCTGGTCGAAGGTTTTGGCATTTTGCTGCGCTGCCTGTACCCGGCCACACCGCACATTGCGCACGCGCTCTGGTCTGAACTGGGCTACGCCGGTGCGTTGGGTGAGTTGCTGGATGCGCCTTGGCCTCAGGTCGACCCCAGCGCGTTGGTGCAGGATGAAATCGAACTCATGCTGCAGGTGAACGGCAAACTGCGCGGCTCGATCGTGGTCAGCGCCAGCGCCGACAAGGCCGTCATCGAACAGGCGGCGCTGGCGCATGAGATGTTCCAGAAAATCGCCAACGGCGCGGCCCCCAAGAAGGTGATCGTGGTGCCGGGACGACTCGTCAACCTGGTGATCTGAGGCGCCATCATGACGCCTGCCGTATCCCGTCGCAAGTTGGTCGCCGTCGTGCTCGCAAGCGGTGCTTTGAGCGCTTGCGGCTTCAAGTTGCGCGGCAGTCAGAGCTTTGGCTTTCGCCGCATCGCCATCTACCCCAACCCCGGTGGTGCCATCGCCCAGACGCTGCGGCGCTCGTTTGGCACAGGCGTGCAGGTCTTGCCCGCCGACGCCCCGTTAACGCAAGCGCAAGTGGTTTTGAATATGCCGCTCGAACAACGCGACAAGGTGGTGGTGGGCAGCAACGCGTCGGGGCAAGTGCGCGAATTTCAGTTGCGCCTGCGCGTTCGGTTCAGCGCCAGCACACCGCAAGGCGCAGAATTGCTGCCCAGCGACAGCATTGCGTTGCAGCGCGACTTCAGCTACAACGAATCCGCCGCACTGGCCAAGGAAACCGAAGAAGCGCTGCTGTACCGCGACATGGAAAACGACATCGTCGCCCAGATTTTGCGGCGCCTGGCCACCATCAAGCCGGCGCCCTGATCTGCCTGCACCGAGCCCACTGCATGCCATGGATGAGACCGACCAACAGCTGCTGTCCCTGCTGCGCCAGGACGCGCGCCTGACGGTGGCCGCTTTGGCAGCCAAACTCAAGGTCTCACGTGGCACCATCAGCAACCGCATTCGCCGGATGGAAGACAACGGTGTCATCGTCGGCTACACCGTACGCTTGCGCCCCGACGTGCAGCACAACCAGATATCCGCCTGGATGAGCATCGCGGTGGAAGGCAACCAAACCCGCACAGTGATTGCCAACCTGTTGGGTGAGCCCGGTGTGGCCACACTGCACGACACCAACGGCCGCTGGGACCTGCTGGCCGAATTGCGCGCACAAAGTCTGCAAGAGCTGGGCAAAGTACTCGAGCGCATTCGCCTGCTCAAAGGCATCAGCAACACCGAAACCAGCATTCACCTGGAAACCTACCGCTTGTCGTAGCCCGCTGTATGCAAATCAACCCATCGCTGCTCGGCGCGCACCTGCAAAAAAGTCTGAAAAGCCTCTATACCCTGCACGGCGACGAGCCGCTGTTGATTCAGGAGGCACTCGACACCTTGCGTGCGGCAGCGCGTGCGCAAGGCTTTGGCGAGCGCAACGTTTACACCGCCAGCGGCACCCACTTTGACTGGGGCGAGCCACTGGCTGCGTGCGGATCGCTGAGCCTGTTTGCCGACAAGCAGGTAGTGGAGCTGCGCATTCCCAGCGGTAAACCCGGCAAAGACGGCAGCGCAGCGCTGCAACAATTGGCACAGCAAGCGCAAGGCAACGACAGCACGCTGGTGGTGGTGATTCTGCCGCGACTTGATCGGCTGACCCAGTCCAGCGTCTGGTTTGCAGCCCTGGAAAGCGGCGTGACGATCGAAGTCACTCCGATCGAGCGCAACGCCCTGCCGCAGTGGATTGCCCAGCGTCTGACCGTGCAGGGCCAGCGTGTCGCTGCCGGAGAAGAGGGGCAGCGCACCCTGCAGTTTTTTGCCGACCGGGTCGAAGGCAACCTGCTGGCGGCCCATCAGGAAATTCAGAAGCTCGCGTTGTTGTATCCGGCAGGTGAGCTTGGCTTTGCGCAAATTGAAAGTGCTGTGCTCAACGTTGCACGCTACGACGTATTCAAGCTTTCTGAGGCGGTGCTCTCAGGCCAGGCCGTGCGGGTGCAGCGCATGCTCGACGGCCTGCAGGCCGAGGGCGAAGCCGAAGTCCTGGTGCACTACACACTGGCCGAAGACATCCGCGCGCTCAAACGCGTCAAAGACGCTATCAATCTGGGTAAACCGTTGCCGATGGCACTAAAAGAACAACGCGTCTGGGGCACCAAGGAGCGGCTGTTTGCGCGCGCACTGCCGCGTCTGGATGCGCCAACGCTGTCACAGTTGCTGCTGAGCGCGCACCAGGTCGACGGCATTGTCAAGGGACTGAAGGTGCAGGGCTGGCCGCACGACAGCTGGCAGGCGCTGGCACGTCTGGCGATGCGCCTGTGTCGCCTGTGCGGCCCTGGCTCAGCAGCAGCGCGCTGACCAAAGAACTTTGGGCCACCGTACCGCTCATGGATAATCGCGCCAACCCAACACATCCCGGCCCCCTGATCCAGCGCACCGCATTGTCTTTCCGATGATTTCCCTGACCTCCGACCTGCTGGCCTCATGGCGCCTGTGCCTGTGCAGTGGGGCGCTGGGTTGCCTTGGATTGACGACAACCGGTCTGGCCCAAACCAGTGGGACGCCAAACACACTGCAACTCAAGGAAAGCATTGTTCTGCAAGAAGCGCTGGCGCCGACGACACGCAGCCGATTGCCGAGCTTCGTCAGCGGCCAGAGTATCTCCGGGCGCACAGATCTCGAAACCACGGTAGAGGGTGCGGCCATGCTGCGCAGGGGCGACATCGTGATCCGCGCCGACCATCTGGATTACAACCAGCCCACCGACCTGGCCCGCGCGAGGGGCAAGGTCCGCGTCAACCGCGCCGGCAACGTCTATGCAGGCCCGCAACTTGAGCTGCGGGTTGACGCGTTTGAGGGATTTTTCATTCAGCCCAGCTACCAGTTCTTGCGCAACGAGGCGCACGGTCAGGCCGATCGGGTTGATTTTCTGGACGACCAGCGCGCAGTCATTCGCAATGCAACATTCACCACCTGCAAACGCCTGCCCGCAGCCGACTGGATGCCAGACTGGATTTTGCGCGCCAGCACAATCAGCATGGACAATACCGAAGATGTGGGCAGCGCCGAACTGGCGGTGCTGAGCTTCAAGGGTGTGCCGCTGCTGCCAGTGCCCTACCTGACTTTCCCATTGAGCGACCAGCGCAAATCGGGGTTCCTGCCGCCCACGCTCAGCCTGGACAACGTTAACGGGTTTGAGATCGCCCAACCGTACTACTGGAACATCGCACCCAACCGTGACGCCACGCTCACGCCAACCGTGATGACCAAGCGCGGCGTCAACCTAGGCTCGGAGTTCCGCTACCTTGAGTCAGACTACAGTGGCTCTGCGCGACTCGACTGGATGCCCTCGGACCCGTTGCGCAACGCGTCCCGCTGGGGCCTGAACCTGACGCACCAGGCCCAGTTGGACAGCCGTTGGAGCGACGCTGGCGTGGCCATGAGTCTGAACTTGAACCGGGTCAGCGACGACAACTACTGGCGCGATTTCACCCGCAGCAACGCCTCACTGACGCAACGCCTGCTGGCCAACGAACTCAACCTGTCGTGGCGCAACGGACCATTCAATAGCACCGCACGCGCACTGAAATGGCAAACGCTGCAAGACCCCACCGCAGCTATCGTGCCACCCTATGACCGCCTGCCCCAGCTGACCACGCGCTACGCGAGAAGTACAGCCTACGACTTGAATGTGGCGCTGGAGGCAGACTACACCCAGTTTGTTTCTGATGTATCGCTGACCGGCCAAGCCAACGCCGCTCGCGTCTTCACCAAGCTGCAAATCGACCGCCCCTGGATCGGCGCAGCGGGCAACATCACACCCAAACTTCTGCTGCATGCAACGCAATACCAGTTTGATACACCGCTTGCCACCGGTGAGCGCCAGGTCAGCCGGGTGGTACCTACATTCAGCCTGGACAGCACGCTGGTGTTTGAGCGCGACAGCCAGTTTTTCGGCCGCAATCTGCGCCAGACGCTGGAGCCGCGCGCGTTTTATGTGCACACGCCATTTCACGCGCAAAACCAGTTACCCAATTACGACTCGGGGGCCAATGACTTCAACCTGTCGACCATCTTTGCCGAGAACGCCTTCGTAGGCAACGACCGCATTTCCGACAGCCGGCTGCTCACGCTGGGCCTGACCAGTCGGCTGCTGGACCCGCAGACCGGTGCCGAGGCCGTGCGCCTCGGTGTGGCGCAGCGCCTGCGCTTTGCCGACCAGAATGTGACGCTGCCGGGTGGCACACCTGTCACCGACCGGATCAGCGATATTCTGGTGGGCGGTTCGGTTCACTGGAACCCGCGCTGGAACCTGGACGGTACCGTCCAGTTCAACCCGCACACCGACGAGTCGATCCGCTCTACCCTGAGCGCCAGCTACAGCCCGGGGAGCTTTCGCACCGTATCAGCGGCCTACCGTTTTCAGCGTGACGCCAGCGAGCAGCTTGACCTGAGCTGGCAGTGGCCGCTACCCAGGCTAGCCACGCTGACCCGCCTGGGCGCGTCGTCGGCTGACGCCAACCACGCCGGGGCGCTGGCAGAAGACGGGCGTTGGTACAGCGTGGGCCGACTTAACTACAGCATGACCGACGGCAAGCTGGTCAACGCAGTGATGGGTTTTGAATACGACGGTGGCTGCTGGCTGGGGCGTATCGTGCTCGACCGGCAGCAAACCAGCACCGCTACGGCGACCCAGCGCATCATGTTCCAACTGGAATTTGTTGGCTTCTCACGCTTGGGCGTGAGCCCGCTCAAGACCTTGCAGGACAATATCCCCGGTTATCAGATCTTGCGCGAGCCGCAAGCTGCACCAAGCCGTTTCAGCAATTACGATTGATTCCACACACCATGCTTCATCGACTTTTCAAATCAACCTGGGTGGCCTTGACGCTGCTGGCGGCCTGCCAGGTTCAGGCGCAGGGATTGCGGCTGAACGCGGGTGGTCTGGCCACTGACAGCGCAGCCACTGGCCAGCCAACGCAGGCCGACTTCATTGTGGCGGTGGTCGATTCTGAACCCATCACCAACCACGAGGTGCGGCAACAGCTCCAGCGTGCGCTACAGCAGTTGGCACAACAACAGCGCCCCACGCCCGACATCCAGGCGGTGGCAAACCAGGTGCTTGACGACTTGATCAACCAGAAAGCGCAATTGCACTTTGCCCGGGATACCGGCCTGCGTGCAGAGGAGTCAGCCATCGACGAAGCTGAGCAAGGCATCGCCGCACAAAACCAGCTTGATGTCGCCGAACTGCACCGTCGCATCACAGCCGAGGGACAAAGCGTGGCGCAATTTCGCCGCCAGCTGGGCGACCAGATCGTGCTGCAACGCCTGCACGAACGCGAAGTGACATCGCGCCTGCGCGTGTCGGATCAGGAAGTGGCGCAGTACCTGCAAGATCAGTGGGCCGCTGGTGCGTCGGGTGCTGTTGAACTCAATCTGGCACAGATTCTGGTGGCGGTACCCGAATCGGCGTCAGCGGACCAACAGGCTGCATTGAAAGCCCGCGCCGAGCGCGCCCTCGCCCGGGCCCGCAAGGGTGAAGACTTTGCCGCGCTGGTGCGCGAGTTCTCTGACGCCACTGACCTGGCCGCTGGTGGTCAACTGGGTCTGCGCGGTGCCAGCCGCTACCCTGAACTTTTTGTCACCGCAACGCAGCAACTCGCTGTCGGCGATGTTGCAGAGTTGGTTCGTTCCCCCGCGGGCTTTCATGTGCTCAAGGTGATCGAAAAAATCAATCCCAACCTGCCCACCATGGCGGTGACACAAAGCCATGCACGCCATATTTTGCTGATCCCAAGCGCCAACTTGAGCGAGGCCGCGGCGCGTCAGAAACTCGGCGAGCTAAAGAAGCTGGTGGTCAACGGCCAGGCCGACTTTGCCGCGCTGGCGCGCGAGCATTCGCAGGACGGCAGCGCTGCCAACGGCGGTGACCTGGGCTGGAGCAGTCCAGGCATGTTTGTGCCCGAGTTTGAAACCACAATGAATCGCCTGACCCCGGGCGAGGTGAGCGACCCACTGCTATCGCGTTTTGGCCTGCATTTGATCCAACTGCTGGAGCGGCGCAAAGCCAGCCTGACACCTGAGCAGCAACGCGAGGCTGTGCGTGCGCAGTTGCGCGAGCGCAAATATGAGCAGGCCTATCGAACTTGGGCACAGGACGTGCGTGCGCGCGCTTACGTCGAGCTGCGTTCCCCACCTCTGTGAG
>Ga0210041_1000651_pt1 | contig 37305 bp, 31 predicted proteins | sample CryGeymeta201503_FD_183973 | JGI IMG/M metagenome (GOLD analysis project Ga0210041, IMG submission 183973) | Groundwater microbial communities from Crystal Geyser aquifers in Utah, USA - Crystal Geyser metaG 2015-03 (SPAdes) (version 2) | ecosystem: Environmental > Aquatic > Deep subsurface >... | reverse complement strand
ATAGCCATAGCCATAGCCATAGCGGCGTTTGGACAGGTTCAGGTCGTTAAAGATCACCCCGCGTACGGTCACGCCCGACCTGCCCAGGCGTTTGGCAGACTCCTGCAGCTCGGCCAGGGTGCTGATTTCAGCACGCGCCACCATAAACACGGAGCCTGCCAGCGATGCCATCACCTGGGTGTCTGACACGGCCAGCACGGGTGGGGTGTCGATAACCACCATGTCGTAATTGGCGCCCACGGCTTGCAGCAGTTGCACGGTGGCCGGGCTCATCAGCAGCTCGGCCGGGTTGGGCGGCAGCGGGCCTGTGGCAATAAAGTCCAGCCCCTGCGACACGTTAGGGTGGGTGACCTGTGCCAGAGTCTGGGTGCCGCTGATCAGCTCGCTCAAGCCGTGGCCGCGTGGCAGTCCAAAAGATTCATGAATATGGCCTTTGCGTAGGTCAGCGTCCAGCAGCAGTACACGTTTGCCACCGGCTGCCAACACCGCCGCAAAGTTAGCGCTGATAAAAGACTTGCCAATGCCGGGTGTGGGGCCGGTGATCAGCACAATGTTGTTGGGCGCGTCCAGCATGGCAAATTGCAGGGCCGTGCGCAGGCTGCGCAGGCTTTCAATGCAGGGGTCGTTGGGCAACAGGTTGGCCAGCAGGTGCATGCTGGTTGACTTGTCTTTGCTTTCAACCGTTAGCTGCGTCTGGTCACCCGAATGGGGCACGGTAGCAAACACATGCAAGCCCACATGTTGCTCAATGTCGTCTGCGTTTTTAATGCCAGGGCGCAAGCTGTTGCGCAAAAAGGCCAGCCCCAGGCCGACCAGCACGCCCAGCACCCCACTCAGTGCCAAGACCATGGCCTTTTGCGGTTTGACAGGCTGCTCTGGCACGGCTGCAACGTCTACCACGCGCACGTTGCCCACCTTGCCTTCTTTCACCAGGCGCAATTGTTGAAAGCTGTTGAGCAGGCTGGTGTAAAGCTCGTTGTTGACCTTGACATCACGTGTAAGGCGAAGCAGGTCTTGCTCTACATTAGGAAAGCTTTTGGCTTTGCCTTCCATGGCGTTGATTTGCTGTGTGAGGTTTTTAATCTGCGCATCCAGCACCTGCACGGTGGGGTGCTGCGCGGTAAAGCGGGCTTGCAGGTCTTGGCGTTTTTGCTGGGCTTCCAGCAGCTTGACCTTCAGGCCGACAGACTGGTCCAACATGCCTTGGGCTTCTGCGCTCAGGTTAAAGGTGCCAGACTGGTTGCGAAACTTGTTGAATTTGACTTCAGCACCTTCGAGCTGTTTGCGCAGTTCTGGCAGCTGGGTGTTTAAAAATTTGATCGATTTTTCGGCTTCAGCGGCTTTGCGCTCCACGTTTTGGCGCACATAAAAGTTGTTGATTTCGTTCAAAATGGTGGCGGTTAGCAGCGGGTCTGCGCCTTGCAGGGTAGAAGTGATGATGCCCGACTGTTTGCCTTTTTCTGCAATCACCAGTTGTTTTTGCAAACGCTCTGTAACACCCAAGCGCGAGAGTTTGGTAAGGTAAAACTGGGAGCTAGGCTTACCGGTTAGGCTGGCAACCAACATGTCGCCATTTTGGTTTTTAAAAGTAAAAGCCAAAACTTGATTGATCACACCCTTGCCCAAAACAGTGTTGTCTGGAGAAAGCAGATCAAAGCCACTGTCTGTCGACACCACAGTAAAACGCAGCCCTTCAAGAGTCTGAGGCACATGAAAATGCTCTACCTTGAGTTCTTCAGTGCCTGACACGTAGCCGGACAAGCCCAAAAAACCGGGGTTGGACAGCTCTGTGGCTTGGCGTGACAACCACCGGCCAACAACAGGGATGTATTTTGGGGTAACGATTAAATCGAGTTTGAGGTTTTCCACCGCTCTGCCAACCACCAGGCGCGAACGTAGAAGCTCCAACTCTGCCGTAGCTGGGCTTTTGATGTCAAACAGGCTAGCTGCATCGCCCAAAAAACCTGCGGCACCACTGCCTTTGCTGTCTTCTACCTGGATAAGCGTATTGGCCTCGTAAATGGGAGTGGCCAAAAAAGCATAGCTGACACCCAACGCAAGTACCAGCGTAGTCACGGCGGCGATCAGCCAGCGCTGGTCTAGCACCACGTCCAGCAGGTCCAGCAGGTTGATGCTGTCTTCGTCGTCTTGCATGGACTGCATGGGGGACATGCCTTGCATGGGCTGCATGGTTTGCAAGGGTGTTTGTGAAACGGAGGTAGGTAAGTTCATACGGATTTAAATGGTTATCTCTCAGCCAAGCTTTTGAATGCGGGGCACCCAGTCAGCTACACCCTGGGCGATGGCTGTGTAGGCAGATTCAAAAGCTTCCAACGGTTGGCGGTAGGGGTCGGCAATGTCAAACTGGCCATATTGCCCCAGCCTAAAGGTTTTGCCGCGCACGCTTGGAAAATGCGCCTCCAGCTGGGTTTTGTGACTTTGTTCCATTACCAAAATCAGCTCGGATTGCTGGCACAAAAAGCTATTGACCTGCTGGGCGCGGTGGGCGCTGATGTCCACCCCATGCGCTGCGGCCACTTGCACCGACAGGGAGTCAGCTGGCTGCCCCACCAACGCACTCAAACCCGCAGACCACAAGGTGTGCTTAGGCAATTGCTGCGCCAGCAAGCCTTGGGCGATGGGGCTGCGGCAAATGTTGCCAATGCACAGGGTCAAGATTAACCGCATTAGTTTAGGACGTTACGCGTGGTGGTGACAGCTTGAGCACTTGGTAATATCAAACTGATCACACGGTTCCAACGAACAATGGGTACAGGATCAACATAAATTACATCTCGCGCTTTGAGCTCAAAGCCTTCGGCCAGGGCAAATGCGGTGGGGGACTGGGCGTCCAGGTGGTAAATCTCGGGTTGCTCGGTGTTGGCAGCGCGTACCACAAAAATCTGGCGCGGGTCGCCCGTGATTTGACTGACACCACCGGCATCACCCAGCGCCTCGTTTAGCGTCAGGTGACCGTTGCGCAGGGTTTGGGTGTTGGGGCGGGTCACTTCGCCCATGACAAACACTTTGGTTTCCTCGCTACCCAGCACCTGCACCAGGTCGCCATTGCGCAGCAAAATTTGGTTGGGGTTGATGTTGCGCTGCAACAGCAAGGGCAAATTGACCCGGGTAGATTGGCCATTGCGGGTGATAACAATAGACGAACGGTCTGCAACTGCTGTCAAGCCACCAGAACGCGAGATAGCCTCTGGCAAGGTCATGGGTATTTCGTTAAGTGCTTGCAGGCCAGGGGTGCGTACCTCACCATCAATGTAAATACGGCCACTGCGGTAGGACTGAATGCGCACGGTAACCTGGGGGTCTTTAATGTACTTGGCCAGACGCGCGGTGAGTAGGTCGCGCGCTTCGTATTCGGTCAGGCCAGAGAGCTTGATGGTGCCCGCGTATGGAAACTGTATCAAGCCATCTGGGCTGACGTTAAAGCCGTTGCCAACGCCGGACAGGCTGCCGACATCTGTGCCCAAGCCGCCGGCAGCAGGCACAGAGAGCTCTGGGTGGTCCCACACCACTATGTTGAGCACATCATTGACACCTATACGGTAGGGTTGAGCCAGGTCAAACAGTTGCTTGACCTCTGCCGACACGTCTATCGGTTTTGCTTTACGTTGCTCACGAATCAGGCTGGGGGTGATAGCGATGATGCGGCCGGAGGGCGGGGCATCGGCAGACATGTCTGGCTGAGTGCTGAACCAAGAGCTGTTTTGGCTGGTGTCGTTGGTATTGGTTCTACCAACATACATGCCAGGTGCGTAAGCACAGCCATTAAGCAATGCTGCAAGAAGTAATACACCTGTGATTCTGCTGTCTAAATTTAACATGTAATGAGATTCAGGAATGAAACAAAGGCGTGACAGACAGAAATTAGGCCAAATGCTTGGTATGGCTTTTTTGAAGATTATAAGGTTTTGATTTTTGTTAACCTGACAATTTGTGCGCTGCAACATGGTTGTCAAAGCCAAAGCCTATTTCAAGCGTCAAAAGTCTCAGCCTGCTGCCAGTTAGCCCCTGCTGCATCTTTGGCCGCCAACAGGGGTTGCCCAGATAACGGCCACTGCACGCCGACAGTGGGGTCACTCCACAGCAGGCTGCGCTCATGCTCGGGGTACCAGTAGTCGGTGGTTTTGTACAAAAACTCGGCGTTGTCGCTGGTCACCAGAAAGCCGTGGGCAAAGCCGGGTGGAATCCACAACTGGCGCTTGTTGTCGGCGGAAAGCACCACGCCGTCCCACTGGCCAAAGGTGGGGGAGCTTTTGCGCAAATCGACCGCCACGTCAAACACTTCGCCCTGGGTGACGCGCACCAGTTTGCCCTGAGGGTGCTGGATCTGGTAGTGCAGGCCGCGCAGCACGCCTTGGGCTGACTTGCTGTGGTTGTCCTGTACAAATTGCACGTCCAACCCGGTGCATTGGGCAAAGTCGCGTGCGTTGAAGCTTTCAAAAAAGAAACCGCGCGCGTCGCCAAAGACCTTGGGCTCCAGGATCAGCACTTCGGGCAGTTTGGTGGGGGTGACGGTGTAGGGCATGGTGGTTGTTTTGATGATGTAGGGCTGCGTAGGGCGGACTTCAGTCCGCCATGGTCGACTGAAGTCGACCCTACTGCTTCAGGTTTATCTCAGTAAGCTTAGCAAATACTGCCCATAGCCATTTTTAGCCAGCGGTGCGGCCAGTTTCTGGATTTGTGCGGCGTCGATCCACTTTTGCATGAAGGCAATTTCTTCCGGGCAGGACACTTGCAGGCCCTGGCGCTTTTGCAGGGTGGCGATGAAGCTGGCAGCCTCCAGCAGGCTGTCGTGCGTGCCGGTATCGAGCCAGGCGTAGCCGCGGCCCATCATTTCGACACTGAGCTGGCCTTTTTCAAGGTAGACGCGGTTGACGTCGGTAATTTCAAGCTCGCCGCGCGCAGAGGGTTTGATGTGGGCGGCAATGTCGCAGACCTGGTTGTCGTAGAAATACAGGCCGGTGACGGCGTAATTGCTCTTGGGCGCTTTGGGCTTTTCTTCGATGCTGATGGCACGTTTTTGATCGTCAAACGCCACCACGCCGTAGCGTTCGGGGTCGGTCACATGGTAAGCAAACACGCTGGCTCCGCTGGTGCGTGCATCGGCGTGGGTGAGTTGTTTGACCAGGTCGTGGCCGTAAAAGATGTTGTCACCCAGCACCAGCGCGCTGGGCTGGCCATTGACAAAGTCACGGCCGATGATGAACGCCTGCGCCAGGCCGTCGGGGCTGGGCTGCACCGCGTAGCTGATGGTCATGCCCCACTGGCTGCCGTCGCCCAGCAGCTCGGCAAAACGCGGCGTGTCTTGCGGCGTGGAGATGACCAGCACCTCGCGGATGCCTGCGAGCATCAGCGTGCTTAAGGGGTAATAGATCATCGGCTTGTCGTAGATCGGCATCAGTTGTTTGCTGACCGCCTGCGTGACCGGGTAAAGCCGCGTGCCGGAGCCGCCGGCCAGGATGATGCCTTTGCGTTGTGTCATCGTGTGCTCCCTTGTGAGTTAATTTTGCTGAGACTGCGTAGGGTCGACTTCAGTCGACCATGGCGGACTGAAGTCCGCCCTACGCCTCAGGCCAAGCTTGGTGCAAGTCGACTCTACGGAAATCAGGGCAATGGCTGGTGCATTCATGCCAAGATTTCCTCCAGCATGCGGTTCACGCCAACTTGCCACGATGGCAGCGTGAGGCCAAAGGTGCGTTGCAGTTTGGTGGTGTTCAACCGTGAATTGTGCGGCCGCGTTGCTGGCGTAGGGAAGGCGCTGGTGGGCACCGGTTCCATTTGCGTTGCTTTAATTTTGATAGCTGCTTGCGCTTGTTCCGCCTGGGCTAGAACGTGTTTTGCATAGTCAAACCAGGTGGTGCAGCCGCTGGCCACCAGGTGGTAAATGCCAGCCAGATCACGGGTATCTGCTGCTGCAGGTGCGTCTGCGGTGGGTTGAGCGGGGGGGCGCCGAACGACCTGCCGGATGGTGTGGGCTGTGATGTCGGCTATCAGATCCGCCCCGGTGGGCGCGCCAAACTGGTCGTTGATGACGGTGAGTTTGTCCCGCTCTTGTCCCAGGCGCAGCATGGTTTTGGCAAAGTTGCCACCGCGTGCGGCGTAGACCCAGCTGGTTCTGAAGATCAGGTGACGTGGACAGTACTGGGCAATCAGCGCTTCGCCTTCGAGCTTGGTGCGGCCGTAAACGCTCAGTGGCCCGGTGGCATCGGACTCCACCCAGGGGCGGTCACCCCTGCCATCAAACACATAGTCGGTGCTGTAGTGCACCAGCCAGGCACCGAGCTTGGCGGCTTCCACTGCCAGCACCTCGGGGGCGAGGGCGTTGAGGGTGCGCGCCAGATCGGGCTCGCTCTCGGCTTTGTCCACAGCGGTGTGTGCGGCGGCGTTGACGATCACGTTGGGCTGGATGGCCCGTACCGTTTGCGCCAGCAAGTCAAGATGGCTGATGTCACCGCAAAAGTCTGTGCTGTGCCGGTCCAGTGCAATGACTTCGCCCAGGGGTGCCAGGCTGCGCTGCAGTTCCCAGCCGACCTGGCCGTTTTTGCCGAGGAGGAGGATTTTGATCATGTGAGTTGCCACTCTTCAATGGCCAGTCCAGGCACGCGGGCAAATTCACGTGCATTGTTGGTCACCAGGACGGAGTCATTGGCAAGGGCATGGGCGGCAATCAGCAGATCCATCGCGCCAAGGATGTTGCCGTCACGTTCCAGCTTGGCGCGGATGTGGGCGTAATGCTCTGTAGCCTGCACCGGCCAGGCTTGCACGTCAAAGCCTGCCAGCCAAGCCTCTACGGCAGTTGTGAACCGAGGGGATGCCAGCTTGGCAGCACCAAAACGCAGCTCAGCTGCCACGATACTCGACAACCAGAGCTGCTGGCGGTTCAAACCGGCAAAGCGTTCCAGCATGGCAGCGGGGCGGCGGCGCAGCACGTAGCTGCAGATGTTGGTGTCGAGCGTGCGCAACATGGGTGGCAAGTTATTTGTCAACTGATTCGGTTAGCGACCAGTTGCGCGCTTGCGCGGGTGGGTCTTGGCGGTCAGCCAAAAAATCCTCAGGCAGTGCTTGCGTGCTGGCATAGAACGCTTTGAGCCAAATGCCCATGTCCTGATCGTGAGCCGGTCGCGTCCGGATATACAGGCCATTGCTCATCTGCTCGATTTCAACCTCTTTGGCAGCCAGGCGCAATTTGGCCGGAAGCCGGATCGCCTGGCTGCGGCCGCTCATGAACAATTTGGCGGTGATGGTCATCGGAGTCTCCTGTGTGATAACACACTGAGATATTACATCATTAACCCGTTGTCGAATCCGAGTCGTACTGCTTTTGCACCCATTCCCGGTACGCACCGCTTTGCACATGTGCCACCCAGTCGGGGTTGTCCAGATACCACTGTACGGTTTTGCGGATGCCTGACTCGAAGGTTTCGGCGGGTTTCCAGCCCAATTCACGCTCCAGCTTGCGCGCGTCGATGGCGTAGCGGCGGTCGTGGCCGGGGCGGTCGGTGACGTAGGTGATTTGGTCTTGGTAAGGCTTGCCGTCCGCGCGCGGGCGCAGTTCGTCGAGCAGGGCGCAGACGGTGTGGACGATATCGAGGTTGGCTTTTTCGTTCCAGCCACCCACGTTGTAGGTTTCGCCCACCCGCCCGGCTTCCAGCACACGGCGGATGGCGCTGCAATGGTCTTTGACATACAGCCAGTCGCGAATCTGCTGGCCGTCACCGTAGACTGGCAGCGGTTTGCCAGCGAGTGAGTTGACGATCAACAGCGGAATCAGCTTTTCAGGGAAGTGATACGGGCCGTAGTTGTTGCTGCAGTTGGTGGTGAGCACCGGCAGGCCGTAGGTGTGGTGCCAGGCACGCACCAGATGGTCGCTGGCGGCTTTGCTGGCGCTGTAGGGGCTGTTGGGTTCGATGTGGTTGGATTCGGTGAAGGCAGGATCGTCTTTAGCCAGGCTGCCGTAAACCTCGTCGGTGGAGACGTGCAGAAAACGAAACGTTGCTTTGCTTGCCATGACGTTTACTCCCGTCATGGCGAGGGGCGCAGTCCTGTGGCCATTTAGGGTGTCGGGCAATTGCGACCAGTAGCCGCGTACCGCCTCTAAAAGGTTGAAGGTGCCAACGATGTTGGTCTGGATGAATTCGCCCGGGCCGTGGATGGAGCGATCCACATGGCTCTCGGCCGCGAAGTTGATGACGGCGCGCGGCTGGTGTTCCTTCAGTAGCCGCGCCACCAGCTCACGGTCACCAATGTCGCCTTGTACCAGCGTGTGGCGCGCATCGCCTTGCAGGCTTTGCAGGTTCTCGACATTGCCTGCGTAGGTAAGTTTGTCAAGGGTGACCACCGGTTCGTCGCTGTGCGCCAACCAGTCCAGAACAAAATTGGCGCCAATAAAGCCCGCGCCGCCTGTGACCAAAATCATAAACACTCCCGCAAATAAAATTTGCCATGATTCTATTGCCTGCTATTTCGTAGGGCGGACTTTAGTCCGCCATGGTCGACTGAAGTCGACCCTACGACAGCAGTGTTGCTTCCAATTCTTCTGTCAGGCTGAGCCACTGCTCTTCAAGTGCCTGGATTTCTTCATTGACCGCCTTCAGCCGTTTGCCCTGGTTGGCAAAGTCGGCGGGGGGCGGGTTTTGGCACAGGTGGGCTTCGAGCTGGCTGCCCTCGGCTTGCAGGGTGGCCATGCGCGCTTCGATGTCTTGCAGCTTGCGCTTGAGCGACCCGGTGGGCGCGGGTTTGGTCTTGACTTTGGCTGCTGCAGCTGCGGCATCGGCCTGCGCCTTGCGTTCGGCCTTGGCGGCGGCGCTGTTGGCTTCTCGAATCGCCTCGCGCTGGCGTTTGGCTTCATCAAGCAGGTAGCGCTGGTAGTCATCCAGATCACCGTCAAAGGGTTCAACCCCACCGCGTGACACCATCCAGAATTCGTCGCACACGCTGCGCAACAAGGCACGGTCGTGGCTGACCAGCATCACCGTGCCTTCAAATTCATTGAGCGCCATGGCCAGGGCTTCACGGGTGGCCAGGTCCAGGTGGTTGGTGGGTTCGTCCAGCAGCAGCAGGTTGGGGCGCTGCCAGACGATCATGCACAGCACCAGGCGGGCTTTTTCGCCGCCGCTCATGCTGCCCACGGCTTGCTTGACCATGTCGCCGCCAAAGTTGAAGGTGCCAAGAAAGCTGCGCAGGTCTTGTTCGCGGGTTTGCTGGCCAGCAATTTTGCCGGCGGCGGTCATGTCTTTGACCAGGCGGATCATGTGCTCCAGCGGGGTGTCGGCGGGGCGCAGCACGTCGAGCTCTTGCTGGGCAAAGTAGCCAATGCTCAGGCCTTTGCCCTCGGTGATGTCGCCGCAGATGGGTAGCAAATCGCGCGCAATGGTTTTCACCACAGTCGATTTACCCTGGCCGTTGGCCCCCAAAATGCCGATGCGCTGGCCAGCGAGTACCGATTTGCTGACGTTTTTAACAATCACCGTAGGCGGCGTGCCTGCCGGGGCATCGTCGGGCGCGGGGTAGCCAAAGCTCACGCCGCTCATCGACAACATCGGGTTGGGCAGGTTGGCGGGTTCCTTGAACTCAAAGGTGAAGTCGGCCTCAGACAACAGTGGTCCAATTTTTTCCATGCGGTCTAGCGCCTTGACCCGGCTTTGTGCCTGCTTGGCCTTGCTGGCCTTGGCTTTGAAGCGATCAATGAATTTTTTGAGGTGGGCTATCTTGTCTTGCTGCTTGGAAAAAGCCGCCTGTTGCAGTTCCAGCTTTTCGGCGCGCATGTCCTCAAACTTGCTGTAGTTGCCGCCGTAGCGCACCAACTTGGCGGCATCAATGTGCAGCGTGACGTTGGTCACCGCGTCGAGAAACTCACGGTCGTGGCTGATGACGATCATCGTGCCTTCGTATTTTTTCAGCCAGGCTTCCAGCCAGACCAACGCGTCCAGGTCCAAGTGGTTGGTGGGTTCGTCCAGCAGCAGCAAATCAGACGGGCACATCAGCGCACGCGCCAGTTGCAGGCGCATGCGCCAGCCGCCCGAGAAGCTGTTGACCGGGTTGGTCAACTCGGTGGTTTTGAAGCCCAGGCCTTGAATCAGTGCTTGGGCGCGTGCCGGTGCGTCATGTGCGCCGGCATCTTGCAGCGCCATGTAGGCGTGAGCCATGCGGTCATAGTCGTCGGTGGCCTCGGCGGCGGTCACCTCTTGTTGCGCCGTCAGCAAGGTGGTGTCGCCATCGACCACAAAGTCGGTGGCAGACTGCTCGGTCTCGGGCATGTCCTGCGCCACCTGGCCCATGCGCCACTGGTGCGGAATGTAGTATTCGCCGCCGTCTTCGTGCAGCTTGCCGTTGAACAGGGCAAACAGGCTGGACTTGCCCGCGCCATTGCGCCCGACCAGGCCGACTTTTTCGCCAGGGTTGAGGGTGACGGTTGCGCCGTCAAGCAAAACTTTTGCGCCGCGGCGCAGGATGACATTTTTTAGGGTGATCAATTGGGGAAGCTGGTCTTAGCAGAAAAAAAAAGGGGGAGGTGTTTGCAGCTGTAGGTGGCTTGATTTGGAGCCAGGGTTTCATAGGCAAGACAGGTGGTCACCCGTCGACCCGGAGGGGCAGATTTTAGTTGGCAACCGGGCGCAGCAAGGGCACGCCCAGAAACACCAGTTCCGCGTGGGGATGGATTTTGAAAGGGGCGATGGGTTCAAAGCCCAAGCTTTGGTAAAGCGTGATGGAGGCCGTGTTGGCCGGCCAGGTGCTGATGGCTGCGCTGTCGTAACCCATAGCGCGGGCCTGATCGATGAGTTGCAGGGTCAGCGCGCGCGCCACCCCCTGGCGGCGAAAGGCGGTGCGAATGTAGATGCGCTTGAGCTCTGCCAAGCCCGCTTGCGCGGTGTCGGTGAGTGCGCCACAACCGATCAAGGTTTCACCGTGGTACACCAACAGTGCAGCGCCCTTGGGCGCGCCGTAGCGCTGGGGCAGGGCCTGCAGGTCTTGCCAGATGCTGCTGTTTTTGGCATCGGCCAGGTCTTGGTCGGCGTATTCCAGCAGCAATTGCTTGAAGGTTTCAAAGTCGGTTGCCGTCGACACCGGTTTGAAATTAAGCTGCTGTGCGGTTTGCGCTGGTGTGGGCGTTGGCTGGGAGGGCAGCGCCAGCAGCGCTTCGCGCGTGACCAGCAGCACCTGGTCTTCGCCCGCGCTGGTGGCCAGCCAGTAGGCATCCAGCTGCGGGAAAGCGGCTTCGAAGTGGGCACGTTCGTGGCCAATTTCCAGCACCAGAATGGCTTGCTCGCTCATGCACGCTGGGGCTTGCACCAGCAGTTGACGGATAAAGTCCATGCCGTCCGAGCCGCCCGAGCGGTTGCCATCCAGCGCCAGCGCGGGTTCTGCCTTGAATTCGGGCGGCAGCTCAGCCATGCTCTGTGCGTTGACATAGGGCGGGTTGCACAAAATCAAATCAAAGTGGATGCCGTTGTGCGGCAAGCCATCGCCCTGGTGCAAGCTGATGCGTTTTTGGAAGCCGTGGCGTTCCACATTGATGCGCGCCACTTCCAGTGCCTCGGTGCTGATGTCGCTGGCTTGCACAAAAACGTCCGGATAGACCATGGCGGCGATCACCGCCAGGCTGCCGTTACCAGTGCACAGATCCAGCACACGGTGGGTGCTCTCGCCCAGCCAGTAGTCCAGGCTGCCTTCGACCAGCACTTCGGCAATCAAGGAGCGCGGCACGATGGCGCGCTCGTCCACATAAAACCCCACGCCCTGCAGCCAGGCCTCTTGGGTGAGGTAAGCGGCGGGCTTGCGGGTGCTGATGCGTGCTTCTAAAAGTGTAGCTATATGCGCTTGTTCTTCGGGGGCTACAAGCCTGTTTGGTGTAGAACTATCAGGGGCTTGCAGCGGCGTGTCAAGCGGCAGGCCCAGTTGCCACAGTACCAGCCAGGCGGCCTCGTCAAAGGCGTTGGTGGTGCCGTGGCCAAAGGCGACCCCGGCGGCGCTGAGCTTTTCAGCGGCCGCGTTGACGCAGTCCAGCAGCGTGAGTTCTGCCGTTGGGTTGCGCTGTTTTTTCATGCCAGCAACTGCGCGTGCAGGTTCTCAAGCACACCCTGGTAAATGCGCGTCAGGGGTTCGATGTCTGCCAGCGCAATGTGTTCGTTGACTTTGTGGATGCTGGCGTTGGGTGGCCCAAACTCCACCACCTGCGGACAAATTTTGGCAATGAAGCGGCCGTCGCTGGTGCCGCCGGTGGTGGACAGCTCGGGCGTGATGCCCACCTCTGTTTGGATGGCCGCCACCAGCGCCTCAACCAGCGTGCCTGGCGTGGTCAAAAACGGTGTGCCGCCCAGTGTCCAGGTCAGGTCGTAAGCCAGCTCAAAATGGTCCAGCACGGCACGCAAACGCTGTTGCAGCATCTCGGGTGTGGATTCGGTGGAGAAGCGGAAGTTGAAGTCCAGCACCACGCTGCCGGGAATCACGTTGCTGGCCCCGGTACCGCCATGGATATTGCTGACTTGCCAGGAGGTGGGCGGAAAAAACGCGTTGCCCTGATCCCACTCAATGCCCACCAGCTCGGCCAGCACCGGGGCCAGCAGGTGGATCGGGTTTTTGGCCAGGTGCGGGTAGGCGATGTGGCCTTGCACGCCTTTAACAGTGAGCTTGCCGCTCAAGGTGCCGCGGCGGCCGTTTTTGATCATGTCGCCGGTGCGCGCCAGCGAGGTGGGTTCACCGACGATGCAATAGTCCAGCGTTTCACCTTGCTGGGTGAGCCATTCACAGACCTTGACGGTGCCGTCCAGCGCAGGGCCTTCCTCGTCGCTGGTCAACAGAAAACCGATGCTCAACGGCGTGTCTGGACGCTTTGCCACAAAGGCTTCGGTGGCCACGACAAACGCGGCCAGCGAGGTTTTCATGTCGGCTGTGCCGCGCCCGAACAGCTTGCCGTCGCGCACCGTGGGGGTGAAGGGGTCGCTGTCCCATTGACCCAGCGGGCCGGTAGGAACGACATCGGTATGGCCAGCAAACACAATCAATTTTGTAGCTGCTATCCCTTTGTTTTTAAGGGCTACAGGCCTTTTTGCCCATAAATTAGTGACCAGTGATTTGGCCGGTCCGCTGACCAGGGGATGGAGTTCAAAACCCAGCGCCGTTAGACGTTGACCCAGCAGGGTTTGGCACTGGGCATCCAACGGGGTTTCGGAGCGGCAGGCGATCAGCTGTTGGGTTAATGCAAGGGTGGGGGTCATGGGGCGCATCAATGGGTCACGTCCAGCGTGATCTCGGTAAAGGTTGCCTGGTCATCGTTGTCATCCAGGTCGGCCAGAGGCTTCGCAGCAGCAGTTTTTTTACCTTGCTCTGCAAAATCGTTTTGCATGCGCCACATCAGATTGGTGGGCGAATCCGCATGCGACAAACCTTCTTGCCGATCCACTATGCCGGCGGTGATCAGGCGGGCAATGTCCTGCTCAAAAGTTTGGCTGCCGTCGGCGATGGATTTTTCCATGGCCTCATGCACGGCTGAAAAATCACCTTTTTCAATCAACTCCGCCACCAGCTTGGTGTTGAGCAAAATCTCAACCGCCGGGGTGCGGGTTTGGGCAATGGTGCGCAGCAGGCGTTGCGACACAATGGCCTTGAGGGATGAGGCCAAATCACCCAGCAGGGTCAGGCGCACTTCCACCGGATAAAAACTCAGGATACGGTTGAGCGCCTGGTAGCTGTTGTTGGCGTGCATGGTGGCCAGGCACAGGTGGCCGGTCTGGGCGTAGGCAATGGCCGAACTCATGGTTTCACGGTCGCGGATTTCACCGATGAAAATCACGTCCGGGGCTTGACGCAGGGCGTTTTTAAGTGCCAATTGGGTCGACTGGGTGTCGGAGCCCACCTCGCGCTGGTTTACCACCGAGCGCTTGTTTTTAAACAAAAATTCAATTGGGTCTTCAATCGTCAGGATGTGGCCTGACATGTTGGTGTTGCGGTGGTCAATCATCGAGGCCAGGGTGGTGCTCTTGCCTGCACCCGTGGCTCCCACCATCAACACCAGACCGCGTTTTTCAAGCATCAGGTTGGCCAGGCTGGCAGGCAGCGCCAGCGTGCTCAGTGCCGGAATTTCGTTGGTGATGTAACGAATCACGGCGGCAATGCTGCCGCGCTGGCGCATGGCGCTGATCCGAAACCGCCCCACACCCGACATCGACAAGCCCATGTTGAGCTCGTTGAGTTCCAGCAACTCTTCTATGCGTTCCGGCGGCAACACTTCGCGCAACAAGGTCAGGGGCGCGTCGGGGGGCAGCAACTGGCTGTTGATGGGCACACACAAACCATTGATACGGATCATGGCCGGTGATTGCGTCGACAAATACACGTCAGAGGCGTGTTTGTCGGCCATCAACCGAAGGATTCGATCCATGGTGCCCTTGGGGGGCTGGGGCGTGTTGGGCATAGGACTTCTCCTGGTGATGGAAGGGCTGGCCGTGGACGGATCAGTCGCGCAGCAGGTCGTTCAGGCTGGTCTTGGCGCGGGTTTGGGCATCGACGTGTTTGACGATGATGGCGGCGTACAGGCTGTATTTGCCACCGTCTTTGGGCAGATTGCCGCTGATGACGACCGAGCCCGCCGGAATGCGGCCGTAGCTTACGCTGTCAGAAGCACGGTCGTAAATCGGGGTGCTTTGGCCAATGTAAACGCCCATGGAGATGACCGAGTTTTCTTCGACGATCACGCCTTCCACAATTTCCGACCGGGCTCCGATGAAGCAGTTGTCCTCGATGATGGTTGGGTTGGCTTGCATCGGCTCCAGCACGCCGCCAATGCCGACACCACCGCTTAAATGCACGTTTTTGCCAATCTGGGCACATGAACCTACCGCTGCCCAGGTGTCAACCATGGTGCCTTCGTCCACAAAAGCGCCAATGTTGACAAACGAGGGCATCAGGATCACGCCCTTGGCCAGGTAGCTGCCACGGCGTGCCACAGCAGGGGGCACGATGCGCACGCCAGTAGCCTGCAGACCTGATGCGGTCATGTGGGCAAATTTGGTGGGCACTTTGTCGTAAAACGCCAGGTCACCGGCATGCATGATGGCGTTGTCGTTCAGCCGAAAGCTCAGCAGCACGGCTTTTTTGATCCACTGGTGGGTAGTCCACTGCCCCACGCCGTCACGGGTGGCCACGCGCAGGTGGCCGGTGTTGAGCGCGCTGATGACGTGTTCCACCGCGTCCACCACTTCTTTCGGGGCGCAAGCAGCGGAGATGTTGGCACGGTTGTCCCAGGCATTGTCAAGAATGGTTTGCAATTGTTGAGTCATGAAAAATATCAGGTTAGTTCAATGGGGGAATGATATCCAGGTGCTGGATGAGCCTAGCGCAGTGGCAGGTTTTGGCGGCCAACGATTTCTGGCACTCCAGTACGAGGAGGCTGCCGAAACCAGCCGCGGCACGGGTTGAATCAAAAAAGCATGGTGTCAAGTGCGCGTGTTAACAAAGTCAGCAATGCGCTGCGCCGCTTCGACGCACTCCGCTGTTTCTGCCACCAGCGCCATGCGAATACGCCCTGTGCCCGGATTGTGCCCTTGGGCTGAGCGCGCCAACAAGCTGCCGGGCAACACCGTGACATGGTAGTTGGCATACAGCTCGCAGGCAAACGCAACATCGTCGCCAGTCACGTCGGCCCACAGGTAAAAACCGGCATCGGGCAGCGCCACTTTTAGCACCTCAGCCAAGATGGGTGTCACCTGGACAAACTTGGTGCGGTACAGCGCCCGGTTGGCCACCACATGCGCTTCATCTTGCCAGGCGGCGATGCTGGCGGCTTGCACCACCGGGCTCATGGCGCTGCCATGGTAGGTGCGGTAGAGCAAAAACGGTTGGATCAACGCGGCATCACCCGCCACAAAACCGCTGCGCATGCCCGGCACATTGCTGCGCTTGGACAGGCTGGTGAAAGTAATCAGGTTCTTGAAGTCTGGGCGACCCAGTTGAGCCGCTGCTTCAAGGCCACCCAGGGGCGGCTCGTCACGGAAATAAATCTCGCTGTAGCACTCGTCCGAGCCAATGACAAAACCAAACCGATCACTGAGTTCAAACAGCATTTGCCACTCAGACAAGGGCATCACCGCACCGGTGGGGTTGCCGGGCGAGCAAACAATCAGCAACTGGGAGCGCGCCCAAACGGCGTCGGGCACGCTGGCCCAGTCCGGCGCAAAGTTGCGCGCCGGGTCGCTCGCCACAAAGTAGGGCTCGGCACCGGCCAGCAGAGCGGCCCCTTCGTAGATTTGATAGAACGGGTTGGGGCAAACCACCAGCGGTTTCGGGTCAGCAGCGTTGGCCTGGCGGTTGACCACGGTTTGCGCCAGGGCAAACAAGGCCTCGCGCGAACCCAGCACTGGCAGCATTTGCGTGGCCGGGTCTACTTTGAGGCCGTAGCGACGTGTCAGCCACTGGGCAAAGGCCTTGCGCAGCGCGGGCTCACCGGCGGTGGCAGGGTAGCTGGCCAGGCCGCTGGGGCTGCGGGTGATGGCGCTGATCATCGCGTCCTGGATCAACCCGGGCGTGGCGTGGCGTGGCTCCCCCAGCCCTAAGCTGATGGGTTTAAAAGCCGGGTTGGGGGTGATGTCCGAGAAGAGTTGGCGCAGCCGCTCAAAAGGGTAGGGCTGCAAGAGCGAAAGAAGTTGATTCATGGGCGGCGATTATCCGGGATTGTGCGGCCGCTGATGCCTTGGCAACCCGATGGGGGCGCGTCTCATTGAGGCGAATTTTTGAACCCGGCGCGGCGACCGGGTCATGCGCATGCGGTTTTGGGGGTAAAACACGCGCGAAAGTTACAGAACAGTTCGCCAGCGACTGCCTACGCGCGCCTTTGCCCCCAAAGCCCGGTCGCATGACCCGATCACCGCGCCTGAGCGCATGTGGGTGAAGCCCCTTTCGCCAAAAGATTCGTCAGGGCTTGCGCCTTACCAAGATCAGGCGGATTTAACGTCCATGTTCAACAAGGACACCCCAAGCATGAAACATGCGTGCCCTGCGTAGGGAAGGGTTTCAACCCGCCATGGCCGACTGAAGTCGGCCCTACGACACGCCATTCTTGTCGGCTGTGGGCGTTGTTTCACGTTAAAACATGAAACATGCTTGCCCTGTGTAGGGCGGGTTTCAACCCGCCATGGCCGACTGAAGTCGGCCCTACGACACGCCATTCTTGTCAGCTGTGGGCGTTGTTTCACGTTAAAGCATGAAACATGCGTGCCCTGCGTAGGGTGGGTTTCAACCCGCCATGGCCGACTGAAGTCGGCCCTACGACACGCCATTCTTGTCGGCTGTGGGCGTTGTTTCAGGTTAAAGCATGAAACATGCGTGCCCTGTGTAGGGAAGGGTTTCAACCCGCCATGGCCGACTGAAGTCGGCCCTACGACATGCCATTCTTGTCGGCTGTGGGCGTTGTTTCAGGTTAAGTCTGAATTTCCCCTGCCTGCCAACCTAACGTTCATGTTTAACAAGGACACCCCAAAGCATGAAACATGCGTGCCCTGCGTAGGGCGGGTTTCAACCCGCCATGGCCGACTGAAGTCGGCCCTACGACACGCCACTTTTGTCGGCTGTGGGCGTTGTCTCACGTTAACACCGCGCCGAATCAGTCGGGCGATGCGCTTTGCGACAGAATAAAGGAGGAGACTGCGCAGCGTGCAGGGGGACACGTAGCAAAGCGCATCGCCTGGCTAATTTATCAACCACAGTGATGATCGGGCAAGCAACGTCATGTCGAAGTCAACTTCATAGATCGCTCACCTCACTGTAAACCGCACCGCCGATGAGGGCGGGGTGCGGGGATCAGCTGGTTTTTTTGCGCGCTGCCGCCTTTTTTGCAGCGGTTTTATGGGCAGGTTTGGCGGCCGCTTTTTTGACCGGCTTGCTGCTTGCGCCGGCCACCGGTTTGACATCTGACGCTTTGGGCACATCGCCCAGCACAGACTTGACCGGGCAAATTTTGAAAACCGGGCATTTTTGGCAACCGACGGCGATGGCAATAGGACAAATGGTCATGAAAAAATCCTTAATTCACGAAGGTGAGGGTGAAGGTGTCAGTATCCCCTGCCCGGCATGCGGGTGCAGGCTTATCTGAAGGGGCGGGACTCTAACGTCCATGTTCAACAAGGACACCCCAAAGCATGAAACACGCGTGCCCTGCGTAGGGAAGGGTTTCAACCCGCCATGGCCGACTGAAGTCGGCCCTACGACACGCCATTCTTGTCTGCTGTGGGCGTTGTTTCACGTTAAAGCATGAAACACGCGTGCCCTGCGTAGGGCGGGTTTCAACCCGCCATGGCCGACTGAAGTCGGCCCTACGACACGCCATTCTTGTCGGCTGTGGGCGTTGTTTCAGGTTAAAGCATGAAACACGCGTGCCCTGCGTAGGTCGGGTTTTAACCCGCTATGGCCGACTGAAGTCGGCCCTACGACACGCCATTCTTGTCAGCTGTGGGCGTTGTTTCAGGTTAAAGCATGAAACATGCGTGCCCTGCGTAGGGCGGGTTTCAACCCGCCATGGCCGACTGAAGTCGGCCCTACGACACGCCATTCTTGTCGGCTGTGGGCGTTGTTTCACGTTAAAGCATGAAACATGCGTGCCCTGCGTAGGGCGGGTTTCAACCCGCCATGGCCGACTGAAGTCGGCCCTATGACACGCCATTCTTGTCGGCTGTGGGCGTTGTTTCACGTTAATGGACTCAGAGGTGCAGACTTTGCACCGGGCAGAACACGTTGAGCCAGCGTTGCGCGGCATTGGCCAGACTGCTGGCATCTCCGGTGGTCAGCAGGGTCAATTGCCCGGGGTGCGGTGTGCTGGCGTGGCTTGGCAGCACCCGCCGGGTTTGGCGGGCCACCGGCTCGCCGTTGTCGATCAAATGCACCTGCTGCCCGACCAGTTCACGAAAAATAGCGCTGGCAAATGGGTAGTGGGTGCAGCCCAGCACCAGCGTGTCGATCTGCCCATTTTGTAAGCCTAATTGGCCTGTAGCCCTTATGTAATCTGTGCATAGCGCTATTATTTTAGGAATATCATCGCGTTCAATGGCATCGGCCAGACCGTCGCAGGGCTGGCACACAAAGTCGGCTTGTCCGTTCAGTGAGGCCAGCAAAGTCTTGAACTTCTGGCTGGCCAGCGTGCCGCGTGTGGCCAGCACGGCAATGCGCCGGGTGTGGCTGACGGCCACGGCGGGTTTCAGCGCCGGTTCCACGCCCACAATGGGCATGGTCGGGTAGTCCTGGCGCAGCAGGTGAATGGCCGCCGCAGTGGCGGTGTTGCAGGCGATAACCAGCGCCTTGATGGCCAGGTGTTGCTGATTTAGCAGATGGCGTGTGATGGTGCGTGAACGCGCCACGACAAAAGCTTCATCACGTTCGCCATAGGGGGCAAAACCGCTGTCGGCCAGATAGACAAAGTCTTCATGTGGCAGCTCGGCGCACAAGGCTTTGAGCACGCTCAAGCCGCCGACACCGCTGTCAAACACCCCGATGGGGCGCTTGACGTTTGCCGCTGAATCAGCCACCCGAGACGGTGATGCCTTTGAATTCACCGGTGGCGATGCGTTGTTGCCACTCGGCCGGGCCGGTGATGTGGGCGCTGGTACCACCGGCATCGACTGCCACGGTCACCGGCATGTCGACCACGTCAAACTCGTAAATGGCTTCCATGCCCAAATCGGCAAAACCCAGTACCTTGGACGTTTTGATCGCCTTGCTCACCAGGTAAGCCGCACCGCCCACAGCCATCAGGTAGGCGCTCTTGTGTTTCTTGATGGCTTCAATGGCGACCGGGCCGCGCTCGGCCTTGCCCACCATGGCGATCAGACCGGTCTCAGCCAGCATCATTTCGGTAAAACCGTCCATGCGCGTGGCGGTGGTCGGGCCGGCCGGGCCCACCGCTTCGTCGCCTACCGGGTCGACTGGGCCCACGTAATAGATCACGCGGTTGGTGAAGTCCACCGGCAATTTCTCGCCCTTGGCCAGCATGTCTTTGATGCGCTTGTGCGCGGCGTCGCGGCCGGTCAGCATCTTGCCGTTAAGCAGCAAGGTGTCGCCGGGCTTCCAGCTGGCCACTTCTTCACGTGAAAGGGTGTTGAGGTTGACCTTTTTGCTCTTGACGTAGTCGGGTGTCCAGGTGACGTTGGGCCACAGGTCCAGGCTCGGCGGGGTCAGGTAGACCGGGCCGTCACCAATCATCACAAAATGGGCGTGGCGCATGGCGGCGCAGTTGGGGATCATGGCAATCGGCTTGCCCGCAGCGTGCGTGGGGTACATCTTGATCTTGACATCGAGCACGGTGGTCAGGCCGCCCAGGCCTTGCGCGCCAATGCCCAGCGCGTTGACTTTTTCGAACAGTTCCAGACGCAGTTTTTCCACGTTGGAGAGCGCTGCGCCGCAGGCCGCTTTGGCTTGCAGCTCATGCATGTCCAGGCTGTCCATCAGGCTTTCTTTGGCCATGACGACAGCCTTTTCCGCCGTGCCGCCAATGCCAATACCCAGAATGCCCGGCGGACACCAACCGGCGCCCATGGTGGGCACGGTTTTCAGCACCCAGTCAACCACCGAGTCGTTGGGGTTGAGCATGTACATCTTGCTCTTGTTCTCTGAGCCGCCGCCTTTGGCTGCCACGGTAATCTCAAGCTTGTTGCCGGGCACGATGTCGGTAAAGATGACGGCCGGGGTGTTGTCGCCGGTGTTCTTGCGTTCAAACTGCGGGTCGGCCACCACGCTCTTGCGCAAGGTGTTGCTGGGGTCGGTGTAAGCGCGGCGCACGCCTTCGTTGATCGCGTCTTCCAGAGAACCGGTGAAACCTTCCCAGCGCACGTCCATGCCCACTTTGAGGAACACGTTGACGATGCCGGTGTCCTGGCAGATCGGGCGGTGGCCTTCGGCGCTCATCTTGCTGTTGGTCAGAATTTGCGCGATGGCATCTTTGGCGGCAGCGCTTTGCTCTCGCTCGTAGGCCTTGGCCAGGTGGGCGATGTAGTCGGTGGGGTGGTAGTAGCTGATGTATTGCAGGGCCGCGGCGATGGACTCGATCAGGTCATTCTGGCGAATAGCTGTACTCATGGTTTTTGCCTTAAAAGTTAAGCGGAATTGCGTGTCTTCGCTAACATGCAAGTTTAAACCTTGCCTCGCCTACACCAAGCTGACGCAGCACGCTGTGTCGGTGTCTGCGCAGCCAGTGGGTTGCGCACTGGCACAATCAAAACACGATGAATCTTTTTCTGGCCGTCATGACCCCGTTTCTGGCTGCGCCCCTGGTGGCGTGGTTGGCGCGAAGCAGCCGTGCGCGTGCGGCTTGGGGGGCGGGTGCGACCGTGGCTGTGGCGCTGGCTTGGTTGCTGCCGTTGATGGTGGCCAGTTTTGCCGGGCGCACCGCACTGGAGCGCTGGACCTGGCTGCCTTCAGCCGGGCTGGACCTGGTGTTTCGGCTCGATGGCTTGGGGCTGCTATTTGCGCTGCTGATTCTGGGCATCGGCGCGCTGGTCATTTTGTACGCGCACTATTACCTGTCTGCCAAAGACAGTCTGGGGCGACTGTACGCGTACCTGCTGCTTTTCATGGGCTCGATGCTGGGTGTGGTGCTGTCTGAAAATTTGATTCAGTTGCTCATTTTTTGGGAGCTAACCAGCCTGTCTTCGTATCTGCTGATTGCCTATTGGCGGCGCAATGCAGCGGCCCGGCGCGGTGCCCGCATGGCGCTGGCCATCACCGGCCTGGGCGGGCTGGCGCTGCTCGGTGGCCTGGTGCTGTTGGGGCAGATGGCGGGCAGTTATGAGCTCAGCGTGGTGTTGACCCAGGGCGACGCGGTGCGCGCCCATGCGCTGTACCAACCCATGCTGCTGCTGGTGCTGCTGGGTGCGTTGACCAAATCGGCGCAGTTTCCGTTTCACTTTTGGCTACCGCACGCCATGGCAGCACCAACCCCGGTGTCGGCTTATTTGCACTCGGCCACCATGGTCAAGGCGGGGGTATTCTTGCTGGCACGTTTGTTCCCGGTGCTCTCAGGCACGCCCGAGTGGACCTGGATTGTGGGCGGGGCTGGCCTGATCACGCTGTTGCTGGGCGCGGTAGTGGCGTTGTTCAAGCATGACATCAAAGGCTTGCTGGCCTATTCCACCATCAGTCACCTGGGGCTGATCGTGGCGCTGCTGGGTATTGGCACGCCACTGGCTGCGGTAGCGGCGGTGTTTCACATCATCAACCATGCCATTTTCAAGGCCAGCTTGTTCATGGCCGCGGGCATCATCGACCATGAATGCGGCACGCGCGACATGCGGCGCATCAATGGCCTGTGGAAGTTCATGCCGCACACGGCGGTACTGGCCATGGTGGCGGCCTCCGCAATGGCGGGCGTGCCTTTGCTAAACGGGTTCTTGTCGAAAGAAATGTTTTTTGCCGAGGCCGTGACCGCCAGCGGCCAGATGCGCCTGGGCTGGTGGCTGCCTGCCACAGTGACGCTGGCCGGGGTGTTTGCAGTGGCCTATTCTTTGCGGTTTATTCATGATGTGTTTTTCAATGGCGAGCCGATCAACTTGCCCAAGACACCGCACGAACCACCGCGCTGGATGAAGGTGCCGGTTGAAATCCTGGTGGTTTTGTGCCTGCTGGTGGGCATTTTTCCGGCGCAGACGGTGGAGCCCTTGTTGGCTTTGGCGGCGGGCGCGGTATTGCAGGGACCATTGCCAGCGCATGACCTGGCGATCTGGCACGGCGTGAACCCGGCGCTTTGGATGAGCGTGGTGGCGTTGGCGGGTGGTGTGGCGGTGTACACCATGCGCCGCTATTTGTTTGTGCTCAACGACCAGGTGTTGGTCGGGCTTGATGGCCGGGCGGCTTTTGATCGCGTGCTGGATTGGGCGCAAAGACTGGCTGCCACCGTGGTGCGCTGGCTGGATCGCGGATCACTCCAAACCCATACGCTGGTGTTGGTTGCCACGGTGTGGGTGTTGGGCGCGGTGGGCATGTTGGGCGCTGGCGCACCGTTGACGGGTGGGCTGGCCCTGTTGCCACTGGACGGTGTCAGTCTGCTGGCCGGCGTGGTGCTCATGGTGAGTGCCTTGGCGGCAACCGCGTGGCACCGCCAGCGCCTGACGGCGTTGATTCTGGCCGGTGCGGTGGGGCTGGTGGTGGCGCTGGTGTTTGTCAAGTTTTCGGCACCCGACCTGGCGCTGACGCAGTTGTCGGTCGAAGTGGTCACTGTGGTGCTGTTGTTGCTGGCGCTTTACTTTTTGCCAGATCACAGCCCGGTAGAGTCTGGCGTGCTGCGGCGCTGGCGCGACGGCGGGGTGGCCACCCTGGCCGGTGGCGGCGCGGCGGCCTTGGCCTGGGCTGTGATGACCCGGCCGAATGTCGGCATGGCAGACTGGTTCTTGCAACACAGTGTCAGCGGTGGCGGTGGGCGCAATGTGGTGAACGTGATTCTGGTGGACTTCCGCGGCTTTGACACCTTTGGCGAAATTACCGTGTTGGCAATTGCCGCGCTAGGTATCTTTGCGCTGCTGGAGCGCATCAACCTGCAAGCGCCTTACCCGTCGAGCGTGGCACCGGTATGGGACGTGGATCAGCACCCGCTGGTGATGGTCACCTTTGCGCGGCTGTTGTTGCCGCTGGCGCTGCTGGTCTCGGTGTTCATCTTCTTGCGCGGCCATAACTTGCCCGGCGGTGGCTTTATTGCCGGGCTGATCACGGCGGTGGCTCTGATCATGCAGTACCTGGCCAACGGCGTGCAGTGGACGCACCAGCGCTTGCCGGCACAAACCCAGCCGCTGATGGTGGCAGGCTTGCTTGCCGCCTTGCTCACGGGCGTGGCCAGCGCCGGGTTTGGCCGACCGTTTTTGACCTCTGCCTTCGGCCACATCAGTCTGCCCTTGCTGGGCGAGATGGAATGGGCTTCGGTACTGGTGTTTGACCTGGGTGTGTACCTGGTGGTGGTTGGGGCAACCCTGCTGATTCTGATCAACATGGGTCTGCTGCACCATGGCAGCCATGGGCCCGATACCGCGCTTCAAGGCGCACGAAAGGCCACCTGATGCAAGCGCTGTTGGCCTTGATGATTGGCGTGTTGACCGGCTGCGGTGTGTACCTGGTGCTGCGCTCGCGTACCTTTGCAGTGGCGCTGGGGCTGACGCTGCTGTCGTATGCCGTTAACCTGTTTTTGTTTGCCACGGGTCGCCTGGCTATTGGCGCGCCGCCGGTGATTGGCAGTGCGCTTGTGCCAACGGATCCGCTGCCGCAGGCGTTGGTGTTGACGGCGATCGTGATCGGTTTTGCCATGACGGCGTTTGTCATCATGCTGGCGGTGCGTGCCTATGCCGATCTGGGCAACGACCATGTCGATGGGCGGTCTGAGCCATGAGCACCCCGTTGAACCTGCTTGACCACCTGACCCTTGCGCCGGTGCTGTTGCCGTTTGCCACGGGCTTGCTGCTGCTGAGCCTGCGCGGCCAGACCATCGCGGTGCAGCGCGGGTTGTCCGGCTTGGGTGTGCTGCTGCAAGTGGTGGCGGCGGTGGCGTTGCTGTTACAGGCGGACACCGGGCTGATTTCGGTCTACCGGCTGGGTGATTGGCCGGCACCCTGGGGCATTGTGCTGGTGGCCGACCGGCTGGCCGCCTGGATGGTGTTGATCACCAGCTTGCTGGCGCTGTGGGTGGTGCTGCATGCCAGCGACGGCACCGACAACCAAGGCTCGTATTTTCATGTGCTGGTGCAGTTGCAGTTGTTTGGGCTGTACGGCGCGTTCCTGACCGGCGATCTGTTCAACCTGTTTGTGTTTTTTGAAGTCTTGCTGATCGCCTCTTACAGCCTGATGTTGCATGGTGGGGGGGCTGCGCGTGTACGCGCCGGCTTGCACTATGTGGTGCTTAATTTGCTGGGCTCGGCGGTGTTCTTGTTGGCGGCCGGTTTGATCTACGCCAGCATGGGCTCTCTCAATCTGGCCGACCTGGCGGCCAAGGCGGCGTACGTCACGCCAGACAACCTGGGACTGGCGCGCACCGGCGGCTTGTTGTTGCTGGTGGTGTTTGCGCTGAAAGCTGCGCTGCTGCCCTTGAGTCTGTGGCTGCCCGGCACTTACGCGGCCGCACCGGCACCGGTAGCGGCCCTGTTTGCCATCATGACCAAGGTGGGTGCTTACGCCATCTTGCGGGTGGCGACCCTGATTTATGGCGACTCGGCCGGCGCGCTGGCGCAGCTGTTTGCGCCCTGGTTGCTGCCCGCTGCGTTGGCAACACTGGCCGTGAGTATGCTGGGTGCGCTGGCCGCACAAGATTTGCGCCGTCTGGCGGCGTGGTTGGTGGTGGCCTCGGTGGGCACTTTGTTGACCGCGTTTTCGCTCGGTCAGGCCGGGGTGGCCGCCGGTTTGTACTACTTGCCGCACGGCACTTTTGCTGCAGCGCTGCTGTTTTTGCTCGCCGAGGCGTTTGCGCGCCGACGCTCAGACAGCCAGGACCGATTTTTGGCCGACCAGGACATGCCGCACCATGCGCTATGGGGTGGGCTGTTTTTTGCCGCTGCTGTCGCGGTGGCGGGGTTGCCGCCGCTGTCGGGGTTTGTCGGCAAGTTTCTGATTTTGCGAGCGTCTTCGGGGCAGCCCGTGGTTTGGGCTGTGATTCTGCTCACTGCAGTACTGGCGTTGGTGACGCTGGCGCACGCCGGCAGCCGGCTTTTTTTCAGCCCGGCATCGGCCTTGGCAACGCATGATCCGCGGGGGCTGGAGCCCGCCAGCGTGCATCTGGAGGCGTTGGCCATCATCGGCTTGCTGGGCCTGATTGTGGCGCTGACCGTGGCCGCCGGGCCTGCCTATGACTACGCGCTGGCCACTGCCGCCCAGTTGGCCGACCCGACCTTTTATGTGCACGCGGTGTTGGGGGGCAAACCATGAGGCGCTGGTTTCCGCACCCCTGGCTGACCGTTTTGTTGATCTTGTTATGGCTTTTGATCAATAACAGTTTTTCGCTCGCGCAGATTGTTCTGGGTTTGGTCTTGGCATGGATCATTCCTGCACTGACGCGGTCTTTTTGGCCGGAGCCTCTGCCTGTCCATCGTCCCTGGGTGATGTTGCGGTTTGCTGGGGTGTTCCTGTGGGATGTGGTGGTGGCCAATGTGTTGGTCGCGCGGTTGATTCTGCGCGGGCCAACCCGGGTGCGACCGGCTTTTGTGATGGTGCCATTGGACATCAGCCATCCGTTCGCCTTGAGCCTGTTGCTCAATGTCACCTGTTTGACGCCGGGCACGGTGTCGGCGCGCTTGTCGGCAGATCGACGGTTTTTGTTGGTTCATGCGCTGGATGCGGCGTCGCCGCAGGATGTGATTGCGGCGATCAAAAAAGATTTTGAAGCGCCGCTCAAGGAGATTTTTGAATGCTGAATATGGCGTTGACGGTGGCTTTTTCGATGGTCGGTATGGCCTTCGCCCTGAGTTTTGCGCGCCTGCTAAAGGGGCCCGATGCCACGGATCGCGTGTTGGCGCTTGACACCTTGTACATCAACGCCATTGCGCTGCTGGTGCTGCTGGGCATTCAGCTGGCCAGTCCGTTGTATTTTGAGGCGGCGCTGTTGATTGCGCTGATGGGCTTTGTTGGCACCGTGGCATTGGCCAAATATTTGTTGCGGGGGGACATCATCGAATGAGCACGCTGGCTGAAATCATTTTGTCGGTGTTGGTGGTGGCCGGCGGGGTGTTTACCCTGATCGGCTCGCTGGGCTTGTGGCGCATGCGCGATTTTTATACCCGGCTGCATGGGCCAACCAAGGCTACCACGCTCGGGGTGGGGTGCCTGTTGGTGGCATCGTCGGCCTTTTTCAGCATCACCGGTGACGGCTTGAGCCTGCACGAAGTGCTGGTGAGCTTGTTCCTGTTCATTACCGCACCGATTTCGGCGCACCTGATGACCAAGGCGGCACTGCACCGGCATCTGCCCTCGCTGGCCAGGCTGCCCTCGACACCTCCCATATCAACCGATTCGCGCTGATTCATGGTTGACTGGTCCTTCATTGGTGGTTTCGCTGGCGGTGTCGGCCTGTTCTTGCTGGGCATGGGACTGATGACCGACGGGTTGCGCCTGGCCGCTGGCTCAGCGCTGGAGCGCACGCTGGCGCGTTCGACCCGCACGCGCTGGCACGGCCTGGCTACCGGCACGCTGGTGACGCTGTTGGTGCAGTCGTCCAGCGCAGTGACGGTAGCCACCATTGGGTTTATCAATGCCGGCTTGCTGACGCTGGGGCAGGCCATCTGGGTTCTGTTTGGTGCCAACGTGGGAACCACCATGACCGGCTGGCTGGTGGCGCTGGTCGGGCTGAAGTTCAAGATTGACGCATTGGCTTTGCCTTTGATCGGGTTGGGCATGTTGTTGCGCCTGACCGGTGCCGGCCAGCGGCGCGGCGCTCTGGGCACGGCGCTGGCCGGGTTTGGCGTGCTGTTTTTGGGCATTGATTTGCTGCGGGTGACTTTTACCGACTTTTCGGCCGGGATGCAACTGCCCACGGGCACCGGTGCGGGTGACGTGCTTTTGCAGGTAGGTATCGGCCTGGCGCTGACGGTGTTGATGCAAAGTTCAAGCGCCGCGCTGGCCATCGCGCTGACAGCTGCTCAGGGCGGCCTGCTGGACGCGCAAGGCGCTGCAGCGGTGGTGATTGGTGCCAACATTGGTACGACGGTCACCGCGGTGATTGCCGCGATCGGTGCGACGGCCAACGCCAAACGCGCTGCCGCCGCCCACATTGCCTTCAACTTGCTCACCGGTGGGGTGGCCCTGCTGATGTTGCCTTGGCTGGTTGATGTGTTTGACCTGCTGCGTCAGAGCTTGGGTCTGGGTGACGCGCCAGCGGTCAAACTGGCGCTGTTTCACACCGCGTTCAACGTCTTGGGTGTGCTGTTGATCTGGCCATTGGCGGCTGGTCTGACCCGGTTTTTGCAGGCCAGGTTTGTCTCGGCCGAGCAGCAGGTGGCGCAATTGCGCCATCTGGACGATACGGTGCTGGCGGTGCCAGCGCTGGCGCTGGACGCCTTGCAGCATGAAATTGACCGTCTGGGCGACCTGGCACGGCAGCACCTGCGCGCGACGCTGACTGACGCACCCGCAAGTGAGACCGGCGTGACGGAATTGGGAGAAGCCATCGCCCGGTTTATTGCGCGGCTTAACCGCACCAGCATGCCTGCGGACAGCGCCGAGCGCCTGCCGCAATTGCTGCGCGTGGTGCGCTACCACGAGGCGGTAGCCGAACTGGCGAGTGAGGCATCACAGCTGCTGGCTCCGTGTGAGCGTTCTTCGCTAGGCATAGCGCTGGAAGACCCGTGGCGACAACAGTCTCAGGCCTTTTTGAATCAGTTGGCATCTGAGTTGGCAACCAGGTCTGACCTTCAGGCCTTGTTGCCACCCTGGGAAGCTGGCTACCAGAGCTTGAAAGCGGCGTTGCTGCAGGCGGGCACGCGCGGTGACATGAGCGTCACCCAGATGGATCTGCGTCTGCGCGCACTCAGTGCACTACACCGGGCGCTGGAACAGTCGCTAAAAGCAGAGCAGCTGCGCCGCAACATTTTTGCCGGCGACACGGTGAACTGACCATGCTGGCCGCGTCAATTCAATGGGGCGCTGAACGCGCTGGCGGGCTCATCAGCCGGTCGGTGAAGGCAATGGCCATGGCCGATAGCAAAAAGGCAATGTGGATCACGGTTTGCGCAATCAACACCTTGTCGGTGTAGTTGGCGGCGTTGATGAAAGTCTTGAGCAGGTGAATCGAGCTGATGCCGATGATCGACATCGCCAGCTTCACCTTGAGCACCGAGGCGTTCACGTGATCGAGCCATTCAGGCTGATCGGGGTGACCGTCGAGGTTGATCCGTGAGACAAAGGTCTCATACCCGCCCACAATCACCATGATCAGCAGGTTGGAGATCATCACCACGTCGATCAGCGCCAAGACTACCAACATGATGATGGTTTCATTGAGGTGAGTAATCGGCACGTCGGTTTTGTAGCCAATGCCGTCGATCAACGCCGCCAGTGCGGTTTGACTGCCAAAAGCAGCTTCCAGCAGATGCACCAGCTCTACCCAAAAATGGTAAACATAGACACCTTGTGCGGCGATCAATCCCAAGTAAAGTGGCAACTGGAGCCAACGGCTGGCGAAAATCAGGCGTGGAATAGGACGAAGAGGTTGTGGAGAAGGTGTGGAGGCAGACATGGGCTCAATCAATGTAGGTAGGCATAGGGTTATTTTACCGGCGCGGTTGTCATCAGCGTGTCAGTCAGTAGCATGTAAGTGCAAGCCATGACATTAATGGGCGAAGTTCATTTAACTAGAGGAGACTTACCTGTGACCAAACCGACAACTGCTGTTGAATCCATGCTGATCGAGAACCGTGTGTTCCCACCTAGCGAGGCCACCGTCAAGGCCGCGCGCATTCAGGGCATGGAGGGCTACAACGCCTTGTGCGCTGAAGCCGAAAAAGATTTCGAGGGCTTCTGGGCCCGTCTGGCTCGCGAAAACGTGGTCTGGAGCAAACCGTTTACCAAGACCTTGGACGAATCCAATGCGCCCTTTTACAAGTGGTTTGAAGACGGTGAACTCAATGCCTCTGCCAACTGCCTTGACAAGCACATGGGCACGCCCAACGAGAACAAGACCGCTGTGATTTTTGAAGCCGACGGCGGCGAAGTCACCAAAACCACTTACAAGGAATTGTTGGCCAAGGTGTGCCAGTTTGCCAATGCCTTGAAGGCGCATGGCATTCAAAAGGGCGACCGCGTCCTGATTTATATGCCCATGGGTGTGGAAGGTGTGGTGGCCATGCAGGCCTGCGCTCGCATCGGTGCCATTCACAGCGTGGTGTTTGGTGGTTTTTCCGCCAAGGCGCTGCAAGACCGCATCATGGATGCCGGTGCGGTGGCGGTGGTTACAGCCAACTTCCAGCTGCGTGGCGGCAAAGAACTGCCTTTGAAGGCCATCGTGGACGAAGGCTTGGGCTTGGGTGGTTGCGAATCCATCAAGACCGTGTTTGTGTTTGAGCGCACCGCCTCCAAGTGCAACATGGTTGCTGGTCGTGATGTCACCTTTACCGAAGCGCTGGCCGGTCAAGCGACCACCTGCGCACCGGTAATGGTGGGTGCCGAGCACCCGCTGTTTATTTTGTTCACCTCTGGCTCCACCGGCAAACCCAAAGGTGTGCAGCACTCCACTGGCGGCTTTTTGTTGTGGGCCAAGCTGACCATGGAATGGACTTTTGACTTGAAACCGACCGACGTGTTTTGGTGCACCGCCGACATCGGCTGGATCACCGGTCACTCTTATGTGGCTTATGGTCCGTTGGCAGCAGGTGCCACACAAATCATTTTTGAAGGCATCCCGACCTATCCGAATGCAGGTCGCTTCTGGCAAATGATCGAGCGTCACAAGTGCAGCATTTTCTACACTGCACCCACTGCCATCCGAGCCTTGATCAAATCCGCTGAAACCGACCCCAAGGTGCACCCAGATCGCTCAGACCTGTCAAGCCTGCGCATTTTGGGCACGGTGGGCGAGCCCATCAACCCCGAAGCCTGGATGTGGTACTACAAGCACATCGGCCATGAAAAATGCCCGATTGTGGACACCTTCTGGCAAACCGAGTCGGGTGGTCACATGATCACGCCGCTGCCGGGGGCTACACCGCTGGTGCCGGGTTCTTGCACACTGCCGTTGCCGGGCATCATGGCAGCCATTGTGGACGAAGCTGGCCAGGACGTGCCCAATGGGTCGGGTGGTTTGCTGGTGGTAAAACGCCCCTGGCCGTCCATGATTCGCACCGTATGGGGCGACCCTGAACGCTTCAAGTCGGGTTATTTCCCGGCTGAACTGGGCGGCAATGTCTATTTGGCAGGTGACGGTGCCGTGCGCAGTGCAGACCGCGGTTATTTCCGCATCACCGGCCGCATTGACGACGTGCTCAACGTGTCGGGTCACCGCATGGGCACCATGGAAATTGAATCGGCTTTGGTGGCCAAGACTGACCTGGTGGCCGAAGCCGCCGTGGTGGGTCGTCCTGACGATTTGACGGGCGAAGCCATTGTGGCATTTGTGGTGCTTAAACGCGCCGTGCCCACGGGTGACGAAGCCAAGCAAATTGCCAAAGAGCTGCGCGACTGGGTGGCCAAAGAGATCGGCCCGATCGCCAAGCCCAAGGACATCCGTTTCGGTGAGAACTTGCCCAAGACCCGTTCCGGCAAAATCATGCGCCGCTTGCTGCGTTCGCTGGCCAAGGGTGAAGACATCACCCAGGACACCTCAACGCTGGAAAATCCGGCTATTCTTGGCCAATTGGGTCAAACCTATTGATGCTATAAAAAAAGAGCTTCTAGCCCATTTAAATAAGGGGCTAGAAGCCATTTTTATGTATAGTCTGGCATGGAAGTCAGGTATAAAAAAGCCCGCAATTGCGGGCTTTTGCTTGGGTGAGGCGGCACTGGTCATGCCGCGCAGTGCGTTACTTTTGTGACAGCACCCACTTCACCAGGGTTTCAGCTTCGGCCTGGTTGACTTGCGGATTGGCTGGCATGGGAATGGCACCCCAAACACCGGAACCGCCCTTCATCACCTTGGTTGTCAATTTGGTGGTGACGTCCTGGCCAGCGTATTTTTTGGCGACATCTTTGTAAGCGGGGCCGACCACTTTTTTATCCACCGCATGGCAAGCCAGGCAATTCTTTTTTTGTGCCAGTGCCTGATCTGCAAACGCGGGAGCTGCCGTCAAAACGGCGGCCAGCAAGGCAAATACGGTTCGTTCCATGGTTTCGTCCTTTAAAGAAGTCGGTTAGAGTTGCTATAACGCGATTGTAGGTTGCGGGGTTGACACAATGGTCAACCTTCATCATTGGAGGCATGGCATGTATTTGCTTGGTTTGGGTCTAATTTTGCTGGTGCTGAAGTACGCCGAAATAGGCCTGGTAGCAGCATGGTCGTGGTGGGTGATCGCTATTCCTTTTGGGTTGGCTGTGGCCTGGTGGGCCTGGGCGGACAACTCGGGGTACACCAAACGCAGAGCCATGGAATTTGAAGACAAGCGCCGCGCTGATCGCCGCCGGCGCACCAAACAGGCACTCGATGCCAGTTTTGAAAAGTCACGCAAGCGCTGAGCACTGAGCTCAGGCTTCAGGTTTTTTTGGGGCTGGGCCATAATCACGCCCCACGCCCAGCGCGCGTTTTTATTCAACCTTTGACGCTCCCACACCATGCCCATTTACCGTTCCAAAACCACCACTGCCGGCCGCAACATGGCCGGTGCCCGCTCCCTCTGGCGCGCCACTGGCATGAAAGACGGCGACTTTGACAAACCCATCATTGCGGTGGTCAATTCGTTCACCCAGTTTGTGCCGGGCCACGTGCACCTGAAAGACCTGGGTCAACTGGTGGCGCGTGAGATTGAGGCTGCTGGCGGTGTGGCCAAAGAGTTCAACACCATTGCGGTGGACGACGGCATTGCCATGGGGCACGATGGCATGCTTTACAGCCTGCCGAGCCGCGACATCATTGCCGACAGTGTGGAATACATGGTCAATGCCCATTGCGCCGATGCCATGGTGTGCATCAGCAACTGCGACAAGATCACCCCCGGCATGCTGATGGCCGCCATGCGGATCAACATCCCGGTGGTGTTCGTCTCGGGCGGACCAATGGAAGCGGGCAAAACCAAACTGAGCGTGTTCAAGCTCGACTTGGTTGACGCCATGGTGATGGCAGCAGACGACAAGGTGTCGGATGCTGATGTGGCTGAAATTGAACGCAGCGCTTGCCCCACCTGTGGTTCCTGCTCGGGCATGTTCACCGCCAACTCGATGAACTGCCTGACCGAGGCGCTGGGCTTGTCACTGCCGGGCAACGGCACCTTGGTGGCCACCCATGCCGACCGCGAACAACTGTTCAAGCGTGCCGGGCATTTGATTGTGGACTTGTGCAAACGCTATTACGAGCAGGACGATGCCACGGTGCTGCCGCGCTCGATAGGTTTCAAGGCGTTTGAGAACGCCATCACGCTGGACATCGCCATGGGTGGCTCCACCAACACCATTTTGCACATTCTGGCGGTGGCGCAAGAGGCTGGCATTGACTTCACCATGGCCGACATTGACCGCGTCTCGCGCAGCGTGCCGCAGCTGTGCAAGGTGGCCCCGAACACGCAAAAATTTCACCTTGAAGACGTGCACCGCGCAGGCGGCATCATGGCCATTTTGGGTGAGCTAGATCGCGCTGGCAAACTGCACACCGATGTGCCCACGGTGCACGCCCAAACCCTCAAACACGCGCTGGACTTGTGGGACATTGCCAACAACCCGTCGGCAGAGGTGCAAACCTTTTACAAAGCGGGTCCGGCAGGCGTGCCCTCGCAAGTGGCGTTCAGCCAAAAAGCTCGCTGGCCCAGTCTGGATGTGGATCGTGCTGAAGGCTGCATCCGCTCTGGTGCCAACGCCTATTCGCAAGAAGGCGGCCTGGCGGTGCTGGTGGGCAACATTGCGCTCAATGGCTGTGTGGTCAAAACCGCGGGAGTGGACGAGTCGCTGCTGGTGTTTGAAGGCCCGGCCTACGTGACCGAGTCGCAAGACGAAGCGGTGGCTGATATTTTGGGCGACAAGGTCAAGGCCGGTGACGTGGTGATCGTGCGCTATGAAGGCCCCAAAGGCGGCCCCGGCATGCAAGAGATGCTCTACCCCACCAGTTACATCAAGTCCAAAGGCCTGGGCAAAGCCTGCGCGCTGCTGACCGATGGGCGTTTTTCGGGCGGCACCTCGGGCTTGTCCATTGGCCACGCCTCGCCCGAGGCAGCTGGCGGTGGTGCGATTGGCCTGATTCGCCAGGGCGACCGCATCCGCATTGACATTCCCAACCGCGCCATCAACGTGTTGGTATCCGAAGAAGAATTGACCAAGCGCCGCGCTGAGCAAGACGCGCTGGGCTGGAAACCGGCCAAGCCACGGCCGCGCAAGGTGTCGGCGGCGCTCAAGGCGTATGCCAAGCTGGTGATGTCGGCCGACAAGGGCGCGGTGCGCGACTTGTCTTTGCTGGAAGACTGATGCTCATCCATCCACAAATCAACCCGATAGCCCTGCAACTGGGGCCTGTGGCGGTGCACTGGTATGGCCTGACTTACCTGGCTGCGTTTGGCTTGTTCATGTGGCTCGGTCGATTGCGGCTGCGCCACCAGCCGTTTGCCACCCTTAGCGGCGCGCAAGCCTGGAGCCAGCGCGACGTGGAAGACATTTTGTTCATGGGCGTGATGGGCGTGGTGCTGGGCGGACGCCTGGGCTATTGCCTGTTTTACAAACCGCTGTACTACGCTGCACATCCATTGGAGGTGTTTGCCGTGTGGCAGGGCGGCATGAGTTTTCATGGCGGCATGCTGGGTGTGGTCGTGGCCATGCTGTGGTTTGCGCACTCACGTGGCAAACCCCTGTTGCAGGTGGCCGATTTTGTCGCCCCTTGCGTGCCAACTGGTTTGGCGGCTGGAAGGGTCGGCAACTTCATCAATGGTGAGTTGTGGGGCCGCCTGGCCAGCCCGGACTTGCCTTGGGGTATGGTGTTTCGCGGAGCCGGTGACTTGCCGCGACATCCGTCGCAGATTTACCAATTCTTGCTTGAAGGCCTGCTGTTGTTTGTGCTGCTTTGGCTTTATGCACGCAAGCCACGTGCGCGGGGGCAGGTAGCGGTGGCATTTTTGATGGGCTACGGCGTGTTCAGGTTTACCGCAGAATTTTTCCGCGAACCCGATGCACACCTTGGTTTATTGGGGTTCGGCATGAGCATGGGCCAATGGCTGAGTCTGCCGATGGTTGTTTTCGGCGCAGGGTTGTGGCTATGGGCTCGCGCGCAGCCTCAAACTTATAAGCTAAATTGACTTCTAGCCCTTATAAAATAAGGGTGAGTAGCTACTTATTTTGAAGCGTTTCTGAAATCATCTTCTGCCCGATAACCGCTATGCCTGCTCGCATTTCCTACCGCACTGACCACAGCGTGGCGCACGTCACCCTGAGTTACCCCAAACGCTTCAATGCCATGAGCCGCAGCATGTGGCGCGAACTGCGGGCCGTGTTCGAGCAGATTCAATCCAGCGCTGACATTCGCTGCGTCTTGCTGGCCGGGCAGGGGGATCATTTTTGTGCCGGTGGTGACATTTCGGAATACGCCAGCTTCCGGTTTCAAGAGGCCAGCTTGCGCGAATTCCACGAGCAGGAAGTGTGGGGCGCGCTTGACGCCATGCTCAACTGCGATGTGCCCATGGTGGCTCAAATTGCCGGCAATTGCATGGGGGCGGGGGTAGAACTGGCCAGCTGTTGTGACATCCGCCTGAGTGCCGAATCCGCCCAGTTTGGCGCACCCATTGCACGGCTGGGTTTCCCGATGGCGCCGCGCGAGGCGGCCTTGGTCACGGGTGCGCTGGGTAGCGTCACCGCGCGCCAGATGTTGCTTGAGGCGGCGGTGTTCAGTGCGGCAGAGATGGCGCAGCGTGGTTTTTTGAGCCGAGTGGTGGCGGATGTCGACTTGCAAACCCTGGCGCAGACCACGGTACAGCGCATCTGTCAGCTGGCTCCCCAGGCGGCACGTTTGAACAAGCAAACACTTCGGGCATTAAATTCACCTCTAGCCCTTGTCAATCAAGCGCAAGTAGCTATAAAAAAAGAGTCAAAAAGCGCGCTGGATCAGCTTCTGGAACACGCTTATGACTATGCCGACAGCGCCGAGCAGCGCGAAGGCATCACCGCCTTTCTGGAAAAGCGCACACCCCGGTTTTGAATTTCATCTGCCCGTTTGCCATGTCTTCTACCAATACCAATCTGTATGCGCATTTGCGCCAGGCTTTTCCGTCAGACCTGAATACTTGTGCCGTGGAGACCGATGCCGGGCTGTGCTATAGCTGGCGCGACCTGGAGCGTGGTTCGGCCATGCTGGCCAATTTTTTGCAGTCGCTCGACTTGCCTGCGGGCTCGCGCATCGCCGTGCAGGTGGACAAGTCGGTGGAAGCGCTGATGCTGTACCTGGCCACCTTGCGTGCAGGCTATGTGTTTTTGCCCTTGAACACGGCTTACCAGAGCGCCGAAATTGAATATTTCATTGGCAATGCCGAACCTGCAGTGGTGGTGTGCAGTGCTGGCAACTTTGGCTGGGTCAGTCAGCTGGCCTTTAAAGCCGGGACGCGCTGGGTGTTCACCTTGAACGACGACCGTACCGGGTCGCTGTTGGCGCGTGCCGCCCACGCCTCTGATCAGCACATCTGTGCAGTCAAGCAGCCCGACGATGTGGCGGTGATCATCTACACCAGCGGCACCACCGGGCGTTCCAAAGGGGCGATGCTCACCCACGGCAACATGCTCAGCAATGCGCAGGTGCTTAAAAGTTATTGGGGTTGGCGCAGCGCAGCAGAAGGCGGCGATGTGCTGATCCATGCGCTGCCGATCTTTCATGTGCACGGGCTGTTTGTGGCTATTCATGCGGCCTTGATTAATGGCAGCAAGATGATCTGGCTGGCCAAGTTTGACCCTGAAACCGTGCTGCGTTACCTGCCGCAGGCCACTGTGTTCATGGGCGTGCCCACCCTGTATGTGCGCCTGCTGGCCGAGTCGGGGTTGACGCATGCGGTAACTAAACACATGCGGCTGTTTATTTCAGGTTCAGCCCCCTTGTTGATGGATACCTTCAGTGCCTGGCAGCAACGCACCGGCCACACCATTCTGGAGCGCTACGGCATGAGCGAGACCATCATGCTGACCTCCAACCCGTACCAGGGCGCGCGTCGTGGCGGCACAGTGGGGCTTGCCTTGCCAGGTGTGCAGTTGAGAGTCGTCGATGGCCAAGGCGTGGTCTTGCCTGCGGATGAGATTGGCGACATTCAGGTCAAGGGGCCAAATGTGTTTGCCGGCTATTGGCGCATGCCAGAAAAGACCGCTGAAGAATTCACCGCTGACGGTTTTTTCAAGACCGGTGATGTGGGCAAGGTGGATGGCCAAGGCTACGTGACGATTGTGGGGCGCAGCAAAGACCTGATCATCAGCGGCGGCTACAACGTCTACCCGGCAGAGCTAGAGAGTTTCATCAACGACCTGCCCGGCGTGGCCGAGAGCGCGGTGGTGGGTGTGCCGCACCCGGATTTTGGAGAAGTGGGCGTGGCCGTGGTGGTGCCTCGGCCTGGCGTAACGCTAGAGGCCAACAAGATTTTGGCGCACTTAAAAACCACGCTGGCCAATTACAAAGTGCCCAAGCAGTGCCATGTGGTGACCGAGTTGCCGCGCAATGCCATGGGCAAGGTACAGAAGAATTTATTGCGCCATCAGTAC
>Ga0210041_1000615_pt1 | contig 38307 bp, 37 predicted proteins | sample CryGeymeta201503_FD_183973 | JGI IMG/M metagenome (GOLD analysis project Ga0210041, IMG submission 183973) | Groundwater microbial communities from Crystal Geyser aquifers in Utah, USA - Crystal Geyser metaG 2015-03 (SPAdes) (version 2) | ecosystem: Environmental > Aquatic > Deep subsurface >... | reverse complement strand
AAGGTCGGGTTGCCAGCAGTGGTATTTGTGTCGGTATTGAGCATTTTCATAGCTCCTGTATTAAGTTTGTCTCAATTCTGTCTTAACTTGTATTGGATTGTCAAGAAGTAGTATTAAAACTGTAGTGCAGAGTCTTAAAGTTGTATTAATTGAGTATTAAAACAGTCTGCAAACTGTATTAAATCAGCAGTAAATTGACCTATTCCCCAGCGGATCGCCAACGAGCGATACGCGTTTTGCCGCCTTTCATCCATCGCGCATTAGCCCGCAGCCAATGGGTTTTGGTGGTGTCCACATGGTAAATAGGTTTCGGGGTCGGTCGCGCCAGATGAAGCCTGGCCCTCCCTCGGGTTCACTTCGACGGTAAAGCTGTCTCGTTCTCCCACACAATGCAATTCTTCGAATTGCCTTGCGTCCCTTTCGGCTATTGGGATTCGATGGGTTTTGTATCTATTTCGTTTGGTATTCTTGACAAGCGCACAAACCCTGTAAGATACTGGCCAAAATGGTATTCTAATGAGGAAATTGATCGTGTCGGATAGGCGAGCAACTACAAAAAAAACATCAATTATGATCGATGCAAATTTGCTGGATAAGGCCGATCGTTTGGCTGCAATCGATGGCGTTTCCCGTTCTGTGGCAATTGAGAAACTAATGAAAAATGGGCTCGATGTGAAGGTCGTGATGGATGCTATGCACCTCTTTAAAGAGACTTTGCGCGTTATCGATAAACGCCTCATGGTGATTGAAGCCAATACTACTCGAGACAATTAATAGAAATTTACTCTAGGGTGAATTCTCAAATTGAGAGCGAAAGTGTATGAAAGCTCGAGTTGGAAGTCAGTCAACGTGAAGGAATGGAGTGAAGGGGATGTCAATGCTCGGCCGGAGAGTGGTGCGCCGTGCGCGCAGGCCAAAGGCCGAGCACACCCACGGTCGCCTAGCCGAGCGGCGAAGCCGCATGTCCTTGACGGTCATGAAGCGACCTATGCTTATGGCTGCTGGGGTGGGTTGGTTTTTAACCCGCCCCGGCTGCCTTGCGGCGAGCAAAGATGTTTGCCTGATGGAAGATATGCGCAGTCAGGGATGTGTGCAGCGGCATGGTTGCCGGACATTGCTGCGGTGCCTATCAGCCGCGAATAATGTATTTGGACTTCTGGTGGGAGAATGCTGCTTAGAGTATGTTCAAGCGGCGCTGGATAATCGAAAACTACCTGCAACGTCTATGTACGAAAGGAATACTTATTCCAGCACTAATGTGATTGAGGCTTCATTATTGTTGGTTACCCAAGATGGTTTGTTGACCCCTAGGATGAGGATGGACATAATGTCCATATTGTTCCCAGCGAGGTGGTGGTGTGTCTATAGATGAGTTTCTGGTTACTAAGCTTCGAGCAGCAATTGCACTTCTCGGTCGGCGGCAGGTTGCAAAAATGTTCGATATCAACACAAAAACGCTTTCGCGGTGGGAGGCTGGAAATATTCCTAATCCCGGACTGGTCGCAAATGCTCTTGAAAATATCATAAAAACCAAAAGTCGAAGCTCAGCAGGGAATGGTGATTTCAGGTTTGTTGATCTGTTTGCGGGTATTGGGGGCATAAGGCTGGGTTTTGAGGCTGCAGGAGGGAAGTGTGTATATACCTGCGAATGGAATAAATACGCAGTTCAGACCTATGCGGCAAACTTCCTGCCTGATCACCCAGTGGCCAGTGATATCACCAAGGTCAGTCCGGAAGAGATACCTGATCATGATGTTCTTCTTGCAGGGTTTCCATGCCAACCCTTCTCCATTGCGGGTGTGTCCAAAAAAAACTCTCTGGGCATTTCGCATGGGTTTGCATGTGAGGCTCAGGGCACGCTATTTTTTGATATTGCAAAAATCCTTCACATAAAAAGGCCGCCGGCCTTTCTGCTTGAGAATGTGAAGAACCTCATGAGTCATGATAAGGGCAACACCTTTCGGATTATTCGGAAAACGCTAGAGGAGGAACTCGGCTATAGGATATTCCCTATGGTTGTCGATGCTAAAGGTTTCGTTCCGCAGCACAGGGAAAGAATCTATATTGTGGGTTTCCGGTCTCCGGTTTCCTTTAGCTGGGATCGGTTTGAGAAGCCAGATTCTTTATCCAGAAAAATGAAAGATGTACTTCATCCTGAGAATGGCAACGAGGTAAGTTCTCACGATCTGAACAGAGGTTATATCTTTGGTGATGGAGGTAAGGTGAGCGACAAGTACACGCTCAGCGATAAGCTTTGGCAGTATCTTCAAAACTATGCCGCAAAGCACAAGGCGAAAGGTAACGGCTTTGGATTTGGCTTGGTTGGTCCTGAAAATGTGGCACGCACCTTGTCGGCAAGGTACTACAAAGATGGATCTGAAATTCTAGTCAGCCGTGGCAAGAAAAAAAATCCTCGCAGGATGACACCGAGGGAATGTGCAAGACTTATGGGTTATCCGGATGACTTCATCATCCCTGTTTCTGATACCCAAGCATATAAACAATTTGGGAACTCAGTTGTTGTTCCTGTGATTGAAGAAATTGCACGTATTATGAAGCCATACATTTTGGAGCTGGCGGGTGATCGGAAAAAAGGCAGGAAAAAAGTCTCGGCATAATGGTCGACACCCTGTCAAAAAAAAGTCGCAGCAAAAATATGGCTGCAATCCGGAGTAAGGATACCAAGCCTGAAATGATGGTCCGTCGAGCGCTTCATAAGATTGGCCTGCGTTACCGGCTTCATAATCGTCACTTGCCCGGCAAGCCTGATCTAGTATTTCCAAAATTCAAAGCGGTGGTATTTGTTAACGGATGTTTCTGGCATGCACATGAGTGCCATTTGTTTAAATGGCCAGCAACTCGAGAGTTGTTCTGGAGAGAAAAGATTGGCGGGAATGCGAGACGAGACCAAGAAAATTACGAAGATCTTCGTAAATTAGGTTGGAAGGTCGGAATCGTATGGGAATGTGCCTTAATGGGCAGCGGTAAGATTGATATGGATGCAGTTGTTGGTCTAATATCGGATTGGCTGTCAAAACCTGATTCATTTATTGTACTCAGCGGCTCAAACTAGCGAATGTTCCTTTAGCGTTTCTGTGAAAATACTATGGTAATAAGCATGATTGCTTATGCCTTATGAGAGGGGATCTCAATGGGAGTTGAAGCGGGTATGTCTGATCTTACCAATCCACCTGATGCATCAAGATTAATCGATGGCCTGAGGGATACTGGTTATAACTTCAATACTGCGGCAGCAGATGTAATTGATAACTCCATAGCGGCTGAAGCGACAGTAGTTAATGTGCAGATAGCTATTACAGAGGAAGGACGTAAGTTCGTATACTTTGGTGATAATGGCCATGGTATGACCGCTGAAGATTTGTTTGGTGCCATGCGTTATGGAGCAAAACCCCGTGAAGATCTGGCCAGCTTAGGCAAATTCGGCTTGGGTCTAAAAACGGCCTCAACATCTGTGTGTAAGTGCCTGACGGTTATATCTAGAAGAAATGTATCAGACAACCTAGCGAAGCTTTCGTGGGATCTGGACCACGTCCATGAAATTAATTCTTGGGAGATGGTTCGGGATGCTGTGTCTATTGATGAGCAGGAGATTTTTGACGATCTGTGTGGCGAAAAGGGAACCCTGGTTATCTGGTCAAAGTGCGACCGGTTACTCCAAAAGGATTATGCACAGCCAGGCGGTGCTCAAGAAAAGGCTGCAATCAAACGCCTAACTGAGAAACTTGCTGAGCATGTGGCACTGGTTTATCACAGATTTTTGGATCGGAATGATGTTCGCGCAGGGAATGTTTCGATCTTTGTGGGCGGCAAAGAAGTGGCCCCGTGGAATCCCTTTTTTCCTTCACGTTCCGAGCAGGTCTTAGGAGAAATAAAACAGAAGCTCGAGTGCGAGATTGAGGATGGTAGTGTACATCAGGCATACCTGAGGGCGTGGATATTGCCTCATACGAAAGACTGTTCTCCAGCAGAGAAAGAGCAGATTAAGCATGCAAACAACAGGCAGGGATTTTATGTATTCCGGGAAAACAGGCTGATTCACAATGGTGGCTGGCTTGGTATTCACGGATGGGGGGCAATGGAGCCCCATATGTCGCTGCTCAGGATTGAGTTTGATTTTGATCATCACCTTGATGAAGCCTTCATGGTGGATGTTAAGAAATCACGGATTCTTCTTGATCCTGCATTGGAAGAGTATGTCCAGAAGTTGATTTCACCAATCAGGCGTGAAGCGGATAGCCGTTTTAGAAGGCGCTCTCAGGAAGTTATAGCAGGGAAGGGGATTGATCATACGAGTTCCAATAATAGTATTTCCCAATCGCCGACTGTAAAAAAACCAACCGTTATTGAGGCTGATGCGGCCACCAATACGGCGGTCGTGTCCAACCATCAGGGGCCTTCGATTCGATTGAAGGTGCCTGTGGAGGACAGAGTTAAGCCTGAAAATATTTATGTTGATGCTGTGGATAATATCCACAGCGGAGGACTATGGGAGCCTTCGTTGCGCAGCACCACAGACAGCGGTCATGTGGTGGGTGTTCGGATTAACAAGCATCATGACTTTTATCAGAAAATTTACCAGCGGGCTTCATCATCCGGATATTCGGTTGAGGGAATGGACCTGCTGCTCTGGGCTTTTGCCGCAGCAGAGCAAAATCATAGTAATCCTGAATTACAGTCGGTCTTTGAAGATATTCGTGATGAAGTTTCTAGTAATCTCAGAAAACTTCTCAGAGATATCGAACTGCCAGATGACGGAGACCGACTTTCTGGGGATGAATCTGTAGATGAATGAGCAGCAGCTCAAAATCCTTCGTAATACTGTTGCCGAAGGAACTGGGGCTGTTATTGAAATTGCGACAGACTCAACTGGGCTGCAGACTTCGGTGCTGCTCTGGTTTGATGAGCTGCGCCGGAATAATGGGCCTTATGTTCAGCTAAAACCATCTGGATTGAAAAGGCACCAGGTAAGGTTACAGTTTGGGAATTTTTCCGGGCCGGTGCTGAATCAAATAATGCGAGCGGATGATGAGGCTGTCGGACTTGCTAGGGCGCTACTTAACTCAATTGAAAAAAATGCCTCAGTTCATTTCTCTGACGGGGACAATCTTGCTACTTGGAAGGTAAAGAACTCTACCTTTCAAGTTGTGATTGAGCGACGGGATGTCATAGACTATCTTAGTGACAATGCGCTAATTCAAACTTGTAAGGATATTGTTATTCCACTTATGGCTGCAATGGCTGAGCTCATTGGATATGACGAAATTCTTCCTGAATTAAAGGATGATGAGCCTGCGTGGGAAGGGGCCGAGAGGCCATCGGTTGTTATGCGAAGAGAGCGCAACCCACGTAACCGACTTCTTTGCCTGAGGATTCATGGTTATTCTTGTCAAATATGCGGATTGGATCCACTTGGCAAGTATGGAGTGGCCGGAACAATTCTTGAGGTGCATCACTTGGAGCCTTTAGCAGTGATTCAAGCGCCTCGGCCCTATGACCCTGCGACAGATCTGATTCCACTCTGTCCGAATTGCCACAAGGCCGTCCACACCCGTCGCCCTGTTCCATGGTCGCCTGAAGATATTCGGAGCTGGATTACAAGTGACTAATATTCCCCTTATTCAGCTGCCAGTTAGATACTCGGAATTGTCTGATTCCCTGCCAGTTGGATTGCGCATTTCCTCACGTATTCTCGATCCGATACTTGTTATACAGCTGGGCAAGAAAGGGTTTGAGGCTGTTCTTGGCGGAGTGCTAAGTAGGAGGGGGATCGAATCCATTTTTGAGGCTCCCACTTCATCGCATAACTGGATTGTTGATGGAGATGTTGTGCGCCCTCTCCCCAATGATATTGGAAGCATACTGTCTGGGCTCTTTGGGAAATATGATCTTCAGAACTTGAGCTTTTCTGATGTGCTCGCCATTGCTCGGATTGAGCAGGATTTGATTCGCATTCATGTTACTCCGGAAGTTCTGACTCCTGCCTCGGAAGCGGCAGCAGGGAGTGGTGATGTTGGGGAGATTCCGGGGCTGCGCGCGACTCTCTTTCCATATCAGACACATGGTGTTTCCTGGATGCAAAAGACTATAAGTCACACAGGAGGACTCATACTTGCCGATGAGATGGGATTGGGTAAAACGATTCAGATTATTTCGCTCCTTCTTCTTTCACCTCCTTCGAAGGAGTCCCCAGCGCTGATTATTTGCCCAACCAGTCTGATTGCAAACTGGAAGCGCGAAATTTCTCAGTTTGCTCCTGATCTGTCTATCCTTATACACAGAGGAGCTGCACGAACCGGTATATACAGTGGGCTTCTGGTAGCTCAGGTTGTAATTACGACATATGACACAGCCGTTAACGATATCTCACTTCTGGAGGCGATTGAGTGGAGCTGGTTGATATGTGACGAAGCACAGGCAATAAAAAATCCAGATTCAAACAGGCGGCGGGCCCTTTCGCAGATTCCTCGCAGACGTTCAGTCCCTATGACGGGGACTCCTGTAGAAAATTCCCTGATGGATTTATGGTCGCTAACAGATTTTGCTATTCCTGGTCTGCTAGGAACCAGGAGTGAGTTCGAAAGTATGTACCCTGACAACGGCGAATCTGCTAAGGCGCTGAGCAGTATTACTGATCCGATAGTGCTAAAAAGAAAGGTCGCAGATGTTGCAGGTGATTTGCCAGCGCGAATAGATATTGATATTCCAATTGAGCTGGGGGAAGACCTCATTGTTGAATATGAGAGGATCAGAACTGAAACGCTGGCGAAATACCCATCTGCTGGATCTCTGGTCGCAACGGGGCAACTACAGGTTTTCTGTGCTCATCCTTGGCTGCAGGCGCATAAGTCAGCCAGTGAATTTTGGTACGAGGAAGCTGGAATCAGTCGCCGGGAAAATTTACCATTGTTTACCCCTAAGGTTGAGCTGGCGGTCTCGCTTATTAAGGAGGCATTTGCAAGTGGGCGGAAAGTGCTGGTATTTGCGCTCTTTAACAGGTGTGGAGATCTAATTCGCGAGGCGGTTGGCGAAGCAAGGGATGTTTACTGGGGATCTATCAATGGCTCAACTCCCCAAGAAGCCAGGCAGGAAATTGTTGATGAGTTCACAGAGCATGATGGCAATGCATGTCTGATCCTTAATCCTCGTGCGGCAGGGTCAGGTTTAAATATTACAGCTGCAACAGTCGTGATTCACTTCACTCAGGTATGGAACCCCGCACTTGAGGCTCAGGCCAGTGCCCGAGCTCACCGTCGTGGCCAGACTTTGCCCGTTACGATATACCGACTTTACTATGAGGATACAGTTGAGTCTGTGATGATTGAGCGTTCCGAATGGAAACGGGATATGGCAAATGAGGCTGTTCCAATCTCGACAAGGGATGACGCCGATTTGAAACGTGCGCTACAGATCTCACCTAGGAGGGGAAATGAGTAGAAAGACCTTCACCAAAGTCCTCACGGCAAATGATACCGGCGAGTCTGGAGCACATCAGGCGGGTATCCATATTCCGAAAGGAGAAGAGGAGCTGATTGCATTTTTGCCGGAACTTGATGCCGGCCTAAAGAACGCAGATGCGTGGCTTACATGTATGGATGAGTGCGGTAAGGAATGGGCATTCAGATACATTCACTACAATAACAAGCTCCACGACCCTGGAGGCACGCGCGATGAATACCGGATCACTCACATGACTAAGTATTTCAGGGATGTAGGGGCACACGAAGGAGATGAGCTGCAGATTACAGGAGAAGTTGGTATTCCGGATTATGAGATACGTATTGTGAAAGCCCAAGCCAACAATCAGTCAGACCAGTCCTCACCGATCAGGCTTCAGGGCTGGAGGCGGGAGCATTGAGAGATAGCATGGAAATCAGAGTGACCAAGGATCTGCCCGCAATCTACTCTGATGAGCTTTCCGCTCCTGTTTTGGCTTTGCCGATCGGCCTTATGCGACTTGGATTGAAGGCCAATAAACTTAAAGAAAGTGGAATTGAGACGATTGCAGATTTGCTTGGTGTGCTTCCTCTAAAACGCCAGAATTCTTATGGTATCGGGCCAAGCTCAATCGATAAACTTGCGAGCAATCTTTCTGCATTGTTGGTTTTAAACGAAGGTGGCGCTCTTGCATGGGAGCGCTATGCGAATGCAGCAGGAGTCGTTCTGTTGCCAACCTCTGCTCAGTATAATGACGCGCAAGGATTCTTGAATTCATTGCCACAAGTGTTGGAGCAGATTGCTGGCGTCCTGACAGACTCCACCGATGCGGACATCCTACTTAGCAGGCTTTCCAAAAAACCACGGGATCAAAAAACTCTCGAAGAGATTGGAGCTGCCGCGACTCCCAAGGTGACTCGGGAGCGTATTAGGCAAAAAGAGAAAAAGCTGCTTCAGCAGATTGCCGGAGGTCTTATCTGGCACGAGTACGGAAACCTAAATCTCCTCTTTCGTCCTGAATTTTCGAGCTGGTGGATGAAAGCAGCGGAGCATTTTTCTGGGCATGATGAGATCAGTTTTGAAGACTTCGTTTCTGGGCTGGCAACGGTGTGGAATGCTGAAGTTGCTGACATTGTTAAGCAGCTTCCAATTATTCTTGCCGTTGTGACGGGGGAAGTTCATATGTCCGGAGAATTCCGGAATGCAAATAGATTAGACAATGTTTACTTTAGAGAGCTTCCAGATGTTACGCGGGGGCATGAGCTTAAGAAATTTAGACTTGGCACAGTTGCGGAGCAAATTGCAGATTCCGGCTATGAAACGCTCGGTCGATTTATAGGTGGATGCTTGAGTGGGCAGCTTTTTGAAGAGCAAAAAAACAAGAATGCTGTTATCAGAGCTATTGAACACTTTAACAAAGTTAAATCTGTTTTTGACAATGACATGGTCATTAATTGGCTGTCGTACAGAGAACTTAATAACTTACAGGTAGTGCCATCCAATTTGCGAAGATCTGCTTCGGAATTTGCAGCCCATCTAGTTGAAGATCTCACCGAATTAATTGGGTGCATGAAAATGTACAGCTTGGCAGGGGAGGTGTACAGATTGCGAAGCAGTCAGCCTGTCATTACCAGGCTGACCCTTGAGAAATTATCTGCAGAGCTAAAAACTACAGGACCTAATTGCAAAAGGACTGAGACGGTTACTCTTGAGCGTTTAAATGATCTCATCATATCGCGAGATTTCTCCAATCAAGATTTTTGGATGTGCGACAAATTTTTGCAGTGGTGGAAGGAGGCGGAATTGTCCTATCAGCTTTCTGCGAAGAATTTTGATGCATTCAAGGCGTTGCTTCAGGATCGCTGGTCACTGACTGATGAAGTTGTTGAAAAATCTATTCCATCTCTTTGGGGTGTTCTGAATGGCTATCCAAATGGTTACCCTAGAAGAGGTAGGCCGAGAAAAGGGGCGCGGGCTGATGTTCGCCCTGATTCTGTAGTGGGAATAGAACGCATCCGTATGGTTGGCTTTCGGAGGATTCATTGAAAATCAGCGACGAGATTATGTATCGCAGTAATACAACTGTATTAGTGGAGTCGGAGTCGTTTGACGTTACAACCAATGCACACCATATTCATCTCTTGGCGGGTTTCTCAATGGCTTGCATTGTCTGTCGCTATTGAAGGTTGGGAGGGGGCTCATTCGAAGTTCGATTTGGTTCTCTGAAAATTGTATAATTCGCTTGGCTGAAGTGTTGAGGGTCGGCGGTTCAAGTGTGCATCGATTTGAATTTCATTTTGGGGGCAACTTTAGGGGCATGAGAATTCCCGGAAATCGATTTATTGCATATAAATCAATGTGAACGGAAAAATATTCAAATCCACCTATCACCACCAAACAAAAACATATTATAATCAATTGCTTAACAAAAAACTCACATGCGAGAGCTTGTGAGTTTTTTGTTATCCATCTTCGTTGTGCCCATCCTGTGCCCACAGGGTGCCCAACCTTGCCGACCGTAGATTTTTTTCAGTGAAATAATATTGGGCGATTTGACTCCTGCTCATCGTGCCCAAGATGCAGGATTTAATTATGCCCAATCCGAATAATCATCTATCCGCCCATATGGGATTGTTCCTATGGACGCACAAGGTATTTTCACAAAGTGTTTCGAATATTTGCACTCTCGCAGTGTCCATATTCGGTCGACGATCATTTTGTGAAAGGTGGAAGCGAACTTTCCAGTCGCTCCCTATCTGTGCTTGCCAGATTGGCAAGACTTTGAGATCCCATCCCACACTGGCTGTCTTGTAACACCATAATTTAATGTAATATATTTGCTTTTCTTTGAGGTGGCACAGAACTTGTTATATCAACAGCGCAAGGATGATTTTCCGTTAGGGGCAGACGGTGGATTGTGAGAGTGATTGCCTGTGCTGATAAAGGGAGAACAGAAATGTCCATTGAAACATTTTATGAGGTGATGCGGAGGCAAGGCATTTCGCGTCGTAGCTTCTTGAAGTTTTGTAGTTTGACGGCCGCATCACTTGGGCTGGCGCCATCGTTTGCACCAAAGATCGCTCATGCAATGGAAACCAAACCGCGCACGCCGGTGATCTGGCTGCACGGTCTGGAATGCACCTGCTGTTCTGAATCGTTCATCCGCTCCGCGCACCCGCTGGCAAAAGACGTGGTGCTGTCCATGCTCTCGCTGGACTACGACGATACGCTGATGGCCGCAGCCGGACATCAGGCCGAAGAAATCATCGCCAATATCCGAGAAAAATACAAAGGTAATTTCATTCTTGCGGTGGAAGGCAATCCGCCGTTGAATGAAGACGGCATGTTCTGCATCCACGGCGGACGCCCCTTTGTTGAGGTGCTGAAAGAAACCGCCTCGGATGCGAAAGCCATCATCTCGTGGGGCGCATGCGCTTCCTGGGGTTGCGTGCAGGCAGCCAAGCCGAACCCGACGCGTGCCACACCGGTACACAAAGTCATCACCGACAAACCCATCATCAAAGTACCGGGTTGCCCGCCCATCGCTGAGGTGATGACCGCCGTGGTGACTTACATGCTGACCTTCGACCGCATCCCTGAACTGGATCGCCAGGGCCGACCTAAGATGTTCTACGGCCAGCGCATCCACGACAAATGCTATCGTCGTCCGCACTTCGATGCGGGTCAATTCGTCGAAGAGTGGGATGACGATGCCGCGCGCAAAGGCTACTGCCTGTACAAGATGGGCTGCAAAGGCCCCACCACCTACAACGCCTGTTCCACCGTGCGCTGGAACGGCGGCGTGTCCTTCCCCATCCAGTCGGGCCACGGTTGCATCGGCTGTTCCGAGGATGGCTTCTGGGACAAGGGCGGGTTCTACAACCGCGTTACCGGCATCAAGCAGTTCGGCGTCGAAGAGAATGCCGACAAGATTGGCGGCACGGTGGCCGGAATCGCGGGTGCGGCCGTTGCGGCACACGCGGCAGTCAGCGCCTTGACCAAGGCGCGCGGCAGTAAAGAAGATCAGAACAAGGGAGGCAAATAATCATGTCAGCTTACGAAACCCAGGGCTTCAAGCTCGACAACAGCGGCAAGCGCGTGGTGGTCGATCCGGTGTGCCGCATCGAAGGACACCTGCGCGTCGAAGTGAACCTCGACAGCAACAACGTGATCCGCAACGCGGTCTCCACCGGTACCATGTGGCGCGGCCTGGAAGTGATTCTTAAAGGCCGCGATCCGCGCGATGCATGGGCATTCACCGAGCGCATCTGCGGCGTGTGCACCGGCACGCATGCGCTGACTTCGGTGCGCGCGGTGGAAGACGCGCTGGACATCCAGGTTCCGGAGAACGCCAACACCATCCGCAACCTGATGCAGTTGAACCTGCATGTGCACGACCACCTGGTGCACTTCTACCACCTGCACGCGCTGGACTGGGTGGATGTGGTGTCGGCGCTCAAGGCCGATCCGAAGAAGACCTCCGAGCTGGCGCAGAGCATCTCCTCCTGGCCGCTGTCTTCGCCCGGCTATTTCCGCGATGTGCAGAACCGTCTGAAGAAGTTCGTCGAATCCGGCCAGCTCGGCCCGTTCAGCAACGGCTACTGGGGCAACCCGGCATACAAGCTGCCGCCGGAAGCGAACCTGATGGCGGTGACGCACTACCTCGAAGCGCTCGATTTCCAGAAAGAAATCGTCAAGGTGCACACCATCTTCGGCGGCAAGAACCCGCACCCGAACTGGCTGGTGGGCGGCGTGCCGTGCGCGATCAACGTCAACGACACCGGCGCCGTCGGCGCGATCAACATGGAGCGCCTGAATCTGATCAAGAGCATCATCGACCGCAGCAAGGAGTTCGTGGAGAAGGTGTACATCCCCGACCTGCTCGCCATCGCCTCGTTCTATAAGGGGTGGGGCTACGGCGGTGGACTGTCGTCGAAGAACTTTATGTCCTACGGCGATATCCCGCAACGTGCCAACGACTACACCGCGCCGAATCTGCTGCTGCCGCGCGGTGCCGTCATCAATGGCGATCTGAACAATATCCACGAGATTGATCTGCGCAACCCGGACGAGATCCAAGAATTCGTTTCTCACTCCTGGTACAAGTATGCGGACGAGAGCAAAGGTCTGCATCCATGGGACGGCGTCACCGAAGCCAACTATCATCCCGAAGGACCCAACTTCAAGGGCACGCGCACTAGGATCGAGGCGCTGGACGAGAGCGCCAAGTACTCCTGGATCAAGGCGCCGCGCTGGAAGGGCAATGCCATGGAAGTCGGACCGTTGTCGCGCATGGTGCTGGGTTATGTGCAGCCCAAGCAATATCCGATCATTAAGGACACCATCGATGGCGTGCTGCACAAGCTCGATCTGCCGGTCACGGCCCTGTTCTCCACATTGGGACGCACGGCTGCGCGCGGCATCGAGGCGCTGTATTGCGCCGACCTGCAGGTGCAGCAGTTCGACAAGTTGATGGCGAACCTGAAAGCGGGCGATACCTCCACCGCCAACGTCGAGAAGTGGGACCCGTCCAAGTGGCCCGCCGAAGCAAAAGGGGTAGGCTTCACCGAAGCCCCGCGCGGCGCGCTGGGTCACTGGGTCAAGATCAAGGACGGCAAGATCGACAACTACCAGTGCGTCGTGCCAACCACCTGGAACGGCAGTCCGCGCGATGCCAAAGGGCAGATCGGTGCGTTCGAGGCTTCGCTGATGAACACGCCGCTGGCCAAAGCTGACCAACCGCTGGAGATTCTGCGCACCCTGCACAGCTTCGACCCCTGTCTAGCGTGTTCAACACACGTCATGTCGCCGGACGGGCAGGAGATGAGCAAGGTTACGGTTCGCTAACGCGACAGAAAGGAGACTGTCATGTCAGTAAAAACTGAAGTCGACGAATCCGCGCTCACCGCAGCAGGTAACTCGGTGTATGTGTACGAGGCACCGGTACGCGCTTGGCACTGGATCAACGTGCTGTGCATCATTACGCTGTCCATTACCGGCTGGTTCATCGCCAGCCCGTTGCCCAGCGTAAGCGGCGAGGCGAGCGATAACTTCCTCATGGGCTATATCCGCTTCGCGCATTTTGCGGCGGGTTATGTGTTCGCCATCGGGCTGCTGGTGCGCTTGTACTGGGCGTTCGTGGGCAACCACCATGCCCGGCAGTTGTTCATGCTGCCGGTGACCGACAGGAAGTGGTGGGCCGGGTTGCTCAAGGAGATACGCTGGTATCTGTATCTGGAGAAGCAGCCGAACAAGTACATCGGCCACAATCCGCTAGGCCATCTGTTCATGTTCGTGGCCATCACGCTGGGCGGCACCTTTATGCTGGTCACCGGCTTCGCGCTGTACGGCGAAGGTGCGCAGGAAGGTCACTGGTCGCATACGCTGTTCACCAGTTGGGTCATCCCGCTGTTCGGGCAGAGCCAGGACGTACACACCTGGCATCACCTGGTGGCATGGGGCATCGTTGTGTTCGTGATTCTGCACGTGTACACGGCCATCCGCGAAGACATCATGTCGCGGCAGACCATGATCAGCGCCATGATCGACGGTATGCGCACTTTTCGCGAATGAGCGGGCATGTATTCCCTTGCGGCAACCTTCCCTCAATGATCGAGCAATGTCGCAAAAGTTGAGAGTAAACGCGGGCAGGAGCCCGCGTTTTTTTTGGTCGGCGCATCGTGTTCCCATGCATCCGGGGCGCTTTTTGGATACGCGATATCTGCAGCCGGGCAATATCTCGCAAGAAGCGTTGGCACTGGCGTTGGGTATCTCACGTCGCCGCATCAATGAATTGGTGCGCGCTAAGCGCGCTGTAACACCCGATACGGCAGTCCGCCTTGCGCTGCATTTTGGCTCGGACGTGGCTTTCTGGCTGGAGATGCAATTTGCTTGGGACTTGTATCAGGCTAGGCTACTGTACTTCAAAAAGGCAAGAAACCTTCCGTAATCGATATTTACTGAAAACTAGTTTGTCAGTTATTGTGCTGCGTAGTATGTCGATAATTTACAACAACTTGATTAATTGAAGATATATGTCTTTGTGTCTGTGGCACGAGACATGCTGTGTTACGGGTATGGTTACGCAAGGGGTGTGAATTGAAAAATACGCGATTGTTGGTGTTGGGCATCGGAAATATCTTGTGGGCCGACGAGGGTTTTGGCGTTCGATGCGTTGAGGCGCTGAATGCGGCCTTTGAATTCGGAGACGATGTGACCGTGTTGGATGGAGGAACGCAGGGGCTTTATCTGTTGCCATTTCTTGAAGATGCGCGCTATCTGATTGTCTTTGATGCGGTCGACTACAGCAAGCAACCTGGCGAGATGGTCATAGCACGAGATGATGAAGTACCGCGATTCATGGGGGTGAAAAAGATGAGTTTGCATCAGACGGGTTTTCAGGAAGTCATCGCTTGTGCGTCATTGGCGGGCCGCTTGCCAGAATCCATGATGCTCATCGGGGTGCAACCTGAGCAGTTGGAAGATTTTGGAGGCAGTCTGCGCGACATCGTCAAAGCGCAGATACCTCGCGCGTTAGAAGTGGCGCTGGAGCAGGCCAAGCAATGGGGGGTGAAGTATACGACACGCACGACTCGCTTGGCCGAAGCGCATCGGCAGGTCCTGCAAATGGACAACTATGAAGCGGGCCGTCCCTCGGCTGAATTGGCATGCCGCATCGGCGATGAACGCTTCATGAGCGAGCAAGCCTGATTATGTGTTTAGGTATTCCAATGAGGGTGATCGAGGTGCACGAGAACTCCGCCCTCTGCGAAGGGCGCAATGGGCAGAAAGTGATCAACACCATGTTGTTGGGCAAGGTGGAAGTCGGGCAATGGCTGATGACTTTTCTGGATGCCGGGCGCGAAGTGATCGATGCGGAGAGAGCGGCTCTGGTGAATGCCGCACTGGATGGTTTGCAAGCTGTGGCCGATGGCGGGGGGGTTAATCTGGATATGTTTTTTGCCGATCTGTTGAACCGCGAACCCGCGCTGCCGGATTTTTTGAGAAAGGACGGGGTATGAGCGAGACGGTAGAATTTTCAGTGATACGCGCGGCAGAGATCAAAGCGAGTTTTGATCGCTTGCTGGAGCGTTTGCGCGTGCAAAGCAACATCACCTTGTTGGATGAAACCGGCTTGGAGGATTTCGTCGCTGCGGCGGGGGACGGCATGGTGCTGTTTACGCAAGAGCCAGATCGGCAACCTGAAACGTGGGATGTGGCGGTGATCTTGCCAGAAGTTTTGAAATTGACCGGTGCGCGTTTGCGTGCCGGGATCATTTCGCCCGATCTGGCGCGCAAAGAAAAAGCGCGTTACGGCATCGCGCGCTGGCCGTCGCTGGTCTTTGTGCGCGATGGGGGGTATGTCGGCGTGATAGACGGCATGCGCAACTGGGATGAATACACGCGCGAAATCGCGGAGATGTTGGACAAGCCTATTGGGCGAGCACCTTCAATCGGTATTCCCGTGATATCCACTGGAGAGCCATCCGCTTGTCATTAATCCAAATCAGGAGCGCTAAATGATGAAAGACTTTCCAATCCCCGTCGTCGCCTACGGTCCCGGCTCGCAGACTGAAGATGAAGAACTGCAATTTATGCCACTCCCCAGTGCGATGACGATGTTCGCGTTGCCGAGCCTGAATGTGGAAGCCGACCCTGCGGTAGTGGCCGCGGCTTGCCAGATCGTGGAGACTTTGCGCACTGCGATGCAGGCGACCCCGTTGAGTTCTAAACAAATACCCATGATCGAATTGAGCAACAAAGACCTGGATGTCGTGCGCTTGCTCAACCAGACGATGGGCGAAGGCGAAGTGAGTATCGCTGTGCGAGGCTCAGGTCAATTCCGTATACAAGAAACAGTATTTGCCAGCGTGTGGCGCGTGAATGAGTATGCTGCTGACGCACGTCTCATTGGCGACACACTCATGGCTTGTGCTATTCCTCCTATAGTGACGCGGTGGGCGCATGAAGATGTCGTGTCCGATTTTCAGCTACCAGAAAAGTCACCTGGCATCATGAATGCACTATCGGTGTTGTCCGAAATTGTGGATCAATCTAAAAAATATAAAGTGGGTGATGAGACGCATGTGGTCAACCTTACCTTGTTGCCGATGTCTCCTGAAGATATGGATTGCGTCACGTCGATACTGGTTGTGGGAACGGTGACCATTCTTTCGCGCGGTTACGGCAATTGCCGCATCTCAAGTACGAAGTTGGCGAATGTGTGGTGGGTGCAATACTTCAACAGTATGGATACATTGATCCTGAACACCATTGAGGTCGGCGATGTGCCGGAAGTGGCTCAAGCCTCTCAGGAAGATTACGAGGACAGTATCGGGCGCTTGGGTGAATGGTTGATGGTCATGCAAGAACCAGAAAAGATGGAATCTTGATATGAGCCTATGCGAAGGATCATTCCTGGGCGATGCCAGCAAACTATCTGATGATGACGTGCGGATGGAATGTGGGATTTGCTGGGAGGTGTACGATCCCGCGTTGGGCGATCCGGTGTGGCAGATTGAGCCGGGCACACCCTTCTCCCGATTGCCGGAGCACTGGACCTGCCCGAACTGCGATGCGCCCAAACACAAATTCATGGTGCATAACGAATGAACGCGGTTGAAAAGAAACTGGAGGCGGTATTTAAAAACATTGCCGAGACGCGTATGGCGGGTCTGCCAATCTGCAATCCGGCACTGCGCGTTCAGGCTGTTGGATTTCGCGAGTGGCGGGAGCATTGGGTAGGCGTGCTGGTCACGCCGTGGACGATCAACCTGGCGGTGATGCCGGGCGACAAGATGCCACTCAAAACGCTGGGGCCGGACGAAACGATGACTTGGGAATTTCCATCCGGCAAGTACGAGTTTATGGGGCTGAACGAACCGGCGCTGGGTACTTGCCAGACTTGTTCGCTGATCTCACCGGTCATCCATGTCGAACGCCAAGCGGATGCGGTGGCGGTCGCCGAACAAGTGATGGCGGCCTTGTTCGTTGCCGACGAGTCCGATGCGCAGCGCGATGTGGAACGAAAACGGGAATTCGAGGCTGCCAGGTTGATGGGCGAGCCGGTTGCGGAAATACCGGTGTCGCGGCGCGATTTCCTGCGCGGCAGTTTCTTGGGGATGTGATTGTTTGATGTTGGCAAGTTAACACTGGGTGTAGTCTGGGATGGTGAGTCGGTCACTGCAACGGATATCAGCTCGACGCGGCCGCTGGCGGCAAAGCTGCTGAAAGGCAAGACACCGGCGCAGGTGGCGCAGATCGTGCCGCTGCTGTTCAGCGTGTGCGGGCGGGCGCAAGGCGCGGCAGCCAGTGTTGCGCTGCTGGCGGCGAGGCGCGAGAAGAGTCCATCTGTCACGGCGATGGAACGCGCCATCGTGTGCGAGGCGCTGCAGGAGCATTTGTGGCGCCTGATGCTGGATTGGCCGAATCTGCTTGGCATGTCGCAAGAGGACAAACAGTTTTCAGTCTGGTATGCGATGTTGCGCAAGATTGGCGCAGGCGAGGCTGAGATGTCAATTTTTCTGCACGAGTTTGAGCGCGACGCGCTGGGTATGGCGGCAACGGAATGGCTGGCATTTGACAGTTATGCCGCACTGCAAACGTGGTGGCGCAAGCCGGGCAGCGCGCTGGCGCGACCGCTGGCCAAGCTGGACGAACTGGCGCAAAACTGCTGCAAAAACAACGAGGCCAGGCTCTTGCCACCCTGGTCGGCTGTGGAAGTGCAGCAGACTTGTGCCGGAAAGTGGGATGCTGCATTCGCAGCCCAGCCGGAATGGCAGGGTGCGGCGGCGGAGACGGGTGCATGGAGCTATTACGCCGACAATCCGTTATTGCCTGACGTGTGGCAACAAAGCGGCTCGAAAGCACTGACGCGTCTGCTGGCCAGGCTGATGGATATAGTCACAATGGCGAGTGGCAAAGCCGCACCGAGATTGAGCATGAGCAGTCCGGTGGCGGACGAAGGTATCGCCGTCGTGCGCACCGCGCGCGGCCTGCTGCTGCACCGGGTTCAGCTGGATGGCGACAAGGTGGCGGACTATACGATCGTCGCGCCCACCGAATGGAATTTTCATCCGGCTGGGTCGTTTGCGCAGGATCTGTGCGGGTTGGCGAAACATGACGGCGGCGTGTTGGAGTACTGTGCGCAGATCGAGGTGATGTCGCTCGATCCCTGTGTGGCATATGAGATATGGATAAGGAATTCAGATGCATGAAATGTCGCTGGCTGAAGGTGTTCTTCAAATAATTGAAGATTCTGCAAAGACGCAGAACTTCAGCCGCGTGAAGACGGTGTGGCTGGAGATCGGCCAGCTCGCGGGTGTGGAAGCCGAAGCCATGAAGTTCTGTTTCGATGCGGTTGTGCGCGACAGCATCGCGCAGGATGCGAAGCTGGAGATCATCGAAACGCCGGGGCAGGCATGGTGTCTGCACTGCGCCGGAATGGTGAATGTAAGAGCTCTTTACGACGCCTGTCCCAAGTGCGGTAGCCATCAGGTGCAAGTGACCGGCGGGAATGAAATGAGAGTCAAAGAACTCGACGTGGAATAGGAGAAAGCAATGTGTAACGTATGCGGTTGCGGCGCGGGCGAGACGACCATTGACGGCAAGGCCGTCGAACACAGTCACGGCGGACATTTTCATGTGCATGCCGACGGCACGGCACACGATCACGATCATTCGCACGACCATGAACACAATCATGATCATGCCGAGGCGAAGCACATGCATTACCACATGCACAAGGATGGTTCCTCGCACGAGCATGTGCATGACCATTTGCACGGGCACGGCCACCATCACGATCATTCTCACTCGCATGCCGACGGCTCGGTGCATTACGGCCTCGGTCCGGCAGGCGCGCATGCGCCCGGCATGAGCCAGTCGCGCATGGTGAAAATCGAGCAGGATATCCTGTCCAAGAATGACAGCTACGCCAACGAGAACCGCGCCCAACTGGCCGAGCACGGCATCTTTGCGCTCAATTTCGTATCCAGCCCCGGTTCTGGCAAGACCACGCTGCTGGTGAAGACAATCGAGCTGCTGAAGGACCAGATGAAACTGGCGGTGATCGAAGGCGACCAGCAGACCGACAATGACGCCGCCCGCATCCGCGCCACCGGTGCGCCCGCCTTGCAGATCAACACCGGCAAGGGTTGTCACCTTGATGCTTACATGGTGGGCAAGGCGATGACGCAACTGGCCATGGCCGAGGACAGCCTGATGTTGATCGAGAACGTCGGCAATCTGGTGTGCCCGGCGAGTTTCGATCTGGGCGAGGCGCACAAGGTCGCCATCCTCTCGGTGACCGAGGGCGAGGACAAGCCGCTCAAATACCCCGACATGTTCCGCGCCGCGGATTTGATGCTGCTGAACAAGTGTGACCTGTTGCCGTATCTGACCTTCGATGCCGAACTGGCCGTGGCCAACGCACGCCGCGTGAATCCGGATATCAAGGTGATCCGCACCTCGGCGACCAGCGGCGAGGGTATGGGCGAGTGGCTGGATTGGATTAAGGCCGGTTGCAAGAAGGCTGTGGATAGGAAGTCCATCGATGGCAGGTAGTATTCACCGAACAATATGAATCAAAAACAATCTCACCGCAAGGACACAGAGACACAGGGGAAAATCGGAGGAGGTTTTGCCTTTTTCTGTGTCTCTGTGTCCTTGCGGTGGAGGTTTTAGCAATCATGGTCCACGCGCAGATCAGAGTATCGGGGCAAGTGCAGGGCGTCGGTTTTCGACCCTTCGTTTACCGGCTTGCCAACGAACTCGGTCTGGCCGGTTGGGTGCGCAACGACAGCGAAGGTGTGGAGATAACGGTCGAGGGCGAACAACCGCAAGTGATGCGTTTGATTGAACGCATGCAAAGCGAGCCACCGATATTGGCGCGCGTGGAAAAAATTACCCACGACTTCGCGCAAACCACCACCGGCTTATGCGGATTCGCCATCACTGCAAGCAAAGCTGGCCGAGTGCTCACCGGTATCGCGCCAGACATGGCGATCTGCTCTGATTGTCTGTCCGAACTGTTCGACCACGCTGACCGCCGCTATCGCCATCCCTTCATCAACTGCATCCACTGTGGTCCGCGCTATACGCTGACCGCACGCCTGCCCTATGATCGCGCCAACACCAGCATGGCGAAGTTCAAGCAGTGCCCGGTCTGCCAGCAGGAATACGACACACCGACCACGCGCCGCTTCCACGCGCAGCCCAATGCCTGTCCCAAATGCGGGCCGCGTTTGAGTCTGTTCGATGCGTACTGGAACCTGCTCACCGGCAATGATCCTGTTGCGACTGCTGCCGGGCGCATCCGCGCCGGGCAGGTCGTTGCCGTCAAAGGCATCGGCGGTTTCCATCTGGTGTGCGATGCGCGCGACGCTGCGACCGTGGAGAGATTGCGCAACGGAAAGCATCGCGAGGAAAAACCGTTCGCGGTGATGGTGCTGAACACGCGGTCGGCCCGGCATTACGCGCAGTTCTGCGAACAGGAGGCTGCGCTGCTGGAAACAGGTGAACGCCCCATCGTACTGCTGCGCCAGTCGGCGAAGTGTGAGGCTGAGTTGCAGGGCATCGCGCCGGGACTTTCCAGCATCGGCCTGATGCTGCCCTACACGCCGCTGCACTATCTGTTGTTCCACGAATTGCTTGGCCGTCCGCAAGGGAAGGACTGGCTACATCAGGCCACGCCACTGGCACTGGTGATGACCAGCGCCAATCCCGGCGGCGAGCCGCTGGTGAAGGACGATGACGAGGCGCGTAATTCTCTTTTTGGTCTAGCCGATGCCTTCCTCACGCATGACCGCGACATCCTGCATCGCTGCGATGACGGTGTGATGAAGTGGCAGGGCAAGGCGCCGATCTTCGTCCGCCGTGCACGCGGTTACACGCCGCGCCGCATCGTGTTGCCGTTCTCCGGTCCCCCGGTGCTAGCCTGCGGTGCATGGCTGAAAAACACCGTCTGCCTCACGCGGGGCAACGAAGCCTTTGTGTCGCAACACATTGGCGACCTCGACCATGTCGGCGCGCGCGAGATGCTGGACGAGACGGTCGAATATCTCTGCGACATCCTCGATGTGCAGCCGCAAGCCGTGGCGCACGATCTGCACCCAGACTTCTACAGTACGCACTACGCGCAGAGTTTCGCGGAGGAGCGCGGGCTGCCACTGTTCGCCGTGCAGCATCACCATGCGCACATCGTCGCCATCATGGCCGAACACCGTGTAACCGGGCCGGTACTCGGCCTGGCGCTGGACGGCGTAGGCCTTGGAGCCGACGGCTGTGCTTGGGGGGGGGAGTTGTTGCGTGTGGCGGGCACGGACTGTGAACGCCTCGGCCATCTCGTGCCGCTGCACATGCCCGGCGGCGACCGCGCCGCGCGCGAACCCTGGCGCATGGCGGCAGCGGCCCTGTTTGACATGAACCGTGCGGACGAGATCGTGCGCCGTTTTCCGGGGCGGGCGGGTGCGGCGACGGTGACAGACATGTTGCAGCGCAAGCTGAACTGCGTGGAGACCAGCAGCATGGGGCGCTGGTTCGACGCGGCGGCCGGCCTGCTCGGTGTGAAAGAAGTGCAGGGCTATGAAGGGCAGGCGGCGATGCTGCTGGAGGGGTTGGCCGAGCGCCACGGCAAAGTCGAGCCGCTCGCGCCGGGTTACATCCTTACCGCGCAGAACGACCTCGATCTTTGCCCGCTGCTGGTCAAGCTCGCCGACTGCAAGGACACGGCCTACGGTGCGGCGCTGTTCCATGCCACGCTGGCCGAGGGGCTGTGCGGTTGGATGCAGCGCGCCGCCGGGCGCAGCGGCATCAAGCATGTCGCGCTGGGTGGCGGCTGTTTCCTCAACAATATTCTGACGCAGTCGCTGACCGACATCCTGACGGCAGGCGGACTGACCGTGCTGACCGCGCAGCAATTGCCGCCCAACGACGGCGCGATCTCTTTCGGCCAGGCGGCGGTCGCGTTGCAACATCTCAATCAAGGAGCCTGATCATGTGTCTCGCCATCCCCGCCCGCATCGAGGAAATGACCACGCCGGCCAATGCCATCGTCAATCTTGGCGGCGTGCGCAAGGAGATATCGCTGGCGCTGGTGGACGACGCCACAGTGGGCGAATACGTTATCGTGCATGTCGGCTATGCGCTACAAAAAGTAGATCAGGAAGAAGCAGAACGCACGCTGGCGATGTTTGCAGAGATGGGACAGTTGGACGAATTGCGTTCAGAACCCAATGGTACTGCATCATGAAATATATCGATGAATTCCGCGACGGCGAACTGGCCAAGAATATCGTCGCGAACATCCGGCGCGAAGCGGCAACCGACAAGAATTACAGCTTCATGGAATTTTGCGGCGGCCACACTCACGCCATCTCGCGCTACGGCATCGCCGACCTGCTGCCCGTCAACGTGCACATGATCCACGGCCCGGGCTGTCCGGTGTGCGTGCTGCCGATCGGGCGCGTCGACCAGGCGATCCGCCTGGCACGGGAGCGGAACGTGATCGTCTGCACCTACGCCGACACTTTGCGCGTGCCGGCCTCCGACAACCTCTCGCTGATGCGTGCCAAAGCGCGCGGCGGCGACGTGCGCATGATCTATTCGCCGCAAGACGCATTGAAGATCGCGCGCGACAATCCGCAGCGCGAAGTGGTGTTCTTCGCCATTGGCTTCGAGACGACTACGCCGCCTACCGCACTCATCATCAAACAGGCCAAGGACGAAGGCATCACCAATTTCAGCGTGCTGTGTAATCACGTGCTGACACCGGCAGCGATCACGCACATCCTGCAATCGCCCGAAGTGCGTCAGTACGGTACCGTGCCGTTGGATGGTTTCATTGGCCCGGCACATGTGAGCGTGGTGATCGGCAGTCAGCCATACGAGCATTTTTCGAATGAGTATCGCAAGCCGGTGGTGATTGCCGGTTTCGAGCCCTTGGATGTGCTGCAGGCCATCCTCATGCTGATCCGCCAGATCAACCAGGGGCGCGCCGAAGTGGAGAATGAGTTCACTCGCGCTGTTACGCGCGAAGGCAACCTCAAGGCGCAGGCCATGGTGTCCGAAGTGCTGGAATTGCGGCGCAGCTTCGAATGGCGCGGTCTTGGGGAAGTGCCTTATTCGGCTTTAAAGATACGCTCGGCTTACGCCCTTTATGATGCCGAGACGCGTTACGGTATTGGCTACAAGCCGGTGGCCGATAACAAGGCCTGCGAATGTGGCGCGATCTTGCGCGGCGTGAAGAAGCCGCAAGACTGCAAGGTGTTCGGCACGGTATGTACCCCGGAGAATCCCTTAGGTTCGTGCATGGTGTCGTCGGAAGGTGCCTGCGCGGCACATTACAGTTATGGTCGATTCAAGGACATCGAGGTAATCCTGGCATGAATGGCGAAGTAAAAAAAGGTTACGTGCGCGCTCTGGACATTAAGAACGGACGTGTGGACATGAGCCACGGCTCAGGTGGGCGGGCGATGGCGCAGTTGATCGAAGAGTTGTTTGCGGGCGCTTTCGATAATGAGTATCTGCGTCAAGGTAATGACGGAGCACTGTTGCCAACGGCAGGCGGACGGCTGGTGATGGCGACCGATGCGCATGTGGTTTCACCCCTGTTCTTTCCCGGTGGCGACATCGGCTGTCTGTCGGTGCACGGCACCATCAACGATGTGGCGGTGATGGGCGCGAAGCCGCTCTATCTTTCTGCTTCATTTATTCTGGAAGAAGGTTTCCCGCTGATCAACCTACAGCGCATTGTGCAGTCTATGGCAGCGGCGGCGCGCGAGGCGGGAGTGCCGGTCGTGACAGGCGACACTAAAGTGGTCGAGCAGGGTAAGGCCGATGGCGTGTTCATCACCACCACTGGTGTGGGCGTGGTGATGGATGGTGTGGACTTGTCCGGTGCCAATGTGCGCCCCGGCGATGTCATTCTAATTTCCGGCAGCATGGGCGATCACGGCATGGCAATCATGAGCCGCCGCGAGAATCTCGCCTTTGACGTACCTATCGAATCGGATACCGCCGCCTTGCACCACCTGATCGCGGCCATGCTGGAAACTGGCGCGGCCATACGTTGTCTGCGCGATCCGACGCGCGGCGGACTGGCTACGACCTTGAACGAGATCGCCAAGCAATCGTTGGTCGGCCTGACGATCAACGAGGAAGCCATTCCGGTGAAGCCGGTGGTGGCCGCTGCGTGTGAATTCCTGGGTCTCGATCCTTTGTATGTCGCCAACGAAGGCAAACTCATCGCGATCTGCGCCGCAGCCGATGCCGAACGCCTGCTGGCAGTCATGCGCGCGCATCCGCTGGCGGGTGATGCGGCAATCATCGGCGCGGCGCATGCCGACCCGCATCATTTCGTGCAAATGAAGACAAGCTTTGGCGGTCGCCGCAATGTGGACTGGTTGGCGGGCGAACAGCTGCCCAGAATCTGCTGAGGAGATGATGCGTATTCTGTTGCTGACCCATTCCTTCAACAGCCTGAGCCAGCGTATCTGGCTGGAGCTGAAGGCGGGCGGTCACGAGGTCTCGGTCGAACTCGATATCGCCGATTCCGTGGCGGAAGAGGCGGTGGCGCTGTGGCAGCCGGATGTGATCGTCGCGCCGTTCCTGAAGCGCGCTATTCCCGAATCGATCTGGTCGCAACATGTGTGCTTGATCGTTCATCCCGGCATCATCGGCGACCGCGGGCCGTCCTCGCTCGACTGGGCGATCCAGCAGGGGGCGACCGAGTGGGGTGTGACGGTGCTGCAAGCCAACGCGGTCATGGACGGCGGCGACATCTGGTCGGCGCAGACCTTTGCCATGCGCGCGGCGAAGAAATCCAGTTTGTATCGCGGCGAAGTGGCCGATGCCGCCGTGCGCGGCGTGCTGGAAGCGCTGCTGCATTATCCCGATTACATCTGCGGCAGTTGGAAGCCGACATCGGCGAACGATTTCAAAGTGGCGGTACGCGGCATTGAGCGCCCCTCCATTAAGCAGGCGCAGCGCGCCATCGACTGGCAGCTTGACGATACTGCGACGGTGCTGCGCAAACTGAATGCAGCCGACGGCTGTCCGGGCGTGAAAGACGAACTGTTCGGCCAGCCCTGCCACCTGTTCGATGCGTGCGCCGAGAGCGCATACCGTGGCGCAGCGGGCGCCGTGCTCGGTCGCTGCGGCGACGCCGTGCTGCGCGCCACCCGCGACGGCACGGTCTGGATCGGCCATGTGCGCCGCCTCGAACACGATCCCGGCTTCAAGCTGCCTGCCGTCGTGGCGTTTGCCGCCGAGGCGAGGGCGTTGCCGGTTCTGCCAGGCGCGACGAGTGGCGAGATTCGCTACGAGGAACACGGCTGCGTCGGCTTCCTGCATTTTGATTTCTACAACGGTGCGATGTCGACGCAGCAGTGCATGAATCTGCGTGCGGCCTACGTGCAGGCCTGCACGCGGCCGACGCGCGTGCTGGTGCTGATGGGCGGCGAGGATTTCTGGTCCAACGGCATCCACCTCAACCGCATCGAGGCGGCCGACAGCCCGGCCGACGAATCCATGCGCAACATCGAGGCAATGGACAACCTGGTACTGGAGATATTAGGTACCACCGACCGTCTCACCGTTACCGTGATGCAGGGCAACGCCGGGGCGGGCGGCTGTTTCTTTGCGCTGGCGGGCGACCAGGTATGGGCGCGCCAGAGCGTGGTGCTTAATCCGCATTATCGCAATATGGGCAACCTGTACGGCTCGGAATACTGGACCTATCTGTTGCCAGCTCGCGTCGGCAAGGTGCGAGCCTGCGCCATCATGCATAACCGTTTGCCAATCTCCGCTGCTGCTGCCATGCGGGAAAGATTGATTGACGCCTGTTTTGACGACGCTGCTGATGCATTCCGTGCCAGGGTGAAGCGCATGGCCATGGAACTGGCGATAGCGCCGGACTATGCACAACGCCTTGCTGATAAAAGCGCACTCCGCACCTGTGATGAAGCGAAGAAGCCTCTGGCCGAATACCGCGCCGCCGAGTTGGCCGAGATGCGGCGCAATTTCTATGGTTTTGACCCAAGCTATCATTACGCGCGCCATCACTTCGTGTATAAAATCGCGCATGCTTTTACCCCGCGCCATCTGGCATTGCATCGGGAATTGTTTTTATCGACAGGGAAAGTGTCCGGGCAGGAGGATGCGACAATGCAACAACACCCGGCAACAACAGGAGACTCCTGATTCATGGCAACCCAAACCATCATTCTGGTCATCGACGACGAGGTGCGCTCGCAGGAGGCAATACGCCGTACGCTGGATGAGGAATTCAGTGTGCTGACCGCGTCCAGCGCGGAAGAGGGGCGCGCCATCATGGAGCGCGAACGCGTCAATGTGGTGTTGTGCGATCATCGTATGCCCGGTGTGACCGGCATTGATTTTCTCAAGGAAGTGCGCGAGTGCTGGCCGGATGCGGTGCGCATGATCATCTCCGGTTACACCGATGTCGAGGATATCATCGCGGGCATCAACGATGCCGGTATCTATCAATATATTCTCAAGCCTTGGCATCCGGATTCGCTGCTGCTCAAGGTGCGCGCGGCAGCCCAGTTGCACGATCTGCAGCAACAAAGTGACCAGATGAATCTGGAATTGCACACCACGCAACCTGTGTTGCAACGACGTGTAGTAGCGAAACACAAGAAGTTGCGCACCTACTACGAGTTCTCGCGCATCGTCCGTTCGGCATCCAGCCCGCTGAATGAAGTGATCGAATTGGCGACGCGGGTGGCGAATTGCGAGATCGCCGTGCACATTTCCGGAGAATCTGGATCGGGCAAGGAATTGCTGGGGCGTGCCATCCATTATTCCAGCCCGCGCGCGGCGCGCGCTTTCGTCATCGAGAACTGCGGCGCAATGTCAGACCAGTTGCTTGAATCCGAACTGTTCGGGCACAAACGCGGCAGTTTTACCGGCGCATACGAAGACCGCATCGGATTGTTCGAGCAGGCCGATGGCGGCACCATCTTCCTCGATGAGATTGGCGACACCTCGCCTTCGTTTCAGGTCAAATTGCTGCGTGTATTGCAGGAAGGTGAGATTCGCTCGGTCGGTAATTCGCGTTCGCGCAAGATCGATGTGCGCATACTGTCGGCGACCAATCGCGACCTGGAAGAGGAGGTGCGCAAAGGACGTTTTCGCGAGGACCTGTACTACCGCCTGACCCAGTTTGTGCTGCCGATGCCCGCGCTGCGCGACCGCAAGATGGATATCCCGCTGATCGCGCTCGCGCTGCTGCGCGACGCAGTACCGGCAATGGGAAAGGAGATAAATGGTTTTACTCCGGAGGCGCTGGAATGCCTTGGCAATTACCAGTGGCCGGGCAATGTGCGCGAGATGCAGAACGAGATTCTGCGTGCCATCCTGCTGTGCGACGTCGAATACATCGGCGCTCACCTGTTTTCTCCCAAAGTGTTGCGCGCCGCACCGGAGGAGCAGTCGCAGGACATGAGCATCCTCGCCGGACTGGACGGCAGCCTCAAGGACCGCATGGAAGCGCTGGAGGCGCGTGTCCTCAATGAGTGCCTGATACGCCACCGCTGGAACAAGACGCGCGCCGCCACCGAACTGGGTCTGTCGCGCGTCGGACTGCGCAGCAAGTTGGCGCGCTATGGGTTGGAGAAAAAAACGGAATGAGACAAATTCGAAAATTAGCCACAGAGATCACAGGGCACACAGGGAAGTCTGTGGCTATCTTTGTATTGGCTTGCCAATTAGATTTATTCCAGCGGTTCAGACGACAATTTACCATCCGCATCCGTGGAGTCACTTTCTTTTTGGTCACTGTGTTCTCTGAGGCACATTAAGTTTTATCATGAAGGATACCCGGCAAGGACAACCGCTGAATCTGCTCTGGCTGCAATCGGGCGGCTGCGGCGGTTGCACGCTGTCGCTGCTGAACGCAGATTGCCGCAACCTGTTTGATACACTGAAAGGTATCGGCATTAACCTGCTGTGGCATCCCTCGCTGTCGGAGCAAAGTGCTGACGAGGCGCGTAAGATCGTCGATGAGTGCGCCAGTGGTGCGACGAGGCTGGACATTCTGTGTCTTGAGGGCGCGGTGCTGCGCGGTCCTTTCGGTACAGGAGGTTTTCATCAGACCACCGGCGCTGATTCGATGAAGAGCCTGCTCGAACGTCTGGCGCATCAGTCGCGCTACACGGTTGCGGTCGGCAGTTGTGCCGCGTTCGGCGGCGTAACCTCTGGCGGCAGCAATCCTGCCGACGCCTGTGGTATGCAGTATGACGGCGATGCGCAGGGGGGCTTGCTGGGCGAGGATTATCGCGCTGCGGGCGGGCTGCCGGTGGTCAATATCTCGGGCTGTCCGACACACCCGAACTGGGTGATCGAGGCGCTGGCTTTGCTCGCGGCGGGCGGGATGGGTAAAGCGCAACTGGATATTTATCGCCGTCCGCGCTTGTACGCCGATCATCTGGTGCATCACGGTTGCTCGCGCAACGAGTATTACGAATTCAAAGCCAGCGCGCAAAAACCGTCTGATCTGGGTTGCCTGATGGAGAACATGGGCTGCAAAGGCACGCAGGTGCATGCCGACTGCAACATCCGCCTGTGGAACGGCGAAGGTTCGTGCGTACGTGGCGGTTATCCATGCATCGCCTGCACCGAACCGGGTTTTGAAGAACCTGGACATCCCTTCGGCGTCACGCCCAAGTTGGCCGGCATTCCGATCGGCTTGCCGACAGATATGCCGAAGGCATGGTTCGTCGCGCTGGCATCGCTATCTAAATCGGCCACGCCGAAGCGCGTAAAGGAAAACGCTGTGTCCGACCATCAGGTGATCACGCCGGTGAGCAAGAAGACGAGATTGAAATGAAAAACAAGTTCAAAACCATTCACCACAGAGACATAGAGACACAGAGGAAAAATGGAGAATGGCTTTGCCTTTCTCTGTGTGTCTGCGTCTCTGTGGTGAAGGGGGGTGTATGACCCGCCGCATCATCGGCCCCTTCAACCGCGTCGAGGGCGACCTCGAAGTCACGCTCGACATCGAGGTCGGCATCGTGCGCGCGGCCTATGTGAACTCGCCGATGTACCGCGGTTTCGAGCAGATCTTGCTGGGCAAGCATCCACTGGATGCGCTGGTGTATGTGCCGCGCATCTGTGGCATCTGTTCAGTGGCACAATCGGCGGCCGCGGCACAGGCGCTGGCGCAGGGCATGGGTCTGCAGCCGCCGGAAAACGGCCGCCTTGCCGCCAACCTGACCCTTGCGGCGGAGAACCTCGCCGACCACCTGAGCCACTTCTATCTGTTCTTTATGCCGGATTTTGCGCGCGACGGTTATCGTGATCGCGCCTGGTTCGCCGACACACAAGCGCGTTTCAAGTCAGTGACGGGCACTGCGTCGGCGGATGTGCTGCCGGTGCGGGCTAAGTTCATGAACGTGATGGGCTATCTGGCTGGGCGCTGGCCGCACACGCTGTCGTTGCAACCGGGCGGTTCATCGCGCCCGTTGGAGGAGGCGGAAAAGTTGCGGCTAAAAATGCTGCTGAACGAGTTCCGCACCTTTCTTGAACGCACACTGTTTGGCGATACGCTGGAGGCGGTGGCCGCGCTTGATTCGGAACCTGCCTTGTATTCATGGATGCAACCGCGCGCAAAATCGGCAGATTTCCCGCGCTTTTTGCATATCGCGCGCGATCTTGGCTTGCAGCAGATGGGGCGTGCTGCTGACCGATTTATGAGTTACGGCGCGTATGTTGACGGTGCAACAGCACTTTTTCAGCCGGGGGTTTGGTCAGATGGAAAGTCGCACGTGTTGGATATTGGCGCGATCCGCGAGGACGTGAGCAGCAGCTGGATGGCGGGTGATGTCGCGCTCGCGCCGGAGGAAGGGCGCACCCTGCCACAACCGGACAAGCCCGATGCGTATTCCTGGTGCAAGGCGCCGAGACTGTCCGGCCAGGTGGCTGAGACCGGTCCGCTGGCGCGGCAGATGGTGGCGGGCCACCCGTTGGTGCGCGATATGGTCGGGCGGCACGGCGCCAGCGTGACGGCGCGGGTCGTTGCACGTATGCTGGAATTCGCGCTGGTGATCCCCGCGATGGAAATCTGGCTGCAACAGATACGGCCGGGCGCACCTTTCTGCCTTCCCGCGCTGGAATTGGACGAAGTGCGCGGCGTCGGTTTGATCGAAGCGGCGCGCGGCAGCCTTGGCCACTGGATGGATGTGCGCAAAGGCAAGCTGCACAACTACCAGATCATCGCGCCGACCACCTGGAACTTCTCGCCGCGCGATGCGGCGGGCGTGCCGGGCGCACTGGAACAGGCGCTCGTCGGGCTGGCGGCGGAAGAGGGTGGTGACGGTGCACCGCTGGCGGTGCAGCATGTGGTACGTTCGTTCGACCCGTGCATGGTGTGCACGGTGCATTAAATCTTGAAAAACTATCAGCCACAGAGTACACAGAGCACACAGAGAATCCGGCAGAACTCAACATGCACATATCTTTCCACAGAACGCATCCGGTTTTCTCCTGCTATTTCTCTCTGTGATCCCAGTGTGCCCTGTGGCAAATATTTTTTTGAAGGAAGAATATGGAACGCTTCACCATCTCACTAGACGAAAAACTCGCTAGCGAATTCGACCGCCTGATCCGCGAGCGCGGCTATCTCAACCGCTCCGAGGCGGTGCGCGACATGTTGCGCGGCAAACTGGAGACGCTACGCGTGCAGGATAAGCAGGCGCCGTACTGCGTGGCGAGTCTGTCCTATGTATACAACCACCACGAGCGCGACCTCGCGGAACGCCTCACCGGATTGCAGCACGACCACCACGATCTGGTGGTGGCGTCGACCCATGTGCACCTCGATCATGAAAATTGTCTGGAGACGGTGATGCTGCGCGGCAAAACCGGGATGGTGCGCAGTTTCGCCGATGCATTGATCGCCGAGCGCGGCGTGCGCCACGGCCAAGTTAACCTCGTGCCGGTAGATGCAGGGGCCGGGCGCGGCCATGGTCATGTGCATAGCCGTCCGACGACTTGAACACAAGAGCGTAAATGTATAGAAGCATGAATTCACGTGCCCAATCCACTTCGTCCAGATTGCCGCTGCCTACCGCAATCGATTCATTCTCGGAATCGGCCTGGATCGATGTCGTGCGCTCGATGGACGAGGTGTACAACGAGTTACTGCAATACGAGGTGGTGTTGGAGCAAAAGAACTCCGATCTGGAAGAGTCGCAGCAGTTCATCTACAGCATCCTCACGTCGATGTCCGACCTGCTTGTGGTGTGCGATCGCAATGCGGTGATCGAGGAGGTGAACCATTCTCTGCTTGTATTCACCGGGCGCACGGAGCAGGATCTCAAAGGCGCCAAGCTGGGTTCCCTGTTCTCCGACGAAAGCGGGTGTGCGACGGCAAGGCGGGTGATCTCCGGGCTCACGAGCGAGCCGGCCAATGATATTGAGCTGCAGTTCAAAACGCGCGACGGTGGTACCACGCCGGTGGCGCTCAATTTCACGCCGCGCCTATCCGGTTCGGGAAAGTTGCTGGGTGTGGTGATCACCGGCCGGCCGCTGGGAGAATTGCGCCGAGCCTATCACAAACTGCGCGAGGCGCACGAAGAGCTCAAGCGTACCCAGCAACAATTGTTGCAGTCGGAAAAGATGGCTTCGCTCGGCAAACTGGTGGCGGGAGTGGCCCATGAGCTGAACAATCCGATCAGTTTCGTCCTGGGTAACGTGCACGCGATGCAGCGCTACACCACACGGCTGAAACGTTATCTGGATGCGGTGCACGGCGGTACTCCGTGTGAGGCGCTGGAGCAGTTGCGCGTCGAGTTGCGCATCGACCGAATTCTCGACGATTTGGCACCACTGCTGTCCGGAGCGGTGGAAGGATCAGAGCGCACACGCGACATTGTGGACGGACTCAAGCGTTTTTCCGCCTCTGATCGCAATGAGAACGTCGAATTCAATCTAGCCGAGACCATCGAGCGTTCGGTGCATTGGGTGACGCGGGCCGCACCGCTTAACTTCCGTGTGGTGGCCGATTTACCGAAAGAGATACCCGTGTTCGGTTCGCCGGGTCGGTTGCAGCAGGTCATCATCAATCTGGTGCAAAATGCGTCGGATGCCACCGAGGACCGGACCGATCCGCTGCTGACCATCAGCGCCGAACCCGACGCTGAACAGGTCGTGATCCTGTTTCAGGACAACGGGCCAGGCATTCCCGAGCAGGCGCTGGGCAAGATCTTCGATCCGTTCTATACCACCAAGCCAGTCGGCAAAGGGACGGGGCTGGGTTTGTCGATCAGCTACGGCATCATTGAACATCACGGCGGAGAGTTGTCGGTAAGCAATACGCCGGGCGGCGGTGCCCAGTTCAAGCTGTGTCTGCCGCGATCAAAGCGGAGTTAAAGCGGAAAGCAGTTTTCCAGTAGACCGCGCTGTTTGCCGCGAAAATCTGCTGGAAGCGCGAGCATGGATAATTGGGGTTAAACAACTTGTTCGATGGATTTATTCTGTAATCAACGTGTTGTATGAATTTCTGAATTTTCGTTACGGGGGCCAAAAATATTTGCTGTTGTTGGCATAATTCTTGTTAAGAAAATGTACAGATTCTTCTTACGGGGGTGATATGGAAACGGATTTTGGCAGCATCTATCCCTTGCTCGCCTTGGTGCTCGTGCTGGGAATGAAGCACGGCATGGATGCCGACCATCTCGCCACCATCGACGGCTTGACCCGTTTCAATGCCGCAGCCGGGCGCAAAAAGCTGGCGCGTCTGTGCGGTTTCCTGTTCTCGCTTGGCCACGGGATTGTGGTGTGCATCGTCGCTGTCGCCACCAGCCTGCTGTTCCAGCAGGGCGCGGTGCCTGCCTGGATGGACGATGTCGGCGCCTGGGTGTCGGCGTTCTTCCTGCTCTCGCTGGGCGCACTTAACCTGTATGCAGTGTTCTCAACTCCTGCTCACGAGATGGTGCAGATGGTCGGTCTCAGGGGCCGCTGGCTGGGACAACTCAAACATGCCAGCCATCCCGTGCTGATCGCCATGGTGGGTTCGCTGTTCGCCTTTTCTTTCGACACACTCTCGCAAGCCACCCTGTTCTCCGCCACCGCCACGCAATACGGCGGCGTCATGTCCGCATTCCTGCTGGCGGTGTGTTTCATGCTCGGCATGATGGTGACCGATGCCGCCAACGGGCTGTGGATCTCGCACCTGTTGCAGCGCGCCGATGCCACCGCACGCGCCGCTTCGCGCATCATGGGGGTGACCGTGGCCTTGCTTAGTCTGTTCGTGGCGGCGCTGGGCCTGTCGCGGTGCTTCTTCCCCGAAGCATCAAACTGGCAGGAAGGACGCGAGTTGTTCATCGGCTGCGCCATCATCGCGGTAGTCGCCCTCAGTTTTCTGTTTGCGCGCTACAGCCAGCAGCGCGTTTCTGCCCCGGCTTGATTCTCTTTGTGTTGGCTCGTTGTATTTTTTTGGAAGTTGTTATGAAGAAAAATAAATTCGTCTTAACAGCGATGCTGTTGCTGACAGAACGCGGCTTTGCAGCCGGAATCCCGACGCTGGACGAAGTGTCGGTCATCGCCAAATCCACCGATCAACTCGGGGTGGCCTCAACATCAAGCGAAGGCACGGTGACTGCCGAGCAACTGGAGAATCGACCACTGCTGCGACCCGCCGAGGTGCTGGAAGTGGTGCCCGGCCTCATCATCAGCCAGCACTCGGGCGACGGCAAGGCCAACCAGTATTATCTGCGCGGCTTCAATCTCGATCACGGCACGGACTTCTCGACTTCGCTTATGGACATGCCGGTGAACATGCCGACGCATGCGCACGGCCAGGGCTATACCGATCTCAACTTTCTCATCCCGGAATTGGTGGAGCGCGTGCAGTACCGCAAGGGGACTTATTACGCGGGCGATGGCGATTTCTCGGCGGCGGGTTCGGCGCGCATCGACTATGTGCGCAAGCTGGATGCGCCTTACGCGCAGATGACGATGGGCAGCGGCGGTTTCTCGCGCCTGCTGGCGACGGCCTCGCCTGCGGTCAAGGATGGGAATTTGCTCATCGCGGCCGAGGGCTACCACAACGATGGGCCGTGGACGGTGCCGGAGCATTTGCGCAAGGACAACATGGTGCTGCGTTACGGACAGGGACAACGCGACGACGGCTGGGGGGTGTCGCTGCTGGGCTACGATGCTCAATGGACGGCGACCGACCAGATAGCGCAGCGTGCGATGGCAACGGTGGGACGTTATGGCAGCCTTGACCCCACGACAGGTGGCAACACGCACCGTTACAGTCTGTCCGGCGAGTGGGCAGGAACTGGCAACAACAGTTCCAGTCACGCGAACGTCTATCTGGTCAATTATGCGCTGAACCTTTGGTCCAACTTCACTTACGCCACCGATTCCGTGCATGGCGACCAGTTTTTGCAAGCCGACAAGCGCACCATAGTCGGCGCGAAAGCGTCGCATAACTGGCTGCAAGACATGCACGGCATACCGGTCATCACCACCATAGGCACTGGTGTGCGCCACGATGACATCGGCGTGGGATTGTTTTCGACGCAGAACCGGGTAAAGTCGGGAACGGTGCGCGACGACAAGGTGAAGCAGACCAGCGTGTCGTTGTGGGGTGAAACGCAGCTCCAGTGGAGCGAGAAGTTCCGCTCCATCCTCGGCTTGCGCGGCGACAGTTACCGCTTCGACGTGAACAGCGACACCGCCGCCAATTCCGGCAACAAGAGGGATGCCATCGTTTCGCCCAAGTTGTCGCTGGTGTTCGGCCCGTGGGACAAGACCGAGTATTACCTGAATGCGGGTCGCGGTTTCCACAGCAACGATGCGCGCGGCACCACCATCAACATCAACCCCAACCCGCGCCCCGGTATCCGGCCGGGTTGCACGGGCGCAGCGGGTGAATGCAACGGCGATGCCATAGTTCCGGTGCGCCCGCTGGTTCCCGCCACGGGTCACGAAGTCGGCGTGCGCAGCGCGATTCTGCCCGGGCTGCAAACCTCGCTGACGCTGTGGCGGCTGGACATCGATTCGGAACTGGTCTTCGTCGGCGACGCGGGCACCACCAGCGCCTCGCGTCCCAGCCGCCGCCAGGGCGTGGAGTGGGCGAACTACTGGAATCCGGTTGCGTGGCTGCTCATAGACGGCGATGTGTCGCTGTCGAGTGCACGCTTTACCGACAGCGATCCCGCCGGGAATCGCATTCCCGGCGGGATCGAACAGGCCGCTTCGGTCGGTGTGAGTTTGCAGGAAAACGAACCGTGGTCGGCAGGGTTACGCCTGCGCTATTTTGGCCCGCGCCCGCTCATTGAAGACGATAGCGTACGCTCGAAATCGTCGACGCTGGCGAACCTGATGACCGGATACAAAATCAGCAAACAGGTCAGATTGAGCATGGAGGTGTTGAACCTGTTCGACACGCGGGTGAGCGACATCGACTATTACTATGAATCTCAACTAAGCGGCGAAGCGACTCCTGTGTCCGACATCCACACCCATCCGGCCGAACCAAGGATTTTGCGTGCAAGTGTGAACATGAAGTTCTAGCCGCACCGATAGTGGTTAGCTGCTTTCTATTCAAGTTATCAAAGCGGACTGCAACTGATGGGAGAGTCTGCCTAAAGAAGAGGTGAACCCCTTGTGGAGAAGCAGAAAACGTGATTTTTTTGCATCGGCACAAAGGTTGCTGTCATCTAGTGAGGATTCAGATCGAATAGAACTGAATCGATCCAATATCAATAGGAGATGAAGATGGGCTCGATGAGTATTTGGCACTGGCTGATCGTATTGTTAGTGGTGGTTCTTGTCTTTGGCACAAAGAAGCTACGCAACATAGGGAGCGATCTTGGCGGTGCAGTGAAAGGGTTCAAGGACGGTATAAGTGCCGACGAAGAACCTGCGAAGCAAATATGTGAAGCCGAACAAACGATCGAAGGCGAAACTAAGGCTAAGTTGCACAGCATTGCCTGAGCAGGATGAGATCATAGTCGGAAATGCCTCGCGCAATCTCAGCAAAACGGTCGAAGCGGTCAACCCTGTGCTGCGTAGCTGGACATCGTACTTTCAACTGACCGAGGTAAAAGGTGTGTTCAGGAACTTGACGGATGGATTCGGCAGCAAACTGCGCTGCCTGTTATGGCGGCAATGGAAGTGCCCTGCCACCCGGAATAAGCGGCTTCAAGCGCGAGGTTTGGATGAGACGCGGGCATGGAAATCGGCAAGCAACGGGCGTGGCCCTTGGTGGAACGCCGGAGCGAGCCGCATGAACGAGGCTTATCCAAAACGCTTCTTTGATGCACTGGGGTTGGTTTCGTTGCTGGATACACAGCAACGCTTCCAGCATGTTTAAGAAACCGCCGTATGCGGAACCGCATGTACGGTGGTGTGAGAGGGCGACGGGGGTAACTCCGTCCCCTACTCGATCAGTACCGACTGTTTATTGATTGTCGGAGAACAACTGTTTCAGCATCCACAGCGAAAAAATGACAGCAGCTGCAGCGGTACCGATAGCAGACAGATCAGCGATCAAAGACATAATATTTCCCCTCCCAGAGATTCAAGTTGAACATAACAACAAAGACAGCGGGGAGAATCGTAGCACAAACATTCGGGTTGGCGATTTTTTGCAAAAGAATACCCGACCCTGTAACTCGGCTACAGGGTAAATTGGAAACCGGGGGGCGGGCTGGGGATTGCCCCCAGCCTGTGTTGGTTACTCTTTAACGAAGAGTTGAAGGGTGATCCAGATGGCAAAACCGACCGCGAAGATGGCGACGCCGATGGCAGTGAAATCTGCGATATAAGACATGTATTCCCCTTTAGGTAAATGTTTTTTTGTAAGATGGCCCAATTGAATCGACTCGAGCCGGAATTATTATATGAGTAGATTGGTCGGGAATATCCCTTTTGTTATGGGGCTGTTCCCGCCTCGGCATCAGTACCATTGAGTGCGAAAGGCAGTATGACAACCAAGCTTTACATCAAGACCTACGGCTGCCAGATGAACGAGTACGACTCGGACAAGATGGCCGATGTGTTGCATGCCTGTGAGGGCATGACGCAGATCGACCAGCCGGAAGAGGCGGACATCATTTTGTTCAACACCTGTTCGATCCGCGAGAAGGCGGAGGAGAAAGTTTTCTCTGATTTGGGACGTGCGCGCGCGTTGAAGCAGCGCAACCCGAATTTGCTGATCGGCGTGGGCGGTTGCGTGGCGAGCCAGGAGGGTGAGGCGATCATCAGGCGCGCGCCCTATGTGGATGTGGTGTTCGGCCCGCAGACCCTGCATCGCTTACCGCAACTGATCGCGGCGCGGCGCGCCAGCGGCAAGTCGCAGGTGGACATCAGTTTCCCTGAAATCGAGAAATTTGATCATCTGCCCGACGCGCAGACCGCGCACGGCACGGCGTTCGTTTCCATCATGGAAGGGTGCAGCAAGTACTGCACGTTCTGCGTGGTGCCCTATACGCGCGGCGAGGAGCTGTCGCGTCCTTTTGAGGATGTGCTGCGCGAAGTGGACGGCCTGACGGCGCAAGGGGTGAGCGAGATCACCCTGCTGGGGCAGAACGTGAATGCGTATCAGGGCGAGGCGGGAGAGGGCGATACCGTCGATTTCGCCTTCCTGTTGCAGGCCATCGCCGCAAAGCCCCTGGTGCAGCGTCTGCGTTACACCACTTCGCATCCGCGCGAAATGTCGCAGCGCCTGATCGATCTGTATGCCACCACGCCCAAGCTGGCCGGTCATCTGCATCTGCCGGTGCAATCCGGTTCCGATCGCATTCTGGCCGCGATGAAGCGCGGCTACACCGCGCTGGAATACAAGTCCATCGTGCGCAAGCTGCGCGCGGC
>Ga0210041_1000598_pt1 | contig 38987 bp, 27 predicted proteins | sample CryGeymeta201503_FD_183973 | JGI IMG/M metagenome (GOLD analysis project Ga0210041, IMG submission 183973) | Groundwater microbial communities from Crystal Geyser aquifers in Utah, USA - Crystal Geyser metaG 2015-03 (SPAdes) (version 2) | ecosystem: Environmental > Aquatic > Deep subsurface >... | reverse complement strand
AAGGGGTGGATTAAGATATATATAGCTTTTTTGTTTTAAGATTTCTGTATTTTTTCTATATAAACTAAAAATTATATGAACCAAAACAACAATTATATAAAAATATTTTTTGTTTTAAGCATTATTGGCTTAATCCTTGTTTTGTTTGTTTATTTGACATTTGCACCTAAGAAAATTGCAGTTGCAGACATATCTGTTGATATGTTAAATTATGTTGTTGCAGTTGAAGGAGTTGCAACAAAGATTGTCAAAAGCAAATTTAATCGCGAGTTTCACGACAACACATTTTGTCTTTGCATGCGAAACGAGACGCGCGCCCACTTTACTTTAACTGATGAAAATAGCGAGATTGTTGTTTATTTGCGTAATTCTGATTTATATGTTCCTTCATCTGGTGAAAAAGTAAATGTTGTTGGTATAGTAAATTATTGGTATGGGGTTGTGCTTTTTGCAGAGAGAGTTGAGAAAGTAAAAAACAATGCTTGATTTTGTTTTTGTTCTTTTTGTTGGTGCGTTAGTTGGAGTATTTACTGGTTTAATGCCAGGGATTCATATTAATACTATTGCTGCTGGTTTGTTGGCTACATCTGTTTTTCTTTTAAATTATTTTTCTCCTTTTGAAATTTCAATTTTTATACTTGTTGTGGCAATAGTTCATTCTTTTGTTGATTTTATTCCTTCAATTTATTTGGGTGCACCAGAACCAGAAACAGCACTTAGTATTTTGCCGGGCCACCAGCTTCTTATGAAAGGACAAGGTTATGAAGCAGTTGCTTTGACTGTTTTTGGCGGAATTTTTGGCTTTTTGTTTGTACTAGGGCTTTCACCACTTTTATTCTTTTTCTTGAACGCATTTTATTTTTTTGTTGAGCAATATATGGCCTTTATTCTTATTATAATTTCTTTGTTATTAATTTTGCGCGACCCAAAAATCTTTTGGGCGGCAACAATTTTTTTGCTTTCAGGTGCTTTGGGTTTTATGGTTTTGCGCGCAGGGTTTATTGACAAACCACTTTTCCCTATGCTTTCAGGACTTTTTGGTGCGAGTTTTTTGCTGTTTAGTATTTTGCACAAAACAACGCTCCCCCCTAAGCAAGATCTTAATTTTAAAGTTTATAAGAGCGAGAGTTTGCAAGGTGGAATCACAGGAACAATTGCAGGCACAGCACTTAGTTTTCTCCCCGGGGTTGGACCTGCACAAGCAAACATACTTGCAATGGAAATTAATCCTGCTCTAAGGAATGTTCGCACATTTTTAATTGCAACAGGCGCGATAAATACTGTAAATGTTTTTGTTTGCTTGCTGACTTTATATTTACTTGAAAAAACCAGATCTGGTGCAGTTGTTGCTATTTCAATAATAAGTCCAAATCTTGTTTTGAATGAGATTTTTGTTTTGATTGCTGCTTGCTTTTTTGCTGTTTTTGCTGGCGCTGTTTTGACTTTATTTCTTGGAAAGCACTTTATTAAGATTTTTGCTTTGCTTGATTATATTTTGTTGATAAAGATTGTTTTGCTTTTTCTGTTTTGTATGGTTGTGTTTATGTGTGGATTTTATGGACTGCTTGTTTTTACAATCGCAATGTTTCTTGGAATTTTGCCAAATTATGTTGGTTGCCGCCACTCTCAACTTATGGGTGTTTTGCTTGTTCCAACAATTTTGTGGTTTTTAGGGATTTAATTTAAGTTTAGATTCAAATGTGTTTTTTTAGTTTTGCTATTTTTGATTTTCTGGTTTTTTAAATTTAAAATATATTATGAACCTTCCTATCGCATCTGAAACCACTAACTTTTTTGAAAGCACAAACAATTTGTTGTTTTCTTTGGGAGTATTTCAGACTACAACCCCGTTTTCTGTAATTCTAATTTCTTTGGCAATTCTTCTTGTTTTTTTCGCGCTTTCTCGCATTATTTCTTATATTTTTAAAAAGTATATTTCAAAATTGGTTGCTAAAACACCCTCAACTTTTAATAGTCTATTTGTTGTTTTTTTAAGCAATCACTTGCCATCGTTTGTTTTGTTAGGTGGTTTGTATTTTTCTATACTTTATTTCACATCTTATTTTTTGCAAGAATATATTTCTTTTATTTTATCTATTGTTTTTTTGATTTTTGTTTTTTTGGTGTTGCGCACACTTGCTGATTTGGTTTCTATTCTTTTAAGTAAGTTATGCGAATTTTCCAAAGATCGTTTAAAAAAAGGAAAAAACCAAACACTTGTTTGTGATAAAACATTAAGTGTTTATAGCAAAAGCATTTCTAATTTTGTTATGTTTGTTGTGTTTTTTCTAATTGTGCTTTCAGTATATGGTATAGATGTGAGTATATTTCTTGCGTCGTTGGGTATTTTGGGTTTAGCGACAAGTTTGGCAGCCGGAGCAATTATTTCTGATTTTATTTCAGGTATAGTTTTATTAATCGATCGTTCGTTTGTAGTTGGAGATCATATTAAAGCGGGAGATAAGGAAGGTCAAGTTTTAAAAATAGGGCTAATGTTTACAAAAATGATAACAAAAAACAACGAAGAAATTACTTTACCTAATTCTTTAATAACAAGTTCAAGTATTGTTAATTATAAGAAAACTAGATCGCCTGTAGGTGTTAGATTTGAGATAAATGTAAACGTTGCGCACAATTCAGATGTTGATATAGTAAAAAACACACTTCTTAAACTTGCAAATAAAACAGAAAAAGTTTTTAAAAACCCAAAGCCAATAGCCAGGTTGTTAGGTGTTAGCGGTTCGTCATTGAACTTTTCTCTTTTGTTTTGGTGTTTATATACAGATCAGCATTCTCTTCGAGATGAACTATATTCAAAAATAGTTTCAGAATTCAAAAAGCACAAAATTGAAATAAAATAAGTCTAACACTTCTTTAAAAATGATAATAGTGTCTTTGCTGTTTAGATGAACTTTGTCTTCTAACAAAATAAATATCAAGAGATAGTTAATAAAAATAATATAGATTTGTTGATGAAATTTTATATAGTTTTTTATAGTGTTTATTTATCTATATAAACTTAACTTATAACAAATCTTAATCATTCCAAAAGCAGATTTTATCCCACAAATTTTTCTTTTTTATAGGAACAGGCAGACCAGCGATTTTGCAAGCGATTTGCTCAAACGCAAATGTAGAATTTGTTTTTGGATATAAAAGGCAGACTGGCGCGCGCTTAACAAGCGACATCTTTATGTTTTCGTCGCGCGGTATTGCTCCAAACAATTTATCTCCTGCTAAAAGTTCAATATCTTTAACCTTTAAATTATAATCTTTTTGTTCATATTTATTAATAATAAGCCCTATTATTTTTCTTCCGTGGCGGCGGCCAAATTCAAGCACGCGCAATGCATCTGTAACCGAAATAATATCTGGTGTGGCAATTACAACGAGTTCGTCTGAGGCGCGCACAACCTCTAAGAATTCTCCACCCATATTTGCAGGTCCATCAAGAACAACATAGTCATATTGGGTTTTAAGTGCGTCTACAATAGATTTTAATTTTGAAATACTAACTTTGTATAGTTTATTGATTGACAAACTGCTAGGCATATAAGAAAAATTTCCTTTTGTATAAGCATAAATAGAATCATTAATATTACATTCTCCTGATAAAACATCTGTAAGAGTGTATCTTTTAATCGGAGAGCCGACGAAAAAAGAAATGTTTGGTGAAGTCACATTTGTATCAATAAGCAAGACAGAAAAGCCCTTTTTGGCTAATGTGCTCGCTAAGTTCACTGAAAAGATTGTTTTTCCTACTCCACCTTTTCCAGATACAATACCTATTACCTTGCCCATAATATACTTTGGTTTTTTATATATGGAGTAAAATTTAGATGTGTGTTGCGTTTGTGTTTGTTTTTATGCAGGGAGAGGGAATCGAACCCACGGAGGCTTCACAGCCCACCACATTAGCAGTGTGGCGCACTTCCACTGTGCGATCCCTGCGAACAAAGAGAACAAGGATATAATTGTTGCTTTGAACAATTTGTATCCCTGCGAAGTGAGTGAAACAATCGAGCAAGGATGTAATTATTGTTTAGAATAATCTACATCTCCTGGATTGCTAAACACTACATTGTTAAGATATTCGCAATATAATTGCGCGATGGGCCTAAAGAGATTCGAACTCTTGACCTCACGATTATCAGTCGTGCGCTCTGACCAACTGAGCTACAGGCCCTTGTGCGCGCAAATCCTAAAACTTGCGTAACACATAAGATTTTTAAAATATATGTTTAACAATTTTTATAAATCTGCCTGAGAACAACCTGAAAAGATAGTTCTAATAAAATTCAGGCTGCGAAAGTTTAGAACAATTAAAATTTTAGAATAAAGTTTCAATTTTTTTACAACTTTGTGAAAATTCTTTGAAAAATTATAATATATTTATATATAGTAGCATATATTGTTGAAAAGATTAGAAAATCAATGTTTGTGTTAGATTCTGTTGCTAAAAAATAAGTATATGCCTTTGGCGGGACTCGAACCCGCAACCTGCAGCTTAGAAGGCTGCCGCCATATCCATTAGGCTACAAAGGCAAAATGCGCGGCGCAACACACATAAAGTTTTTCATATTTAAAAAAATTAAGATATAACTCTTAACTTAAAGCAAGGATTTCCGAGCGGTCAAAGGAGCAAGGTTAAGGACCTTGTAGCGTAAGCTTTCGCCGGTTCGAATCCGGTTCCTTGCATATAAACCAAACATTTCTTTTTCTAAAAATGCAAGCAAAAAATTAAATGCGTGCCTTATGCAATATGTAAAGAAAATATGTTTAACCTCTTGAAAAAAAGTTTTAGTGAAGCTGTTTTAAAAATTACAGCTGCTTGCGAATCAACTTGTAGCGAGAAAGAAATAGAGCAAAAAATAAATGAATTTGAAGTTTCACTGCTCCAAGCAAATGTCTCAGAAGGGGTGGCTGTAAAGATTTGTGAAAAATTGCGCGCGCAAGTAAAACCACTTACCAAAAAAAGCGAGATTGAAAAAATATTTAGAAAAACATTTGGAGATGCTTTGATTAAAGTTTTAGATCTGCCAAAGATTGATTTATTAAAAGAAATAGAAAAACAAAAACCATTTATTATTTTGTTTGTAGGGGCTAATGGTGTGGGGAAAACAACAACAATTGCAAAACTCGTCAATTATTTAAAGATGCATGGAAAAAAGTGCGCGCTTGGAGCTGCTGACACCTTTCGCGCTGCTGCTATTGAACAAATCAGTATGTGGGCAAAAGAATTAGATATTCCAATTATAAAACACAAATACAAAAGCGATCCTGCTGCTGTGGCTTTTGATGCTGTTAATTATGCAAAAGCAAATAAAATAGATGTTGTTTTAATAGATACAGCGGGAAGGTCTAACACAAATACAAATCTCACAAACGAGTTGAAAAAAATTAAGCGTATTGCAAAGCCTAACCTAACAATAGCTGTTGTTGATGCTTTGACTGGGAATGATGGAGTAAACCAAGTGGCTGTGTTTGAAGAAAATTTAGGTGTTGATGCTATAATTATATCTAAGCTTGATGCAGACGAAATTGGTGGGGGAATTGTTTCTTTGGCTTATGAGTTTAAAAAACCAATTTTATTTGTTGGAACAGGGCAAACCCACACAGATTTAGAAGAATATGATAAAGAAAATATTTTAAATAGAATTTTAACAAAAGAGAAATAGTGTGATAAAAAATGATTTTAGACTGGCTTTTGACATAAGAATTTTGGCAAGAAATTTTGACATAAGAAGACAAGAGAAAATTAAATTATCCAAAAACTATTTTTGGGTAGAATTTAAAAACAAACTAAAACAAAAAATATCCAAAAACCCTTTTTGGGTAAAATTTAAAAACAAACTAAACTAAAACAAAAGATTATGAGTAAAGACCTTTTTGTAAAACGCAACTTTTTTGTGTTTGTAGTTATTGCTGGAATTGTTTTGGGTGTTAGTTTGTTGATAGCATATTTTCTTATTGGTGGATTTTATGGAAATTCAAAAAATAGTATGACTATTGCAACCCTTGAAACAAACAAAGGAACAATAAAAATAGAACTTTTCACAACAGGAGCACCAAAAACAACGCAAAATTTTGTTGATTTAGCAAACAAGGGCTTTTATAATAAGGTTATATTTCATCGTGTGATTCCTGGTTTTATGATTCAAAGTGGTGATCCTACAGGAACAGGAACAGGAGGTCCAGGATATAAAATTGCTGATGAGTTTAGCCAAAATTTAAAGCACGATAAACCAGGAATAGTATCAATGGCAAACGCAGGACCAAATACAGGCGGAAGCCAGTTTTTCATAACATTATCTCCAACCCCCTGGCTTGACAGAAAACATGCGATTTTTGGTTATGTGATTGAAGGAATGGATGTTGTTGAAGAAATATCAAAAGTTAAATGCAATGTCAATGATAAACCAGTAGAAGATATTGTTATGATTAGTGTAAAAATTGAACAAACATAAAATACCATATCATACCTTATCTAAGATGTAAGAATAATAAAAAACATAAATGTTGCGTAAAAGCAAATAAATATAAATGCTATGTTTAATCTTGCAACTATTTGTACAAAATATTAACATCTTTATCCACAGCTTTACTAACTTTATTGTTAAGAATCTCTTTATCCTGTTTTAGCTTTAATTCAAGTGCGCGCACATTTTCCCCAATATTTTTCTTTTGTTTTTCCAAACCAGATAATTCATCAGCGATAGACCTTATTTCTTTACTTATACTTTGTTTTTTATTTAAATATTCTTCTGTTTTCATTTTAAGTTGCGCTTCTTTTTTTTCTATTTTATCTACAATTTCAAGATATTGTCTTTTGTGTTCTGTTTCAAGATCTATATTAAAAGAAGCCATAAACAAAACCCACTGGTTCTGTTCTTTTTCATCATAGTCAAAGCTTTTATTTTTTATTGTTGTATCAACCTTTGATAATATGTCTTTAAGGAGATATTTACCATCGTTTTTTTCATGCAAAAAAGTATCTGTCAGAGAATCCAAAGAATCTTCTAACTTCTTTACAAAAGTTTTATCAGCATCTTTATAAAGATGCCAATATTTTTTAATCATTTTATGAGCTTTATCAAAAACAGTGCTTAGCTGCTGGTGAATTTTTGTTTTTTCTCGAGATAGTTTTTGTATTTCATCTTTTAATTTTTTGCTCTCAAAAAACCCTTTGTTGTTCTCAATATTTGATAAATCTATTTTTAAGGTTGTTGCTTTTTTTTCTAAATCTTTTATTTCTTTTAGAAGAGCAATATGCATTTTTTGTTCTTCAAAAAGATTATTTTCTATTTTTTTAATATGTTTTAGTGTGTTGCTTATATCATTATTAGTATAAATAATTTTTCCTTCCTCTTTTATAAATTTACTGAGTTTTGCCATCGCATCTTGGGTTTTTGTGCTTGCATCTACAAACTCTTTTAAATATTCTTTAAAAAAATATGATATCATATAGTTGTTTTTAGGACCCAACCCCCCAGCAATTCTAAATACACTTTCACAATTATTTAAAAAATCAATTGGTTCATTTATTTCTATTTTTTGTTTTTCTATTTTATTTATTGCAGCCAAAATTCTGTCACAATATTCATTTTTAATTTTCAAATCAAAGTTTTTGTGAATAAATACTTCTATTTTTGGCTTTGCTTCTTTTAATTCTTGTGTTTTGTTTTTAAATTCCAAAACCCCATAATAAACCACATCTATTAGTTCTTCTGCTTTTTTCTTTGCATTTGTTTGCTTTTCTACAATTTGTTTTTCAACAAAATTTAAGACATTATCAAAACTTATACTAATTAGTTTTTGTTTTTTTGTTTCTTTTTTTTCACCCCAAAAAATCTTTTTAAACAAGTTAAACATCTTAATATATTTTAATAATTTATTATAGCAAACCTCTAACTTTTGCGCGCCAAGCTTTAGAAGAATTATAGTTTATTAATTAACTTTTGACACCAATTTCTTTAATAAATCTTGTCAGAAAATAAAATATTAATTAACTTTTGACACTATTTAATCAACAATTTTGAATATTTTTATGCGACCAATGCTTCCCCCATCATTTATTATATCTCCTGAATGGACAAGCTCAAAGTACTTCATTCCTTTTGCATTGAACAAAATAAGTTGTAATCCAACCATATTTGCAGGTGAGCTATAAACAACAGGGTAGTAATCAGATAAAATTCCATTACTATAGCTATAAAGATTGACAGATTCATTTATATAATAAAAGCATCCATTATCAACACCATTTTCTAAATCCACAAGCCCCTGAGAAGTACATAAATATTTCAAATTTTGATTTCCTGTTTCAGAGACTTTTTGTTGGTTTTGAATTACCATAAGATTTAGTTTTGCTTCTAAAATATTTCCTGTTAGGTTGCTTTTATTTGTTGATTTTCCAATTGCCAAAACTCCATATATGTCTTCAAAAAAGCCAGGAGTTGGTTTGGTTATACCTCCTTGATAAACATTATAAATAACATTGTTGCCAACTTGTGTTCTGGGGTTGCCTAAAACACCAAAACCACCTTCTCTTTGACCAATTCTTACCATTTGAACAAATTTTCCAAGATCTGATGGAAACACCATAAAATATTTAATTTTATGGTCTTTGCAATATTGGTATGCTTCTTGTTCGTCAGGTGTTGTCATAAATCTGTATGCTACTTCATACCTATCTCCTGAGCCGCCGCCATCAACATGAACGGGTCGTCTGCCTAAAAATTCTGTCCAATATCCATAATCCCACCAATGTCCAATTACATCTGTTGCATTTGTGTTTTCGCGAATCCAAGAATATGCTGTTATATCATAGCCTTCTGCTTGTTTTGTATATGCCATTGTCACTTTGCTTGCATTTGCTATATTATAATTTTGGTAAAAAATAAATATACTTAAGACAATCAAACAAACGAGCAAAATTAAACGCACAATTTTTTTGTCATCTATATGAATGCCTTGCTTGTCAATTATTTTTGAAAGGTTTGTATATATTATGTAGAAAAACATTGCTGTAAATATTCCTACAAACCACGAGAAAACGAAAAACATGCGCGAGCCGCCAAGAGCTGCATAGGCAGAAAACAAAAACATTATAATTAAAAATATTTCCTGATAAGTTAAATTGAGTCGCTTTGTCTTTATTGCGCGGTAAATTATTATTAGTAAAAGGATTAAAAATCCATAGATAGCAAGCGCAAATGGCATAAAAAATGATATCCAATCAGACCCAAGATTAAATGTTGCCCACAAATTGCCAAAACTGACTGCTTGGTTTTCTGCAACAGTATATCCTACAACTGCTGCACCACTTCCACCAACACCCCTAACAGGTGAGATAATTTTGTCAAAAATTGCTCCAAACAAAGAGAAATTAAATCCACCAAGAACAAACAAACCAAAACACCCAATAATAAAAGTTACTCCAATACCCAAAACCTTTGAATTAACTTTATATTTCTCATATAGTTTGAATTTTTCAATTAAAACAAGCACCAAATAAAGTACAACAACTCCAAGCAAAAGATCAATATATATATTCTTTGCAACTGCTTTAAAAATCTCAACCCACATAAAAGAAGTACTAGGAATCATATTTAACACCATACCTATTGCTGAAAGTAAGGTAAATATACTAGCATTTAGCAAATCACGAGTATTTATTTTATATAATAGTGCTTTTATAACAAAATATGCTGTAATTGGAATTGTTATATATGGCTGACTACCATGCCAAAATAAAGGAGTAAATAATGTAAAGATTCCAGCTAAAATTATAAAAATTGTTGCCTTGTCTTGGTTTTGTTCCTCTCTAAAATACTTAATAAAATAGAAAATCGCCATTACAATAAAAAAAAGCCCAAACAAATCATGGTCAGGAGCACCTGCGCTTGACCTAAAAAGAGATGGAACTGCAACTGCGCCAATTCCAGCTGTTATTATGCCTGCAGGTGTGTTGAAAAGAGCCTTTCCAATAAAGAAAAGAACAATTAAAACAAGGACTGTTAAATAAGGTAGGTGGTTTATAAATGTGTTTTGAAGTGAAATTCCAGTTATAGGTTCAAGAATTTTGTGGATTCCAACAAGAGTTATAGACATAAAATGAAATTTAACCTCTGGTAATGGGTTTGAAGTATTGCCTGCTTGACGCATTGGATCTAATCCATCAAGAGTGCAGACAGATTGTCCGCATTCAGCATACGCTTCACCACGCATAAAAAAATACATTGCATCAGGATCAATGAAATACTTAGAATCCATTGCACCGTCGCGTAAATCAAACGCAACATAAAAAATTGCAATAAGAGAAATTAAATAAATAAAGTTTAAAAGAAGTTTTTTGTTTGAGAATATGTTTGATATTTTGTTTACTGCGTTGTTTATGTCAACTCCGTTTTGTGGCTCTGAATTTTTTGAGACTTTTGGTGCGCGCGCTTTTTTATTAATCATATTATTTTTGTTTTTTTGTTGCTCTTACATTAGCACTTTCAAATAAAGACAGGAAAGAAGTATGTTGATTTTTTACATTGTTAAATAATGTTTTTATTCTTTCTTTATTACCTTAAGGACATTTAGCAGCTGTTTTTGGTGCAGCTATAGTAACAATAAGTAGTAATTTATTTTATTTAGGTATGTTAGTTTGGAGAAAAGAAGGAAGAGAAGGAAAGAGTTATAAATTGTTGGTTTTTTAAAGGGGGACGGAGAAAAAATATAACGATGTTTTTCTTATAATATGGAAGTTACTGCAGTTTACGAATGGTGTAACCACAATAAGCCAAAAGTTTATTTAATTAGTTAGAAAGGAGAAAAGTTGATTAAATGAACATATTTCTTTTGTTTTATTTCTTTTGGCAATATCTTTGAGTTAGGATTTATGTATTTTATTTTTTCTTTTTTTCCAGCAAATTCATAAAAAATTTCGTTTATTTTTATTTTCTCTACTTCGGCGAATGAATTTATTTTTTCTTGTTGTTTTTCTTTTCCCCCCATATATGAAAAATGCCAACCACCATTATTCAAAAAAATACAATCAGAATTATTTATTTTTCTAAAAAGATTATCTTTTCGCAGTCTAATTTTTTGGGGGGATTTCCATTTTTTAATAAGTCCTAAATAAGAAACTGCCTTTGTTCCAATCCAATCCAACTTAATCAAACCATTCAAATAACCAATAAACCATTTTTGTCCTAAAGCAATTCTTTTTAAAGGTTCTTTTAAAAGTATTTTTTTAATTTTAGAGAAGGTACTTGGATTTGGGATTTCATCTAAATCCGATATTAAAATAATATCTTCTTTAGAACAATTTGGGAGCCCCGTTGCTATTTTGTTTCTTTGGAAATTTTCTAGCTTCCATTTCCCAAGGTCAAAACGGTTTATCAATACTCTAAATGGTTTAAATAAATACATTTTTTTTAAAAATAAGGAGTGTGTGTAAATAGGATTTAATCTCGGGCAATCTGCAACTTTTATGTGAATTATTTTATCTAAATATTTTTTATACCTCTCTTTGTTTTCTTCAAAATAAAATGGTTTATCTTCTCCAGACTGTGTTTTATTCATTTCAACTAGGACAAATTTGTCGACATATTTATTCAATATTTCTAGTCTCAACTCCAACAAATCCAGTTCATTGAAAAATGTAAAGCAATCGTAAATTTTTTGATTTTTCATTCTTTTCTCCTATATGTTTGTTTACCTGAAATATATGCTTTGATATATTCTTTCCCATATGAAAATGGAAAGATAAAACAAAGAAGTATTGATTTAAACCACTTTGGATTTCTAATCCCCCAAATTTTTGTTAAAGCACCATTAATACTTCCATTTTGTCTTCTTTTCTCTATTGTTTTATTCCCTTTATAATTAGGATGAATATGCAAGATACCTGTTTTAACTCGGACTATTTTTCCGATTTTCTTTAACTTCAACCACATATCAACATCTTCCCCCCCTGTAAAAAAAACTATTTCATTAAATAATCCAACTTCTTCTAAAGCCGATTTTCTAAATGCAGTAAACTTTCCATCAGGAGCAAAAGGATAATATTTTCTTTTTTCGTCCTTTTCCATAACCCAAGAATAAACTAAAACTACTTTCTCATCTCTAAATGGATTTATTAATTTTGTAATAGAATTCTTTTCTAAAGGCATACAATCTTGATGTAAAGTTATTATTATTTCTCCTTTTGATTTTCTTATTCCTTGATTATATGCATTCGCCAGCCCACGATCTCCCTTTATTTTAATCACTTCAAATTGAAGTTTACCCTTTTGGCATTTTATCTCTTTGATTATCTTTTCCAGTAATTGCTTCTTTGGATTGTACAAAGGTATTATTATTGAAACATATGGTTTTTTCATTTTAGTGCCCCCCATAAATTCTTTTTAATTTTTTATTCCTTTCTGCGATTGAGAATTTACCATTTCTAATAATTTCCGTACAATTTTCTGACATTTTTTTCCTAAACTTGTCATCTTCTATTAATTTTGAGCAATTCGCAAAAAGCTTTTTTATTATTTTTTTTGGTTATAGGAAAATGGATTTTCCGATTTTTTTTTTCTATTTCGAACCCTGCTTTTTCGACCATTTCCTCGATTTCTCTCGACGTAAATCTGCTAACATTAACATGGAATCCTTTTCCAAATAATCTCTTGATATAGTGACCCCCCAAATAAAAAGGCGTTCTTATGTAATCTTTCAAGCTTTTTTTAGTGATTGTCCCAAACTCTACAAATAATCTTCCATCTTTATTTAATATGTTGTTTATCTTTATCAAAGAAATTCCAGTGAGATGAGGAGGAATGTGATAGAATGTGGCGTAACAGAAAACTAAATCAAATTTTTCTCTGATTTTGTCTATTTCTGTTATATCTCCTTTTAAAAGTCTTACTTTAACGTTCGCCTTATCAATATATTTTTTAGCGCATTTTAATATTGTTTTAGAAATGTCTATTCCTGTAACGCGGTATCCTCTTTTCGCGAACTCTATCGAAAACCTTGCTAGTGGCCCAAACCCCAAGTCTAGGATTTTTGCGTCTTTTTTTATTATAGGTTTTATTTCTTTATCAAAAAGACTCAGTAACCTTATAGTGTCTTTATTTATTTCTTTCAAAGAACCAACAACTCCTGATATCACCCCCACCCCATTTTGGATATTTATTTTTCTTTCCCAGACATCTCCTCCATATTCCTCGCTTGCTAAGTTCTTCTTCTTAAAGCCTCCCCATAAATTCTTTTTAATTTTTTATTCCTTTCTTTAATTGAAAATTTTCCAAATTTAATTTTATTTATGCAATTTTTAGACATTTTTTCTCTAAGTGTTTTGTTTTTTATTAATTGTTCTGTTTTTTTAATAAGATTTTTTATTGTTATTTCTTCATTTTCAAAAATAGGGGGATACTTTTTCCAGTTAATATCAGGTCTTTCTATTACAAAACCAGTTTTTCCTTCATCTATAATTTCTTTTCTAGCAAAGCCATCAACCGTTATGATAGGGATGCCAAAACCCATTGCCTCAAGATATGCAAAACCAAAACTATCGCTATAACCAGGATAAACGAAGATATCTGATGTAGGAAAAATATTTTCAAACAATTCTTTTTGAGGCATTAATTCATAGAATTTTATCTTTTTATTTTTGGAATATTTATTTAATATTTCTTTTGGAACTTCTGAAACCACAATCCCGGAAACATTTTCATATTTTTTTGTTAACTGATTAATTGTTTCCAAAGCGTGCAATCCTCCTTTTTCATAAAAATACCTGCTGATAAATAGGAGATTAATTTCTTTGTGCCGTTTGCTTTTTATCTTGACTAACGGAACAGCAGGATAAACAACTTCTATTTTATTTTTAATTTCAGGAAAAAACTTTTCGATCTCGTTTTTTGTGACATTTGTCCAAGGGAGGATTTTTTTACAATTTTTTCTTAAGAGTATCTCTCTAACTATTTTCTTACCTATGATGCTATTTTGTCCAGAAACCCACAAAGACCATAAACATTCTACATCTGCAACCCAAGGATTTTTATTATTTAAACTTAAACAATGTGCACAGTGAATTAAATCATATTTTTCTTTTGACCTTGTTAAATGAGCATTAGGGATGGGTAAGTTTAAAAAACCAGTAATTTTTCTAATCATTTTTTTTAATAAGTTAGAAAACCAAAAAAATCTTTTATTTATGATAACTCCTTTTTGATTCTTTGTAGTAATATATTCTACATTTTCTGGAGAATTGTTTATCAAATATTTATAATACGAACTGTCAGAAACCACCCAAGGATATTGTAGGTAGATTTTAATTTGTTTCATATTTTATTTAATGGATGTTATTATATATTCTATCTCTGCTGCTGGAAAAATCCAAGCAAAAAATATACAATAAAATTTTTGATTTAAATTCAAAAGAGGATTAAAAAATTTGTTCATAATTTTACTTTGACCTCCAAAATTTATTTTTCTTTTTTTAACTTTGAATTGTACTCTACTTCCATTAACTTCGTGGGCAGATGCACCTTTACTAAAGTAATCAAAGGTAAAAAGGGTGAAAAATCTTTTATGCGTTGGATCATTATATTGCACACCTGGGCTGAATAAAAAGGAACTTTTATTTCAAGTATTGCTCCTGCCTTCATTATTCTATGTAATTCAGCCATTAATGGAATAAAATTTTTTATATGTTCCAAAACATGAAAGGCAATTACTTTATCAAACTCATTATCTCTAAAAGGCAACGAAAATTTTTCTAAATCATGAACAATATCAACTCTATGTAATTTTACTCTGTCCAAACTTATAACTATATCCTCTTTAGTTATACTTTTGTATTTATTTCTGCCACAACCTATATCAAGTATTTTCATTTTAATATATCAACAATTTTTTTACTATCTCCCCATTCACCATAAGGATTTTTGAATTTTCTGATTTTTAATTCACCCCTTCTATTTTTTTAATTATGTCTTTTGAATAATTAATGTTTAGTTTAGTTAAAAATTTAAGTTAATACAGATGTTCTTTTTTGTTACGCTATGCCTTAAATTAAGTATCATTTCAAACACCTTTCTAAAACATCAACAACCTTCTTTGATACACCAAACTCCCCATAAGGATTTTTGAAGCTCGGTATTTTATACTTTGGATTAAGTACTAATTTTATAAATTCTTCAGTTTTATTAATATCTAGATCTGTAAGAAAATTTAATCCTGTTTCAAGACCTTCTTGTCTTTCTGTTTTTTTACGCAATAAAATACAAGGTTTTTTGAACACTAAACTTTCTTCTTGGATACTACCTCCATCTGTAACTAACAAACTACAATTTTTAAGCCACGCTATAAATTCAATATAGTTTTTGTGTTTTAAAATTTTTATATTTTTTGCTTTTTTTAATTTTTTATAAAGACCATAATCCATTAATTTTTTTTTTGTGTTGTCATGAAGTGGAAAATATGTTTTAATTGGGATCTTTAAAAGAATGTCAACAATTCTTTCAAGTCGCCATTTATACCTAATATTTTCATCTCTGTGAATTGTAACCAAAGCATATTTTTTAATAGGTGTTTTAATATTGTTTTTTTCTGCAATTCTTAAAGCAAGAATCGTTGAATCTACAATTGTATTACCCACATTGTATATTTTTCCAAAATGAAGAATGCTGTTTTTTAAATTTTGTTCACTCCTGTCAGAAACTGCAAAAAGAATGTCTGAAAGCTTATCTGAAATATGGCGAGAGATTTCTTCAGGAAAGGGCTCAAATAAACTTTCAGAACGCAAGCCAGCTTCAAGATGAGCATTTTTATATTTTTTAAATGGATTTAATAATTTTGATGCAGCAATTGCAGCAGAGCAAGTTGACATGGTATCTCCATGATAAAGGACATATCTTAAATTTTTAATCTTTCTTAGAGCCAACATAATTCGCGGAATCATAAGTGTACTCCAAAAAGTAGCTTTTTTAAGCTTTGCAAAAAATTTTGTGGTTACACCTTTTTGTGGAGGTTCTGTTAAAACAATGTCTGGTTTTTTTATTCCAAGAACACTAACATCGCCGAGATTATGTTGTCCTGTGTGAATGAAAACCCAAGGAATTTTTCGCTTATCTAATTCAAGCATAACAGGAAATGTTTTAATTAACTCTGCCCATGTTCCAATCACTATTGCAACAACCATAATCTTTTTACTTAATTAGCAACTACTACACACAACTCTTTACTTCATAAAACACCAATTTATAAATTTATAAAAACAAATTTATGTCTTCAGCAGCTATAAAAGAAATTGGGAGCGGATCTTTTTGGGGTTTGGTGTCTACTATTGCTATTAAGATTTTAGCACTTTTTTATTTATTATTTCAGGCGCGCTTTTTTGACCCAGCAGAAATTGGGCTTTTTCAACTTGTTTTTAGCATTGTCGCTTTAATTACTTTGTTTACAGATGCAGGAATTTCAGATGCAATTGTTCGTTATGTTGCATATTATTTAGGGAAAGGAAAACCCGAATTGGCAAAAGGAGTTTATAAATATTCACTTTTTTTGTTTGCGCTTCTTTCGTTTGGAATAGCTGTGATTTTTTTCCTTATGATTCCTATTATCACAGAGTTTTATAATAATCCTGCTTTATTGCCAATATTATATATAGCAGCAGTTTATGTTTTGCTTACTTTTTTTAACAAAGGTTTTGCATTTATTGTTGCGTTGAAAAAAGTAAAATTAAATGCCAAACTTAACATTTTTCAGCAATTTTTAAAAGTGTTTTTGACTGTTGTATTTGCATTTTGGTTAGGTGCCACTGCAGAGGCATTAATGTTAGCTGTTTTATTTGGTTTAGGTATTTCTTGGATTATTGGTTTTTTCTATTCTTTAAAATCTTACCAAAAAATTCCTAAAAAACCAAAATATAGTTGGTCGCTTTTTAAAAGTCAAGTTTTACCATTTAGCATTGTCGTCGCTGCAACTAGTTCTATGGTTGTTTTAATTAGTGTGATGGACAAAATAATGCTTGGTAGCTTGTTGGTTGGTCAATTTTCTGCAAAAGAAGTCGCTTCTTTGATAGGCCATTATTCTGTTTGCTTTGGTTTTGCAGGGTCTTTGTTGCTTTTCACAACAGCCATCTCCTCAATCTTTCTTCCTGTTCTTTCAGGACTTCACGGCAAAAATAAATTATCTGAAATAAGACAAACATCTCACCGCGTTATTTATTGGTTGGTTTTGTTGTCAACTCCTATTTTTATGGTTTTTTTGGCTTTTCCCTCACAAATATTAACAATTTTGTCTCCAAATTATAGCCAAGACAGATTAATATTTATGATACTTTCAGTTGGTTTTTTTAGTGTTTTGTTTGGGTGGGTACAAGCTGTGCAGTTTGTTGCTCTACGGAAAAACAAAATAAATTTGCTTGTGAGTTGTTTGGGTGCTATATTAAATATTATTTTAAATTTGTTGCTCATCCCACAATACAATATTTTAGGTGCAGCAATATCTTATATGATTACTTTTATTTTTATTACATTATGCTTTATTTACTTTGGTTATAGAGAACTTAATTTTGAGTTGCCCGTTAATTTATTTAAACCCTTGCTTGCAGGTGCTCTTGTTGTTTTGATTTTGTTTGTTTTTAAGCCCTTGCTCGGAGAAATTTTACGAATAGGAATCCCTCAAATAATTAACAACAGCACTACTCTCTCTCTAATTTTGGAAAAAACAATTAAAGTCGGTTTTTTAGCTTTGGTTGCAGGTCTTTCTTTTATAGTATATTTAGTAGTGTTGGTTTTGTTGAAGGGTTTTAGTAAAGAAGATGTTGGCTTGCTTGCTGCTGCAATGAAAAAAGGAAAAATTCCTAAGAAAATTATTAATTTTGGCGAAAAGATGTTGTCGTGGCAGGTTAAATAAAAGTATAATTTTGGCGAAAAGATATTATTGTGGCAGGTTAAATAAAAGCATATTTATTTAATAAAAATACAAACTTGTTTGAGTAAAAATAGTGGCGCGCCTTTGCGCGCCAATCACATATTCAAGCAAGCAAAAAAATAGTGTTTTTTTAATTTGAAAAAACTGTTGATTCAACAAATCTAACTTTTGAGTGTATTGTTCTGGTTATATTAGGCAAAAGAGTGAGGGGTGTAATTATAGAAATATAATGCCTGATCTTTGGCAATTGTTGAACTAATATAGGAATATTATGTTGTTGAAAAAGATTCTTTTTCGCGCGATCAAATCAATTTACAAAATTCTAAAAGTTTAATTTTAGTGCAAAAATATGCGCTATTTTGCTAAACTAAAAACAAATTACTCTTTTGAGACAATTGCACGGCAATGCAAACTTAAACTTATAAACAAAATACAAATCATAGGTTATACTTGTTAATGCGAAGAGTAGGATTCGAACCTACATACCATCACTGGCACTCGTTTTCGAGACGAGCGCGTTACCGTTCCGCCATCTCCGCGCAAAATTCTTTCTGTTAATTTTTTTAATTAAATTATAAGATTGTAAATAATGCCTTTTATACTTTATATTAAATAATATATGGTATTTACCAAAACCAATGGTTTAAATGCGCGCGGAGAGGTATCTTCACACGTAATTTTTTATATGATAGTTATGATCATTGTACTTGTTCTTGTGCTGTATTTTACAATTCCTACATTTCAAGGATTTGTAAAACAGTTTTTTCAAGAGCAAGATTTTGCATTTACTAAAAGCAATGTTGAAAGAGCAAAAATGGTGTGCGAAACAACTTTAATTTCTTGCACGGGGCGGCAGAGCTCTGACTTTGTTACAGCTCTCAATATGGCCAATACTACGCGGTACCAATTATGCCTTTCTGCTGTAGCAACTACTTGCGAGCATTTGCGTTTAGGAAAAGATGGTTGCAATGTTACAGCTTTAAAAGCAGGGATATATGATATAAGTGATATAGCAGAGGACAAGTTTATAGAGCTTTGCGACCAATTTTACCATGATAAAATTAAGTGCAAATATGTTTGTAATAAAAATAATATACTAACATATGATTGTGTTGGTGAAGATGGAACAACAACTTTTTCTAAGGGCAGTGAATGTCCTAAAAAATAAGATAAGCAAGGAAGAAATACCTAAAAACGAAGTAATAATGAGTATACATTTAAAATTATTTGTTCTCTGTGGAAAGATAAAATAGATCATTCTGCTCTTAATAGAATTAGCACATTTGAAAAATGCTATTATTTTAGCAAACAGGACTTCCTCATAGATGCTAAATGTTTTTAAAAACAATATGTCTTTAAACAAAAAAGCCACAGGTTCAAGTTTATCAGCATATACCTTAGCAGGGATTATACTTGCGCTTCTAATTATTACATTTTTATTATTTGTTATGTATGGAGTAATTCCTATAAATCTTCCTAACCCACTTACTACTGTTTTTCTTCCCTCTAAATAATTTGCTTAATCTTATTTTTTATTTATATAACCCAAGGTCTGCGCTTGTTGTTTTTTGTATTTTGTATTTTTCTATCGCATTTTTAAAGTGCTTTTCTGTGATGTTTTTTGCGTTTTCTTTAATAGCTGCAATTCCTGCTTCTATGCATATTTTTTTGATGTCTGCTCCTGTTTTTTCTCCTGATATTTCAGCTAATTTTGTTGCAGAGATGTTTTTGCTTGTTTTCATATTTCTTAGACACACCTTGAAGATTTTTGCGCGATCTTCTTTTGTAGGAAATCCAATTTTTATGTGTCTTTCTAACCTGCCAGATCTTAGCAATGCAGGATCTAAATTTTCAGGCAAATTTGTTGCACCTATCACAAAAATTCCATCATCTGTAGAGTTAAATCCATCAATTTCAGATAATATTTGTGTCAAGGTTCGCGCAATTTCGTCTTGTGCGCCAGTAGAATCATAAATACGCTTGTTTCCGATCGCGTCAAGTTCATCGATAAAGATAATAGTAGGAGATTTCTTGCGCGCCACCTCAAATATTTTGCTAACTAATTTTGGGCCTTCGCCAATGTATTTTTGAACTAGGTCTGATCCATTAATCTTGATAAATGTAGCTCCTGCTTCTCCTGCGATCGCCCTTGCTATTAGTGTTTTTCCAACACCAGGTGGGCCGTAAATTAAAACACCTTTGTAAGGTCTGATTCCCAAATTTTTAAATTGTTCGGGGTGCTTTAAAGGTAATTCTACAACTTCTTTTAATTCTTCAATAACCTTTTCCTGGCCACCAACATCTTTATAAGTTGTGTTTGGTTTTTTCTGCAGTTCAAATTGATATATTGTGTCTTTTTCTTCGCTTAATATATCTATAATTGCCAAATTGCGCGGGTCTACTATGACTCGTTGATTGATCAATAATGTGTTGCTGAGTCGTTTTGGAAATGTAGCAGCAAGTTGTGGATGACCAACTATATTAATAATTACTTTGTCTTTGTGAATTTCTTCAACAGTTCCAACAAGGCAGGGTTGCATGCGCGAAATATACTGCTCTTCTTTTAAAGTTCGCACCTGTTCGCGCAACAATTCATTTTCTTTACGCAATATTTTATTTTCGTTTTCCGTTGTTTTATTGTCTATTTTAAATGTTTGGTCTGTATTAATTTTACACTCAGATTTTTCAGCAACCATATATTTTTTATAAATGATCTATGGAAAAAACAAAAATAATAAAAATATAATAAATATATATAAAATTAAAGATATGTGATTTAGGAAAATGCGGGTGTTGATTTTAGGAAAATGTTGGTGTTAATTTAATTGTTACAGATCATCTTTTGGCATAGAGTTTAGTAGCAAAATGAAAAGTACAGTATGAACACAAGCAATGTTGTAGGAAATTATGTTGAGTGGAAAGAGTCATAGAGCTTAATAGCAAAATGAAAAGTACATTATGAACACAAGTAATGTGGTAAGAGATTATGTTGAGTGAAAAATTGATAAATATAAAGATAATAAAGATAATATTAAAAAACTTTTAGAGTATATAAAGTATATATGAAAGAAATTTGTGTTTATAACTGTTTTTTTGTAAAAATTCACCTTTGATTTGTAATTTTATAAATAAAATTATGGCAACAAAAAAACAAAAAAATAGTAAAGTTGATGATGTTATTCAAGAGATAGGAATAGAGTCGCAAGAAAAAAAAGGGAAAACAGAAACAGCAGCAGAGCAAATAAAAGAAGAAGTAAATCAAAACTCTAAAAAAGAGGAATTTTCACTTAGAGATTTGCCGGGTGTTGGGAGCAAAATGGCAGACACATTAAAAGAGCATGGATTTCATACACCTATGTCAATTGCTATGGCTTCTGTTTCTAGTCTTGAAGCACTTGATGGAATCAGCGAATTAACAGCTGGAAGAATAATTGATGCAGCAAAAGAGCATCTTGATATGGGAATAAAAACAGCAAATGAATTTATGAAAGATCATGCGACACGCGGATTTTTAACAACTAACAGCAAAGCCCTTGACCAAATGATGGGGGGTGGAATTGAGCAAGGTGTTCTTACTGAGTTTTTTGGTGATTTTGGGAGCGGAAAAACACAAATTGCCGAAGAATGTGCTGTTACTGTTCAGCTTCTGTTAGATAGGGGTGGCTTAAATGGAAAATGTATATATGTTGACGCAGAAGGAAGTTTTAGACCAGAACGTATAAAGCAGATGGCTGTTGCTTTGGGACTTGATCCTAATAAGGTCTTAGAAAATATCTTTGTTGCGCGCGCATATAATATTGATTTTCAACTAGCATTTAATAGCAAAATTAGAGAGATGATTGATGTGCAGCACGAACCAATAAAATTAGTTGTAATTGACTCTTTAACAACGCATTTTAGAAGCGAATATACAGGAAGAGGAACACTTGCAGATAGACAGCAAACACTAAACAAATATCTTCACGAACTAATAATATATGCAGAACAATATGGGCTTGTAATTATTGGAACAAATCAGGTGATGGCAAATCCAGGAATGATGTTCGGAGATCCGACAACACCAATCGGAGGGCATATTTTAGGTCATGCTTCAAAATACAGGGTTTACTTGCGAAAAGGAAGAGAAGGAAAGCGCGTTGCAAAACTAATTGATGCTCCACACCTTCCAGATGCAGAAGTTGTTTTTATGGTTGATGAAACAGGTGTGCATGATTTTGACGAAAAAAATAAAAAGTAATTCTTAAACTTTACTAAGTTTATAAAAAGTTTATGCTTTTTTTCAGACGCACACATTTTCCAATTGGAACGATATTTTTGACTGTGGTGTGTGTTATTGTTTTTGTTAGTTCATTGTTTTTTTCTTTATTTGGGCTTTATTTAAATCAACATTTTGCTCTTGGAAGTTGGCAATACATTCAGAGTAATCCTAATGCAATTTATACACTCCTTACTTCAATATTTTCTCATGCAAATTTTGCTCATATTATGTTTAATATGTTGGCGCTGTTGTTCATGGGAACTTTTCTTGAGAGCATTATAGGCACGCGCAAGTTTTTAAGTGTTTTTTTTATTACAGGGTTTGTTGGAGGGCTTGCTTTTTTGCTTGAGACTGCAATGAGCAATGAAATTATTTTTGCGCTGGGTGCTTCTGGCGCGATTTTTGGAATATCTGGAGCTTTGATGATTTTGCGACCAAATGTTCCTGTTGTTGTATTTCCATTTCCTTTTCCAATGCCTTTGTGGGTTGCGATGCTCTTTAATTTGATTTTAATTTATTTTTTATCATTCTTTCTTCCAATTGCCAATAGCGCGCACATCGGCGGTTTTCTCGCAGGTCTTATTTGCGGATATTTTATCAAAAAAGCGAACGAGAATGAAGCGACAAAGCGCGAAATCAAAATTGAATGGTCTATATAATAATTGATGGTGTGTGTGTGTGGTGTTGGAAAAACAACTTTGTGCAAGAATTTATTGGGCTTGATGAAAGAAGCAAACCCAACACTCTAATACTCTAACCAAAAACATACTGATTATTACCAAAAATTATAAATAAAGTTATGGCAAATCTTGAAGAAGTTGTTAAATATGCAGTAGCGAACTTATCTAAAGACATCACAACCGTTCGCAACATTGCTACAATAGCGCACATTGACCACGGAAAAACAACATTCAGCGACTCATTATTATCAGCAGGAAAAGTGATTTCTGACAAATATGCAGGCGAACAATGTGCAATGTCTGCTTGGGATGTTGAGCAGCAACGAGGGATTACGATTTTGGCTTCTGCGATTACAATGGTTTTAAATAGTGAGGGTAAAGATTATCTTGTTAATTTGATTGACACCCCCGGTCATGTTGACTTTGGTGGTGCAGTGACAAGATCTATGCGCGCAATTGATGGTGCAATAGTATTAGTTGATGCTGTTGATGGAATTATGCCCCAAACCGAAACTGTCTTAAAAACCGCTCTTTCTGTTGGTGTTAAGCCAATTTTATATATTAATAAAGTGGATCGCCTAATCAATGAACTTAAAATTACATCTGAGCAAATGCAAGAAAGATTTATTGGAATCATAAATGGTGTTAACAATTTTATAGCAGCATATCAACCAAGCAATGTTGATTGGCGCGTAAGTTTACAAAATAACACAGTTATGTTTGGTTCAGCAAAGCAAAAGTGGGGAATATCAATGAAATGGATGAAAAAAACAGGAATTAGTTTTAAGCAAATTATTGATTTAGTGCAGCAAGGCAAACAAGAGGAGTTAAGCAAAAAAATGCCTTTGGCTGTTGTTGTTTTTGATTCTGTTGTTGAAAATTTGCCTTTTCCAAAAGATGCGCAAAAAATAAGAATCCCTTTGATTTGGAAAAGAGGGGATTTAGCTTCTACCTGGGGTCAAGCAATGCTTACTGCTGATTCTTCGGGTCCTTTAATGGCAGCTATTACTTCGGTTTCTTCAACAAAATATGGAAATTTTGCATATGGACGCGTTTTCTCAGGAACACTTAAAGAAGGCATGGAAGTATATCTTAACAAACAAAAGCAAAAGGCAAAAATTCAACAAATAGCAGTGCAGTTTATTGATAAACGCGTCAGTGTTGATGAAGTGCGCGCAGGTAGTGTATTCTCTTTATCAGGACTTAAGGATATTTTAGTTGGTGAAACAATTTCTTTAGAGCCAATAGAGGAATTTGAAAACATCACATATCTTTTTGAGCCAGTTGTTGTTAAAGCATTTGAAGCAAAAAATCCGCAAGAATTACCTAATTTAATTGAGGCAATTGCACAAGAAGTGCGAGACGACCCGACTTATAAAGTAGAATTAAATCGCGAAACAGGTCAGCATTTGGTTTATGGTCTTGGAGAGCTTCATTTAGATATTTTGCAAACCCGAATAAAAGAAAGAGGAATAGAAGTTAAAACAAGCGAGCCATTGGTTGTATATCGCGAGTCAGTTGAAAGCAGTAGCAGACAACCCTTTCAAGCAAGAACACCAAACAAGCATAATGATTTGTTCTTTTCAGTAAGACCTTTGCCTGACGCTGTTTATCAAACACTTGTCAAAAAAGATATTCCCCCTGGCAACATAAGAAAAAAAGATGTCTTTATTTTTGAAAAACTGCACACTCTTGGTTATGATTCAGACACCTCAAAAAGAGCGCGCTACATTCATAATGAATGTATACTTTTTGATTTAACGCGTGGAATTGTGCAAATGGAAGAAATTATTGAGTTAATAAAACAAGGTTTTGTAATGACTGTAAATAATGGACCTCAATTAGGAGATAAAATGATGGGGGTTGAGGTTCAAATAGTTGATGTAAAACTTCACGAAGATGCGATACATCGTGGACCAGCACAAGTTTATCCTGCTGTTAAAGAAGGAATAGGTGGAGCGATTATGGATGCAAAACCTTGCATTTACGAGCCAATTATGAAGATCAGAATTGACACAAGAGAAACATATGTTGGAGATATAACTAAGTTGCTTAATGGTTTGCGCGGAACAATTGAAAATATAGATGTTGTTGGGGAGCAAGCGATTATTTATGCTGATTTGCCTATTAGCGAGTCATTTGGTTTTGAAGCTGTATTAAAATCAACAACAAGCGGACATGGATTTTTCAATTTGCGCGACACATATTACAGCAAATTAAGGCAAGATTTGTCGCAAAAAGTTATTGCAAAAGTTAGAGTAAAAAAAGGATTGCCGCCAATTCACGCATAATCTTTGAGTCTTTTAATTTATCAAATCTCATTTATATTTATATTCTCTAATTTATCAAATCTCATTTATATTTATATTCTCTAATTTATCAAATCTCATTTATATTTATATTCTCTAATTTATCAAACCGCACTTTCAGAACCTATTTAATATTAAGAATTTTTATCATCAAAATCTATTTATTATTAAGAATTTCCATTAAAATATCTTTTTCATCTTCGCGCAACCAGTCCTTATGATTTAAGTAAGTTATTGTTTGCTCTTTTGTCAGTGTTGTGGTGAGATTGTCTCCTTCTGAAAAGTCCTTGTCTGCGCGCGCATTTATTGACATTGCTACTTTTTCACCTGTTTTTGCTTCATCAATATCAACTTTGTTTGCTTGCATTCCTTTTATTTCTCCGATTCGTTTGCCGCCCTTTCCTAAACTAATTCCTCGCTTTAAAACACCTGCAAGCACTTCAACACCAATAATCGCAGGTTCTTTTTTTCTAAATATGCTGTTAGGCAACACTTTTATTTTCACTAATTGCGGCAAAGAGTTTAATATTTTTCTCTTTTTCTCTTCACAAACATCTTTAACCCATTTTTTATATTCATCAATTAAATGAAAAATAACATTGCTTTTGAAAATTTTTACATTGCTATTAATATTTACAGGAACATTAAATGCGAGTATTGCGGCAAATTCATCTTCTTTTGAGTCACTGACACAAGAAACATCTTCTTTATTTACTTCACCGACAAGTATATATTGAAAAGGTATGTTCTCTTTTTTTAAAAGAATATCCATTGCTTCTGCTGCTCCAAAAGTATCAACTTTTACAACTATCCCTTTTTCACAACCACATATTTTTTCTTGTTTAAAAGTTTGCTGCAGGTCGCGCTTTTTTTCTTCAAGGTTTTCATTTGCGACTACAAGTGGGCTGCCTGCTATCATTTCTTTGACGTCTTGTGCAAATAATTTTATTGCACAACTAGCTATTACTTTTTCAACTGGCTTAAACAAACTTTCTTCGCGAATTTCAGAGGCTTCGCGTGGAATAAAGAGTGCGCGCACTTTTGTTTCAATTATTCCTTTATTGCCAAAAGTTAAGATTATATCTCCTTTTTTTATGATACCATTATATAAAATTGCATTGCATACCCATTCATTTTCTTCTTTTTTTATTTCCATTATAATTCCTTTGCTTTTGTTATAGTCTATTTCAAGTTTTGTTTTTAAATAATTTGAACCTATTCCAAGCAAAAAAAGAAGGATTTCAGCAACACCGTCTCCTGTTTTTGCAGAGCAAGGTATAATTGCAATCTGTTGCTTGAAATTTGTCACGCGGTCAAACCTTTCGCTTTCAAATTTATGTTCAGAAAGTGCGCCAACTAATGAATATGTTTTGGTATCTATTTCTTCAAGTGTTTCTTGGCTTTGATTTTTAAGAGAATCAGTAATTGAAAGGCCTTTTGATGATTGCCATCTATACAAAAAATCCACTTTATTAGCAGCAACTATAAATGGAACCTTGAATTTTTTTAAAAATTCAATTGACTCAATTGTTTGCTGCTCAAAGCCCTTGTTAATATCAACCACTAAGATTGCGAGATCTGCAACACTTGAACCTTTACAACGCAAACTAATAAATGCTTCGTGACCAGGGGTGTCAATAAAAAGCAAACCAGGAATTTTAAAATCTGCTATTTTAAATTTTTCTTGTATGTCTGTTGTTTGCTGCAAAATTTGAGATATTGGAATGTTTGTCGCGCCAATATACTGTGTTATTCCTCCGCCCTCTCTGCTTGTTACTGTTGAAGATCGAATTTTGTCAAGCAAGCTTGTTTTTCCGTGGTCAACATGTCCAAGTACAACAACAATAGGTGCGCGCAACATAAAATTTTGTAGATTGCTGTATTTTTGAGATAAACCTAATTTGTGTAATTGTCTTTTTGAGATAAACCTAATTTGTGTAATTGTCTTTTTGAGATAAACCTAATTTGTGTTATTGTGTTTTTAAGGCAAAAATAATTTGTGTAAAAACCTTTTTTTATGTTTGCGTTTTGTTATCAAAGAATTTTTTATGTTTGCGTTTTGTTATCTTCTGTTTTTTCTTCAACAACTTTATCAAAAACATCTGTGAAAATTACTTTACTTTGCTTGAAATATTTTTTTAAAATTTCTGCGAAAAGTGCTTTGTGATTGTATGGTATGTCTTTGTTTGAAAGTTCAATAGTGATTGAGTTTGTCCCAACATCTACTTTTAAAATATCATCAAACAAATATTTTTTTGTTAATGCTTTTATTTTTTTTGTATCATCTTCAATTTTTTCTACAACTTTTCCTTCAATAACAAGGTCTTTTCCAGCAAGAGGGTGATTGAAATCTAAAGTTATACGCCCCCCGCTTATTGCCTTTATCTTTGCTTGTAAGTCATTTTCAAAGTTTATAATTTGCCCAACAACAGGAGTTATTTTTTGATTCTTAAACTCACTTGATGACACAATCTGGATTTTTTTTGCATCATATATTCCAAAAGCATCACTTGCAGCAATGTTCACAACAATTTGCTTATCTATTTCTGCTTTTTGCAAAGCACTTATAAAATTTTTTAAAGGTGTGTCTTCTCCTAGTATAAACAGAGCAGGCACATATTCTCTGTTTTTGTTGAATATGTCTTGCTGTTTTGCAATTTCAATGTTTGTTGTATCTATTATTTTGCTGTCGCCAGCTGTTCGCAAAGAATATTCAACTAATACAAATTCGCCTATATTAAATGTCATATTCTTTTTATACAAGTTGAAAGATAAATTATAGATTTAGAAAAATAGAGTATTGTTGCTATTTATAATTAAAACAGCTGGTTTTTAAATAATAGATTAAATAATATTATGGCTAAAGCAAAAAAGCGCGCAGAAAAACAAGATAACTTTACGATAGAAGAAAAAAAAGAAAGAACAGAAGAGCAAAAAGAATTACATTCGTTGTCTAGTAGTGCTGCAGATAAATTTCATAATATTTTATTAGGATTTATAGCAGCAGCTAAAAAATTTCCTGTTTTGACTATTTTGTTGTTTGTTCTTATTGGATCTGTAATAGGATTTATGGGAGGCAAAGAATCTATGTCTTTACAAGGACCTGATAATAATTTGCCTTCTGTTGAATATTGGTATACTTCAAATGCCACAAAACTGACAGATACAGCAAAGCAAGAATTAAAAACTAATTTAGGTATGCCTGTTTCTGAGTATCTTGCTACTATTATTCAACAACCATTATATATATATAAAGACAAACAAAAAAATATTATAATAGCAAGAGATACAACAGATGTTTTTGCGCACTATTATTTTGATACAAAAAAAGAAAATGTTTTAACATATTTAAGTTATAGGTGTATTGATAAAAATGATAAAAATAGCTTAGCGTGTTATGTGATTATTAAAAGTTGTATAGATGGTGATGCAAATGCTTGCAAATACAACAAAACAGCTTCTGACAAAATTGCCGAGATTCAAGCAATAGCACAACAAAAAATATATGATTCTGTTCCAAAAGCAGATAAACCAAAAGTAGAAATGTTTGTTATGAGTCATTGCCCTTATGGCTTTGTAGGTATGCAAACATTAAGTCCTATAGCGCAATTATTTGGAGATAAAATTGATGCAAAAATAAAATTTGTTAATTATTTAATGCACGGAGAAATAGAAAAAGATGATAATACACTTATTTATTGTATTCAAAATCTAGAGACAGCTAAAACATGGGCTTTTATTGATTGCTTTACAAAAGAAAGAAATAGTGCAAAATGTGTAAAAAACATTGGACTTGATTCAACAAAACTAAATTCATGTATAAATGAAACAAACGATAAATATAACATAACTGTTGCATGGAATGCTGGAGGAACATATCCTAAATATCCACTCAACAATGAAGAGTGTGCTATTTATGGAGTGAGAGGGTCACCTACATTAGTTATAAATGGCCAAACAACAGAAGGTGATTGGAGATCTCCTGAAAAACTTAAAACATTTATTTGCGCTGGATTTAATAATCCGCCAGAAGAATGTAAGCAAAAATTAGGTGATACGGGCGCGACTGCTAGTGGTGGGTGTAATGCTTAAAAATTGAAGATTAGGTGTTAATAGTGGTTTTAAATAAATATTTTTTTGCTAAGTAAGTTATTGCTAAAATAATAAATTGTGTTGTTAGAAACAACACTTTCAAACTAAAAATCATAATAATTATATCAAATAAATTATATTTTTTCAAAGGATTTTTACAAAGCCAACACTTTTTGTCAATTGTTTTATACTAAGATATGTATTAAATATAATGTAGTATCTAAGTAGAATAAAATAAACAAAAATACTAAAATGTGTATTAAAGATTAATGTAATATCTTGTCTAAGCAAAACAAAAGTGTATTAAATATTAAATATAATATGGTGTCTAAGCAAAACAAAATAAATAAAACAAATATTCTATTAAAAAGCAAATCCATATATTTTGAACTTGCTCTGGCTGTTATGTGTATTTTTTTGTTATTTAGCGTATCGCCAGTTAGTGCTGCTTGTGGTGATAATGGTGGAGAATTTTCAAGTTTTCAAATGTGTACAGATAAAGATTGTAATAATATACTTGCAGAAGTTGTTCAAAATTGTAATAATGGGCAATGGACATATACTTGCGTTAAAAATTGTATATCTGTTTCTGGTGTTAATTATGATATTACTAACATATCTTTAAAAGATACAAGCACTTTGTATTTTAAAAATAAATTAAAGAATACTGCAAACAATCCATTATTTGGGTATAGGTTGTATTGGGTATTTGAGCGTATAGGAATAAATCCTGCTTGGTTTGAGGAGAGTCCATTTATTATAGTAGATGATACATGTAAATATAAAATGGGAACAGATGAATTTGATGAGGTTGCTATGATGTCTCCTGGTGAAGATTGTAGTATAACCCTAAAAAAAGATATTTCAAAGTTTTTTCCTAATTATTGGTATGTACACTTAACTTATTTTGGTTCTAACTCTGGTTTTCATAAATCTGTTAGTATTCCTATGTATTATTTATATGGTGATTCACACATAGTACTACCTATAATTTCTGTTCAAACAATAGAACCTACTGATAATAGATGCGAGGATTCAAATTTCTTTTCTTCTGTAAAAATAAATATAACTAATAATAATACTCAAAATATAAGTGTACAAGTTTTATCTGCATTATATACTCATTATTATGCAGGAACATTTATGACCCCAGATACTTTTGGAGGGTTACATTATGATTTAAATAAAAAAATATTAAATATAACACCAGGCAGTTCAGTAATAGAATATGCTAATAAAACTACTGGCGGGAGCGAAGATAAAAGTAATATAGATACTCGCACTGTTTTTTGGATTGGTAGATATATACAAACTAGTCTTATAGATAATAATGGAGAAAAGATTTCTTCAATATTTCATAGAATACATCCAGTAGTGGCATATATTACAAAGCCTTTTGTATATATTCAAGGATGTTATTCTGAAATGTTTGCTTATTCAGACGGTACTCCTGGATATAGATTAAGTTGCACTCTTTCAAATCCAGATTTTTATTGGGGAATAGGAAACTCATATCGCTGTAAATCTTGCAGTAGTGTTTCTACTATAAATAACACAGCTAATAGTCAATGGCATGTTATAATAACAGGTAAAAATGTTGATGGAAGCACAAGCACTAGACTTGACAAAACAGAAGACATCGGGGTAAATATTCCTTGTGGTACTAAAATAACAAAAAAAATAGAAAAAGAAATACCTATTTCAGAATTAGCTACATCAGAGGGGGTAGATACAGTAAATATTATTACTTTATCCGATGGAAAAAAAGATACTCAAACACAACAATTTTATAGTGTAAAGAACTTTCTTTTTCCAATCGGGGATAAATTTGAAATGTGTACTAGTATGAGTGAGGCATATATTAGATTTAGTGCTGCTAATATTGATTATAAATCGCAAAGCGCCACAATTGATTGTATGAGTGGAGCAAACTGCGCGCAAACCAATATTTTTGATATTCCTTTGTGGGGATCTCTTGTTGGAACTGTTCATGCAAAAGGGTTGACAGGAGGTACTAATGGTGCTACATACACACTACGTGTAAAGGGAGAAATTCCATTAGGCACTAGTAAGCGCACAGATAAAAAGGAAATAACTATTACAAAGAATGATTATGTGTGTGGTCAGAATATAATGGTAACTCGTTTTTGGCCTAATACTTCTTGCGAAGTAGGAAAACCAATTAAATTTACAGCTGAATTACGGTCAACTAGTAGCAATAAAATAAGCGAGAAGTTTTATAATCAATTTAAAATTGGAAGTCTATACAGTGAGCATTTATATTTAACAGAGAATCAATTTCAAAACTTAACAAACTACAACTTAACATATATTGATTATAATTGGATACCATCATCAGCAGGACCATATTCTGCTTGTATTATTGCAGATAGCAATAACAACATAATAAAAGAAACAGACGAATCTGATAATCGTGCGTGTTCTACTTTTTATTGCACTGGATTTTTAGGCTTTGTAGATAAATCAGTGGATAAGATAACAGCTGAACCGCACCAATTAATAAAATATACAATTCCTTATGGAAATATTAAGGGGGGGGTTAATTTAACAAACGTAAAAATTAGTGATACTTTGCCAGCAGGAACTACTTATGTTAATTCATCTCCAGAAGGCATAATGAGAAATAATGTTATTACATGGAATCTTGGAAATCTTGAGGCAGGAGATGGAGGTACACTTAGTTTAATACTAAATATATCAACTTGTTATACAAAAGGTACAATAATTCCAAATTCAGCTAAACTCACAGCAGGAGATAATATGGGAAATTCTTATTCTACAGATTCCCCTTCTGTTTCTACTAGAATTGTTTGTTCTAAAGACACTGATAATGATGGTCTTTGTGATGTATGTGATCTTGTTTTTTGTGGAAATGGTGGGTGTGATGCAGGCGAAACTTGTGCTACTTGTCCTTTTGATTGTGCTTGTGTTTCTCCAGATGTTTGTTGTGGATCTGGATCTAGTGCAAAATGTTTTACTCTTGCTTGTATTTCAAATTCAGATTGTAGATACCTCGATGCTGCGTGTAGAAAGTATAGTTGTGTGTTTGGAGGCACATGTAATGCAAAATGCAATATTTCCTCAGAAATAACACATTGTAATAATAGTACTAAAGATGGTTGTTGTCCTCCTGGTTGCACGACTGCAAATGATGCTGATTGCCTTGCTACTTGTGGAAATGGTATTTGTGATAAACTGAGTGAAAATTGTAATAATTGCCCTAGAGATTGTGGTTGTAATGCTACTTATGAATATTGTAGTAAAAAAGGTGTTTGTGAACCATTGTGTGGAGATGGTAGGTGTGATAGGGGTAGTGGTGAAAATGAAATTTCTTGTTGTATAGATTGCTCTTGTTCTGCAAACCTCTGTTTAGGATCAACATATATAACTCATAATTGCCCTTTTAAAAATGGTCTTGGTGGGTGTGCAACTAATCATGATGATTGTAGTGATTGCTCTTGTTCTTGTGGGGGATATAATCGCACAGAAAAACCGTCTGATGGTTCTTGCAATGATAAAAAAGATAATAATTGTGATGGAGAGTGTGATTATGATACATCTGGTGGATGTATAAAAGGAGATAAAGGATGTTCTATTGAAATAACTAACATAGCAGTATCTGCGTCAACTGTTTGCCCTGGTGAATATGTTTATGTTAACTGCACTTCTTCTGTTCCAAATGTAAATAGTGTTGAGGTATCTGTTGATGGAGATTCTACAAAGTGTAGTTGGACAGCATGGAATGGAAATAAAGCAAACTTTAGGTGTTATGTAAGCGAGACCACAAAAACACAAACAATAAACTGCGCAGTAAATACAAACAAGTCATATAAACAAGGATCAGATAAAAACCAAACAATTACAGTAGGAGGACAGGTGTGCTGTTCAGATTATAAAACAAGTGCTGTTTGTGGTAATGACAACAAATGTGAATGGTGTCATACATGTAAAGGAACAAAATATAGCGGGGGTGGTGATAGATGTATAAGTAAAGGTAATTGTATTTTTTCTTGCAACAAAAGAATGTGTAGTGCAACTTGTGATGCAGCACAAGGTGGTTGTGGTCAGGTTTATGACTATACTGTTTGGGATAGTTGTAAAAATAATACTGTAAAAGAAGGAACAAGATATTGTAATATTACAACTTGTGATAGTAATTCTTGCTCTTGCAAATATGACTCTGCTGGGGTGTGTGATGTTGCATCTGAAACTCTTTCTTGCGATTCTGATTCAGTATGTGTAGGAGGACAATGTAAAAAAGACACAGATAAAGATGGAGTTCCTGATGACTCTGATAATTGTATATATGTATCAAATCCAGATCAAAATGATTCTGATAATGATGGTGTTGGTAATGCATGTGATAATTGTAGATATGTCCTTAATTCAAACCAAAAAGACACAGATAATGATTGTTCTCGTCCACCATATGTATACTGTCCTTTGTGTGGAGATATGTGTGATTCAGAAAATATATGTTCTTGTTATACTTGTACAGAATGTACTAATATGCTTTGGAATGAAAGTTGTAAAATTGTTCTTTTAAAAGTAAATTTGCAACCCGCAGCTTCTTGTATTACAGGTCCAACAGGAATATACTCTGCAGATTTATCTTTGATTTTTGATTCAAAGAGATTTGACTGCCAAAACCACTCAATAATAGGTAGTGGAAAAGGAAATGGAATTGAATTAAAGGGTAATGGGGGTGTTGGTGGAAATAATTTAATTGAAAATTGCATAATTGAAAACTTTGAAAAAGGAATTAGTGTGACAAATTCAAACACCAATGTTTTTTATAATAATCAAATACAAAATAATAAGATAGTTGGAATTGAAATCGACACTTCTTCAAAAAACAACACCTTACATTATAATGTTATTTGCAATAATACGAGAGATATTTTAGATAGAGGTATTAATAATAAAGGATTAGAAAATTATTGTTCTGTTTTTGGTAATTGGAATGATGTTGGCGGAGCTTATAAATTAGGGTGCAGCCACAAATGTATTGAAAAGTATTGTGTAGATGCTGATAATGATGGATATTTTGCTGTTTCTTGTGGGGGAGATGACTGCGATGATAACAATTCATCAATTAATCCAAGAGTATCAGAAAAATGCAATACATCTATAGATGAGAATTGTAATGGTCTAATAGATGAAGAGGGTTGTATGAATATTTCTGATTGTATAGATGAAGACAGAGATGGATTTGTTAGTTGTACTTATTGTGCTAATTGTTCTACTTGTAATATGAGTAAATGCGATTGCAATGACAACAATCCACATATTAGCCCGAGTCAAAAAGAAATTTGTAATGATGGTATTGATAATAATTGTAATGGCCTTATTGATGAAAACACATTAGATAACCCCTGTGTCAATTCTCAAACTATTTGTATTGATTCAAGTGGTGATAGATATTATAGATATACAAAAGGAGATCCTTTGGTTTGTCAAGAAATGGGGGAGGATTGTGATGATACAAGGGCAGATATTGGTCCAAACCAGGGAGAAATTTGTGATGATGGTATTGATAATAATTGCGATACTTTGATTGATTTAGATGACCCAGAATGCCAGTGTAAAGATGAAGACAAAGACGGCTTTTTTGCATGTTCGCCCCTTTGCTTGCTTATAACAACAAAATGTGATTGCAATGATAAAAATGCTAATATTAATCCAAATGCAACTGAGATCTGCAATGGAATTGATGATAATTGTGATGGCTCTATTGATACTGGTTGTCCTTGTTCGCCTGTAGGTATTACTCAAATATGTAGTAAAAATGTTGGTATTTGTAAAGAAGGAAATCAAATATGCCAGAGCGATTATACGTGGGGTGAGTGTGATGGTGTGTTGCCTATGGAAGAAATTCCTGATAATGGTATTGATGAAGATTGTGATGGACAAGATTTAATAACTAAAAAAGAAAAGAGCGAGGGTGGGGGTTTAAGCAGACCAGTATCTTTTCATAAGATAGGCAAAATTCAATATATATTTACTCCTGTTGATATATCTAAAATTTGCTTAAGAGAAACAATATGTATTACTTTTATTGATGTAGATGAAGTTTCTGTTTCAGATAATGTTAGATTGTTAGGTGTTAGTTCAAACAACAAATTTTGTTTTAAAGTTGAAAATATAGGGGTTCAATCTATTCAAATGAAAAAGCTCGGTTATATGCCTGTCTATGAATCATTAAGTGTCATAGATTGTAAAAAGTGTGGAGATGGTGTTTGCTCTTCAGAAACAGGAGAAAACTCAATAACATGTTGTGAAGATTGTGGTTCAAAATGCGGAGACGAAGTTTGTAATTGTAATGAAAACAATCAGACTTGTGTAAAAGATTGTAATCCTTGCTCAGAATATGGGTGTGGAGATGGTGTTTGCAGGACAGAGTGTGGAGAAACATCTGAAACTTGTATAGAAGATTGCGGAAAACCCGTCCTTCTTGTTAAAGATTGCACTTGTGACTTTACATCTCCAAATTGGCACACACCCATTTTAGCAATATTATCATTAATTTTAATATTTTTAACTTACTCTTTTACAGCACTTAAAAACCGTTGCCCTTTATCTGAGAAATCTGACGAAAATACATTAAAAAATTATCTTTCTAAAGCCCTTATAGAACAAGGAACAGAATACAAATTGCCCCAAAACATCTTATCAACAAAATATTCACTAACTTCTTTACTTCCAGTACTGCTTTTAAAAGGTTGGACAAATAATCAAATCACTAATGCTATTAAAAGTATAGAGCAATATAAAAATGACTATATTCAACTGATTGCCGGCATTATTGTTTTTGCAATTTCGGTTGGTTTAACTTATCTTGCATACAATGGAAAATTAGTTATTTACCCATTCACAATGCTTTGCGATGCTTGTTTGCTTTTTTACCTTGTTCCATCACTTTTGTCAATTGTTTTGGTTTATTTGGCTTCAAACCAAATTTATCGCATTCCAAATAAAAACAATTCAGAACAAGATGTTTTAAGCAATTATTTAGCAAAAGCACTAAAATCCCAAGAACAAGACACACTCAGTTCTACATATTCAAATAAAGAATTATTGTCAAAAATAAAAACCATGCAGTTTGACAAACAGTTATTAAGCGACATATTTTCAAGAATTAAAAATATGTTTTCTCATATTTTGAGCGTGTTAAAAAATACAGCTTTTCCCCGATTTTCAGAAGAACAACTGCTTCCACTTGCTATATATAAAGGATGGACAAAAGCAGAATTTAATAAGGCAAAACTATCGGTTATTAAGCCACAATATGATTTTATACAACTAATCATAACAATAATTACAGCAATGGTTTTAGTATGTGTTTTAATTTTTATAGGTTGTTGTAAATCTCTTGTTTTGCCGTGGATGATTGTTTTGCTGTCTGGCGCGCATATTTTCTACAAGATTTTACAAAACAAAAAACTTGAAGAAATGCCAATTAGCAGTGATTTGCAAGTTAATGTTTCTAAAATTTTAGAAATTTCTGTGAAGATATTAGAGAGCAAACAAATATTTGTTCAACAAAAAGAGTTATTACCAGAAAAAATTGAATATCAGGGACAACAATTTTGGAGAGTTCTGACAAAAGATAAAAACCACGAAGTCATACTTGATTTAAAAGGAAAAGTGTTGAGAGTTATTTAATTGTTATGTTGTCACAATAAAAATAATTTTCAAATCAAGCATACTTTAAAATCTCTGAACAATAACAGAATGATTTTTAAATTTATTGAAAAATATGAGAGCAAAGTGATTTCAAACCTTGTCTGAAATACACAAACAATATTGAGCGCAACTTATTTCAAAATTTATTAAATATTAAAAATATGTAGGATTTTCAAACAAGGCGAGATAATAAGATTTACCCGCGATTTTCAAAACATAAAATTTTGAAAATACATCTACAAACAGAACGCAAAAGCAAAAAATAATTTGTTTGTTTTTTAGGCAGATGAATAGGTATATTAAAATATTTTTTAATGGTCTCTTAGAACATCTTTGACTTTCTAGGATTATTATACAAAACAATATGGCCAACAAATCAACCAAACTCTTGTTTTTTGTATGTGTACTTATAACCCTTTTTTTGTTTTCTTGGACTGCGAATGCATTCCTTATTATCCAACCCTGTTATATTGGAGATGAAGCAGGATGTACTTGTGAATGTGACTCTTGTGAAGATTGCACAAATGCATTAAATTCTACTTCTTGTAAGAACATTAAATTACAAAAAAATATAAGCATCTCATCAGAAACCTGCATTAATAATCCTGAAAATTTCAATAACAAAACATTTGATTGTCAAGGACATACAATTGAAGGAAATGGTTCTGGATCTGATTATGGAATTTATTTAAATGGAAAATCAGGAAATATGATTAAAAATTGTGTGGTTACTCATTTCACCTATGGAATATATTTAGATAATACATCTTTTTGCAATTTGACAAACAATAAAATAATAAAAAATATATTTAAAGGAATTGCAGTGAATTCTTCAAATAATATTATAATTAAAAATAATGAATTTTATGAGAATATGTTGGTTCTTGTTTATTCAAACTATACTACAATTCAAGATAATTTATTTAATAAGGGGGAGATTATACTAAGTGTTTCTGGTCACAATACTATCAAAAGCAACACAGTTGTGTATTCTAAATGGGGTGTTGCTGTTTTAGGGTCAGATCAAAAATATAGGAAAGAATATAATCAGTCACATATCATTTCAGACAACAATAATACAATTGATTCAAACACATTTAGTTATTGTGGTGATGGGATAATTTTAAAAGGAGCAAATAACACAAAAGTTACTAACAACAACATATCTTATCATTCAAAACATAAAGAAAATATAGGTCCTGTTTTTCTTTCTACTAGGGTAAATAGGTGGCACGTGGAGCGTGGGTATTATGATAGTTTATGGTTAACTAACAATATATTTAATAAAGGAGATGTAGATGCTAACTTTATTATTAATAATATATTGCCTAAAAATATTAAGTCTGGTGGATCAGAGTCGTTATCTGTGGAGTGTAGTGATGGTAGTGGTGGTATTGATAGTAGATCTTCTACTAAAAGAAATATTACAACTATGGAATTTCATGGTAAAGTTACAGCACAAGGAAATTGCACTATAAAGTATAGAGTACTTGTCTATTCCGAAATTTCTGTTGATTTGAAGGTATCTCCTTCAAGGATTACTGCGTTCAATGCAAATACACAAGAAATATTAAACACTGATTATGAGCCTGTCGCTTTTTGGGTAGATTATAATGGTGATCTTTATGAACATAATCTTAGTGCTGACGCCCCACTATATAATTATGGACCTGAAATTGGAAGACGGGGAGGAGATGGCATTATCTTTGATAGGTTTGTTGATAACACTCAAATTTTATCAAATACAATAAAAAATAATGAAGGCCATGGCTTAAGTATAGATTGCTTAGGTATAGGTAGGATGAAGGGAAAAGATATTAATATATCTTATAACAAAATAAGTTTTAACCAAAAAGGGGGTATTTGTATGCGTAAGAAATTCTTCCACCGCCCTACATTAAACAACCTAACAATAAATGATAATATAATAGAATCTAATAATGAATATGGAATTTATTTAAGTGGAAATAATGATTCAAACAACAACAAGATTAACACAAACAAAATATGCAACCATAC
>Ga0210041_1000578_pt1 | contig 39850 bp, 33 predicted proteins | sample CryGeymeta201503_FD_183973 | JGI IMG/M metagenome (GOLD analysis project Ga0210041, IMG submission 183973) | Groundwater microbial communities from Crystal Geyser aquifers in Utah, USA - Crystal Geyser metaG 2015-03 (SPAdes) (version 2) | ecosystem: Environmental > Aquatic > Deep subsurface >... | reverse complement strand
TGCAGGCCAAGAGCCGTGCCTACGCCACCGAGCAAATCAACCAGCAGCGCGAAGACTTCAAGCGCCTGGGCGTGCTGGGCGACTGGGAGCGCCCCTACCGCACCATGGACCCGGCCAATGAGGGCGGGCAAATTCGTGCCTTCAAACGCGTCATCGAACGCGGCTTTGTTTACCGTGGCTTGAAACCGGTGTATTGGTGTTTTGACTGCGGTTCATCCCTTGCCGAGTTCGAGATCGAATACATCGACAAGAAATCGCAAACGCTGGACGTGGGCTTTTTGTGCGCCGAACCCGCCAAGCTGGCCGCTGCCTTTGGCCTGAACACGTTGTCCAAGGACGCTTTCGCCGTCATCTGGACCACCACCGCCTGGACCATTCCGGCCAACCAGGCCTTGAACGCCCACCCCGAGCTGAGCTACGCACTGGTCGACACCCCACGCGGCCTGCTGGTGCTGGCGCAAGATTTGGTGGCCGCCTGCCTGGAGCGCTTTGGCCTGACCGGCACGGTACTGGCCACCACCAACGGCAAGGCGCTGGGTGGCATCCACTTCAAACACCCGTTTGCGCATGTGGATTCGGGCTACGACCGCCTGAGTCCGGTGTACCTGGCCGACTACGTGAGCGCCACCGACGGCACGGGCATCGTCCATTCGGCCCCGGCGTATGGCGTGGAAGACTTCAACTCGTGCGTGGCGCACGGCATGAAATACGACGATATCCTCAACCCGGTGCAAGGCAACGGCGTTTACGCCCCTGATCTGCCGCTGTTTGGCAACCAGTACATCTGGAAAGCCTGCCCGGTGGTGATCGACGCGCTGCGCCAGGCCAACCGGCTGTTTGCCACCAGTGACATCGTGCACAGCTACCCGCACTGCTGGCGGCACAAAACCCCGGTGATCTACCGTGCTGCGGCGCAATGGTTCATCCGCATGGACGCAGGCGTTGGCGTATTCACCAAAGACAAAGCGCCTGACACCCTGAGGAACATTGCGCTGGCAGCTATCGATAACACAGCGTTTTACCCCGAGAACGGCAAGGCCCGCCTGCGCGACATGATCGCCAACCGGCCCGACTGGTGCATCAGCCGCCAGCGCAGCTGGGGCGTGCCGGTGCCGTTCTTTTTGCACAAGGACTCGGGCGAGTTGCACCCGCGCACCATGGACATCCTCGACCAGGCGGCCGACATCGTGACGCAAGGCGGCATTGAGGCCTGGAGCCGCGTCAGCGTGGAAGACATTCTGGGGGCAGACGATGCGCCGCACTACACCAAGAGCACCGACATTCTGGAAGTGTGGTTTGACTCCGGCTCGACCTTCTGGCACGTGCTGCGCGGCAGCCACAAAGACGCCTACAGCCGCCCACCGTTCCACGCGCAAGGCCCCGAAGCCGACCTGTACCTCGAAGGCCACGACCAGCACCGCGGCTGGTTCCACAGCTCGCTGCTGCTGGGCTGCGCGCTGTTTGACCGTGCCCCGTACAAAGGCCTGCTGACGCACGGCTTTGCCACCGACGGCCAGGGCCGCAAGATGAGCAAGAGCCTGGGCAACACGGTTGACCCGCAAACCGTCACCAGCAAAATGGGCGCCGAAATTGTGCGCCTGTGGGTCGCCTCCACCGACTACTCGGGCGACCTGAACATTGACGACAAAATCCTGGCCCGGGTGGTGGACACCTACCGCCGGGTGCGCAACACGCTCAAGTTCTTGTTGGCCAATGTGAGCGACTTTGACCCGGCCAAAGATGCCGTGCCGCTGGCGCAGATGCTGGAGATTGACCGCTACGCCCTGAGCCGCGCCGCTGCCTTGCAGGCCGACATCCTGGCGCACTACAAGGTATATGAATTTCACCCGGTGGTCTCCAAGCTGCAGGTGTATTGCAGCGAAGAACTGGGCGCGTTTTACCTGGACGTGCTCAAAGATCGCCTGTACACCACCGCCGCGCACAGCCTGGCGCGGCGCAGCGCGCAAACCGCGCTGTGGCAGATCACGCAAGCCATGCTGCGCTGGATGGCGCCGTTCTTGAGCTTTACCGCTGAAGAAGCCTGGAGCGTGCTGGGCGCAGCTGGCAAAACACCTGCCGTCAGCCGCGAGTCGATCTTTCTGGACGGCTACGTCGATCTGGCCGCGCCAGACGCTGCGCTGCTGGCCAGGTGGACGCGCATTCGCGAGCTGCGCGACTTGGTCAACAAAGACATCGAGGCCCTGCGCAGCACGGGCCAGGTGGGTTCTTCCTTGCAAGCCGAAATTGCCCTGACGGTGAACGCCGACGACCATGCGCTGTTGGCCAGTCTGGGCGCTGACCTGAAGTTTGTGTTTATCACATCCGCTATTACCTTAATAGCTGGTGACGCTTTATCCATAAGCGCCAGCACCGCAAAAGGCATCAAATGTGAACGCTGCTGGCATTACAGCGAAGACGTTGGCAGTGATGCCACCCACCCCACCCTGTGCCCGCGCTGCGTCAGCAACCTGGTTGGCAGCGGCGAGACGCGGACGTTTGCCTGATGGCGCGCCCTCCCAAGGCCGGTGGCGGCCGCCCCGGCGCCGGTTTTAAACCGTCTGGCAGTGGCGGTGGCCTGTTGCGCTGGCTGGCCTTGGCCGTCATCGTTTTGCTGGCCGACCAGTTCACCAAGGTACTGATCCTGGGCTACTACCAGCTGGGTGACAGCACGCCGGTGACAACTTTTTTTAACGTGGTACGCGTGCACAACAGCGGCGCGGCGTTTTCTTTTCTGGCGGGCTCGGGCGGTTGGCAGCGCTGGCTCTTTACCGGCATTGGTGTGCTGGCCGCGGGTGTGATCGTCTGGCTGCTGAAATCACACGCCGGGCAAAAGCTGTTTGCCTTTGCGCTGGCCTGCATTCTGGGTGGCGCCATCGGCAACGTGATTGACCGCGTGCTGCACGGCTACGTGATCGACTTTCTAGATTTTCACTGGGCCTGGCTGAGCCCGGTGTTTGCCAGTGGCCACTTTCCCGCCTTCAACGTGGCCGATGCGGCCATCACTGTTGGCGCGGCCTGCCTGATTCTGGATGAACTGCTGCGCGTGCGGCGGGGGCGCTGATGCGCAACCCTTCGATCGCGGGGGGCGAGCAGATCGACGACCGCCAGCACCGCTCGCCGATCTGAGGTGACGCGTGTGACCCAGACCAGCATGCCACTTTCGACACCGCCACGCTACCTGGCGCTGGCGGGGCCTACTGCGTCGGGCAAGACCGCCGTGGCCTTGGCCATTGCTCAGCGGTACCCGGTCGAGATCATCAGCGTTGATTCGGCGCTAGTCTACCGTGGCATGGACATCGGCAGCGCCAAGCCCAGCGCCGCTGAATTGGCCGCCGTGCCGCACCACCTGATCAACATCCGCGACCCGTTGCACGCCTACAGCGCCGCCGAATTTGTGCGCGACGCCACCCGGCTGATGCATGAAATCACCGCTCGCGGCCGGCTGCCGCTGCTGGTAGGCGGCACCATGCTTTACTTCAAGGCACTGCGTGATGGCCTGGACGACATGCCACCCGCCAACCCAGCCATCCGCGCGCAGATAGAGCAAGAAGCCACGCAAAAAGGCTGGCCCGCGCTGCACGCCCAACTGGCGCTGGTCGACCCGGCAACGGCAGCGCGCCTGGCCCCGGCAGATTCGCAACGCATCTCACGTGCGCTAGAGGTGTGGCGCATCACCGGGCGAGCGCTGGCGCGCTTTCATACTACAAAGGGTATAGCTACTCCCGCAGATGAGACAAGGGCTAGAGGTCAAAATAGCTTAAAAAATGTTGCGGCCTCCGACGATCTGCAGGGCGCGGCGCCGTCGCTGCTGATCTCGCTTGAACCACTGGAACGCGCCTGGCTGCACCAGCGCATTGCCCAGCGCTTTGATGCCATGCTGGCGGCGGGTTTTCTCGATGAAGTGGCCGCTTTGCGCGCCCGCGGCGACCTGCACCCCGACCTGCCCTCGATGCGCTGCGTGGGCTACCGGCAGGCGTGGGACTACCTTGACGCGCTTGATGCCAACCAACGCGCGGGGGTGAACGGGCGAGCGCTGCTGAGCGAGCTACGCGACAAAGGCATCGCCGCCACCCGCCAGCTGGCCAAGCGCCAGATCACCTGGCTGCGCAGCAGCCCTGAGCGCCAGGTGGTGCACGGCGACGCACCCGATGCGCTGGCTCGGGTGCTGGGGCTGGTCAGCTCCTTTGCAGAAACTACGTCATGAGCCTCATCATTCAAAACCTCAGCAAACACTACGGCAGCGTGCCGGTGTTTCGCCATGTCTCACTGACCGTCGCAGCGGGCGAGTTTGTTGCCATCATTGGCGAGTCGGGCGTGGGTAAATCGACGCTGCTCAACTGCATGGCCGGGCTCGACAGCTGGGACGAAGGCAGCGTGTTGCTCGACGGGCTGGACCTGGGCAGCCAAAGCGACGACCAGCTGGCGCGCCTGCGTCGCGAAAAAACCGGTTTTGTTTTCCAGGCCTTTCATGTGCTGCCGCACCTGAGCGTGGCGCAAAACGTGGCCTTGCCGCTGATGCTGCTGGGTCAGCATGACGACGCTCGCGTGCAGGCCATGCTGCAGGCGGTGGGGCTGGAAGGCTTGGGCGAGCGCCTGCCGCAGCAGCTCAGCGGTGGCCAGTTGCAGCGCGTGGCGATTGCCCGTGCCTTGATCCACCAGCCGATGCTGCTTCTGGCCGACGAGCCCACCGGCAATCTGGACCCACACACTGCCGAGCGGGTGATGGACGCGCTCATGAGCCAGACACGCACGCACGGCGCGGCCATGGTGTTGGTCACGCATTCGGTCACTGCGGCGCAGCGCGCCGACCGGGTGCTGCTGCTGACCGCCAGCGGGCTTGAACCCCACGCAGGCGCATGACACCGTCAACTCTGCCGACTGTACTGATTGACTTCTGCGATCCGCACGGCGCAGACGCCGCCGTGCGCTGCGCTTTTAGCGCTCCGCTGCACACGTTGGTGGCGCACACGCTTGACCAAGTCAAACCCGTGCTGGACGCGGTACACGCCGCTGCGCGGCAAGGTCAATGGTGCGTGGGCTATGTGCGCTACGAGGCGGCGCCTGCATTTGATGCAGCGTTTACAGTGCATCAGACCGATACCGCCAATGTGCCGCTGGCCTGGTTCGGCGTTTTTGCACAATCCCAACCCTGGCCAGACCAGCTCGCCGCCAACGATGCGCAAACTCAAGTCAAATGGCAGCCCACGCTGGATCGCGCCGAATTCGATGCCGCCATGGCGCGCATCCACAGCGACATTTCGGCTGGCAGCTACTACCAAGTCAACTACACCACACTGTTGCAAGGCGCGTGCACTGGCGATCCGCTGGCGCTGTTTGCCCGTCTGCAACGCGCCCAACCCGGCGGCTACGCTGCTTTCATGGACACCGGGTCCGAGCAGGTGTTGTCTGTCTCGCCCGAGCTGTTCTTTGACTGGCAACCCGAAGCTGACCGATCAGGCAAAGAATCTGGCGGGCGCTTGCTGACGCGCCCCATGAAAGGTACTGCACCCCGCGGCGCTAACGCGGCGCAAGACGAAGCGCTGGTGCAAGCCATGTGCGCGTCACCCAAAGAGCGTGCCGAAAACGTGATGATCGTGGACTTGCTGCGCAACGACGTGTCGCGCATCGCCCAGCCAAATTCGGTCAAAGTGCCCCGGCTATTTACGGTGCAGACCCTGCCCACAGTGCACCAGATGGTGTCAGACGTCACTGCCCGCACGCGGGTTGGCACCACGCTGGCCGATGTGTTTGGCGCGCTGTTTCCATGCGGCTCGATCACCGGCGCGCCCAAGGTGCAGGCAATGCGCGCTATCAAGGCATTGGAGCCGCGAGCCCGTGGCGTGTACTGCGGTGCCATTGGCTTGGTGCGCCCGGGCGGGCATGCCACCTTTAACGTGGCGATCCGCACCGTCGCGCTGCGTGGCACCCAGGCGCACTGTGGCGTGGGCAGCGGCATCACGGCAGACGCCAAGTTGGACGCCGAGTGGCAAGAATGGCAGCACAAGCGTATCTACCTGGAACGTGCCAGCGAAGCGTTCGAACTGCTGGAGACGCTGCGGCTGGAACAGGGCAACTATCTTAATTTGGTAGCACACCTCGCAAGAATGGAGACGGCTGCAAGACATTTTGGCTATGGGTTTGATGAAGCACAGATTCGCGCAACATTGCAAACTTTGGCGCAGCCGACGACAAAACTTTCAGCTGCACAGTGCAGCGCTCAGCTGAATTCAGCCTCAGATGTTGCCGCATGGCGGGTGCGCCTGCTGCTGGCAGCCAATGGCCAGGCAAGCGCCGAAAAATTTATATTCAATCAGCCTCTAGCCCCCGTTTGTCTTGCTCTAGCAGCGACACCTTTTGAAGCATTCAACAGCGAATTCACCCGCTTCAAAACCACCCGCCGGGCGCACTACGACGCCTTTGCACCCAGCGACCCTACCGTTTTCGACACCCTGCTCTACAACCCTTCTGGTGAGCTGACCGAATGCACCCGTGGCAACATTGCGTGCCTGCTTGACGGCCGCTGGGTCACCCCACCGCTGCAATGTGGCCTGCTGGGCGGTGTGGGTCGACAGATCGCCCTGACCGAAGGCCGCGTGGCTGAGGCCGTGGTGCGCGTGGCTGACCTGCCGCGCGTGCAAGCTTTTGCCTTTGTCAACAGCCTGCGCGGTTGGCTGGATGCCAAACTGGTTTGAACACTCAATCAGGAACGACCCCATGTTCGTCGTCATCTTTCGCGCCAAGGTTCGTCAATCCGACGCCGAATACAGCCAAGTGGCCGCCCGTATGCGGGAGCTGGCGCTGGGGCAATTTGGCTGCCTTGAATTCACTGCGGTGACTGAGGGCAACGAAGAAATCGCCCTGTCTTATTGGCCGTCTGAGGCTCACATCCGCGCCTGGCGGGCGCAGTCAGAACACCTGCTGGCACAACAACTTGGGCGTGAGCGCTGGTACGAGTCTTACACCGTGCAGGTGGCTGAAGTCACCCGCAACTACTGCTTTGAGCGTTGATGCTTGACCTACTCAAAACCTTCTCCTGGCAAGAGCTGCGTCAGCACCCGTGGCGCAATGCTGCAGCCGTGCTGGCGGTGATGCTGGGCGTGGCACTGGCGTTCTCTGTCCACCTGATCAACGCCAGTGCGCTGGACGAGTTTGCCCAGGCGGCGCGCTCGGTTGGCGGCCAGAGCGACCTGGAGCTGCGCGCCGTGCAAGGCCACATCGACGAGGCCTTGTACGCACAGGTGGCGCGCCAGCCGCAGGTGGCGCTGGCCTCGCCCGTGCTCGAAACCGGCAGCTATGTGATGACCGCGCAAGGCAAGCGCGCCTTGCGCGTCGTTGGCGTCGATGCGCTGGTGGTGCTGCGCATCTCGCCCGACCTGATGCCTGTTCCCAGCAGCGCCCGCCGCGGCGACCGCTGGACTGTGTTTGCCCCCAACCAGGTGTTTTTGAACGCCGCCGCGCAGCGGCTGAGCGCCGGGCAAACCGGTTTGCAACTGCAAAGCGGCATGGCCTGGCAGCCGGTGGACGTGGCGGGCACGGTGGCTGCCAGCGGCCCGGCGGTGGCGGTGATGGACATTGGCGCGGCGCAAGACCTGTTTGACAAGCCCGGCCAACTCACGCGCATCGACCTGGCGCTGCAAGCCGGCGTGGACCGCGATGCCTTTGCCCGCGCACTGCAAGCGGCACCCGATTGGCCCGCCAATGTGAGCGTAGCCAAGCCGGAGGACGCGCAGTCGCAAATCAGCAACCTGTCACGCGCCTACCGTGTCAACCTGACGGTGCTGGCGCTGATTGCGCTGTTTACCGGCGCGTTTCTGGTGTTTTCGGTGCTGTCGCTGAGTGTGGCCAAGCGCGCGCAGCAGTTTGCCCTGCTCGGCGTGCTGGGTCTGTGCGGACGCGACCGGCTGGCGCTGGTGCTGTGGGAATCCCTGGCGCTGGGCGTGGTGGGCAGCGTGGCCGGCCTGGCGTTGGGCACGGCGCTGGCGGCGTTGGCGCTGCGGCTGCTCGGCGGCGATCTGGGCGGCGGCTTTTTCTCGGGCGCGTCGCCTACGCTGCAGTTCAGCGCCAGCGCCGCGCTGCTCTATGGCGCTTTGGGTGTGGCGGCGGCCATGGTCGGCGGCTGGTGGCCGGCGCGCGCGGCGCAACGGTTGCCACCGGCGCAAACGCTCAAAGGCCTGGGCAGTCTGATTGCACCCAACAAGGGCCACTGGGTCAGTCTTATTTTGATAGCTTCTGGCGCAGTACTGACAAGCGCTCCACCTGTTTTTGGCATCCCATTGGCGGCGTACTTTTCGGTTGGCCTGCTGCTGGTGGGCGGCATCACCGCGCTGCCCTGGTTGATCGGCTTGCTGTTGGGGTGGCTCAGTCCCCGCTTGGCGCGCCAGACGCTGCCGCTGCTGGCGGTGGAGCGCGCGCGCCGCCAGCGCGACACCGCCGCAGTGGCCGTCAGCGGCGTGGTCGCGTCCCTCAGCTTGGCGGTGGCGCTGACAGTGATGGTGGCAAGCTTTCGCGATTCGGTCACCCAGTGGCTCGACCGCGTGCTGCCCGCTGACCTGTACGTGCGCAGCAGCGGCAACCTGGGCACGGCCGACACGGTGTACTTCAGCCCCGACTTCATCGCCGCTGCTGGCCAGTTGCCCGGCGTTAAAAAGCTCCAGGCGCAGCGCCAGATGCCGCTGCTGCTGCAGCCCAGCCTGCCCGCTGTGGCGCTGCTGGCCAAAGACCTGAGCGAGCCGGCGCGCAGCCTGCCGCTGAAAGACCCGCCGCTACCAGTGCCGCCTGGGCAGATTGGCGTCTACGTGAGCGAGGCAGTGGTCGACCTGCACGGCGCGCAGTTGGGCCAGAGCTTCCCTTTGCTTTCAAAGGCTTTCAGACCTCTAGCCCAGACGGGGCAAGCGCAGAAAGCTACGTTTTATGTAGCTGGCGTGTGGCGGGATTACTCACGCCAGACCGGGGCGATTGCCATCGACCAGGCTGACTTCAAACGCCTGACCGGTGACGAGCGCGCCAACGACCTGGCGCTGTGGCTGGATGAACCTACACAAGCGCCGCAGGTGCAGCAAGCGCTGCTGACGCTGGCCACAGGCAAGCCGACTGCGCCCGCGCCAGGCGCAGACCATGGCGGCGTACCCGACAGCGGCGACCTGCTTGAATTTGGCACCGCTGCGCAAATCCGCGCCGTGTCACTGAAGATTTTTGACCGCAGCTTTGCGGTCACCTATTGGCTACAGGCGGTGGCGATTGCCATTGGCCTCTTTGGCGTGGCGGCCAGCTTCAGTGCGCAGGTGCTCTCAAGGCGCAAAGAGTTTGGTCTGCTAGCCCACCTGGGGCTCACGCGCCGACAGATTCTTGGCGTGGTGGCGCTCGAAGGCGCGGCCTGGACAACGTTGGGCGCGATTGCCGGACTGGGGCTGGGGTTGGTGGTGTCGGCGGTGCTGGTGCACGTGGTCAACCCGCAGAGCTTTCACTGGAGCATGGACCTGATGCTGCCGTGGCTGAAACTGCTGGCACTGTGCCTGGCGGTGGTGGCCGCAGGCACGCTCACCGCCTGGCTGGCCGGGCGTGCGGCTGCGGGCAAAGACGCCGTGCTGGCGGTCAAGGAAGACTGGTAGCTGCAACCCACGCTGGATCAGGCTGCCAGCGCTGCAACCAGCCCGGAAAATCCGCCGCCGGCATGGGCCGCGCGATGCCATAGCCCTGCGCCTGCTCGCAGCCCATCTGCAACAAACGCGTGCCCTGCGCAATGGTTTCCATGCCCTCGGCGATCACCGAGCGCTTGAACGCCCGCGCCAGGCTGATCACACCGTCCAGAATCGCCAGGTCATCGGCATCAAGCAGCATGTCGTGCACAAAACTCTGGTCGATCTTGATGGTACGCACCGGCAAATGCTTCAGGTACGTCAGCGACGAGTAACCGGTGCCAAAGTCATCCAGCGCAAAACCGACGCCCAGCGCGGTGCAGGCTTGCATGACCTTGGCCGTACGTTCAATGTCTTGCAGCGCACTGGTTTCGAGCACCTCGATTTCCAGCTGCGACGGTGCCACCAACGGGTTCTGTGCCAACACCTGCGCCAGCTTGGCGACAAAATCATCTTGTTGCAGCTGGCGTGCGCCCACATTGACGCTGACCTGCACATCAAGCCCGACGCTGTGCCACTGCGAAATCTGCTGCACCGCCGCTTGAATGACCCAGTCGCCCAGCGCAACCGACAACGGCTGGTTCTCAATCGACGGCAAAAATTGCCCTGGCTGCAGCAGCCCCTTGGTGGGGTGTTGCCAGCGGATAAGTGCTTCCACGCCAAAAACCACCCCGCTGCGCAGGTTCACCTTGGGCTGGTAATAGAGCACAAATTCATCGCGCTCGATGCCCTTGGCCACCTCTTCCAGACGCTCGTGCAAGCCACGCACGCTGCGGTCATGTGCGGCGTCAAAGGTGTGATAGCGGTTCTTGCCCGACAGCTTGGCCTGGTACATGGCCTGGTCGGCCTGGCGCAACAGCTGGTCGGCATCCACCGGCTCGGCCTGCGGAAAAAACGTCACGCCCAGGCTGGCTGACACGTTCAGCTCGGCGTCGCCCAGCACCATCGGCTGGCCTGCGGCTTCGAGCAAGCGATTGAGCGTACTGGCACAGTCGTTGACGTCGTTCAGGTCGGTCAGCACCGCCACAAATTCGTCACCGCCCAGACGCGCCAGCGTATCGCCTTCGCGCAGGGCATGTTTCATCTGGTCAGAGACCGCCACCAACAGCCGGTCACCGGCGTCGTGGCCAAAAGCGTCGTTGACCTGTTTGAAACCGTCGAGGTCGAGGTACACCACCGCGAGCAACTGTCCGCGCCGCGTCGCCTGCGCCATGGTCTGGTGCAGACGGTCGTGCAACATCACCCGGTTGGGTAGATCGGTCAGCGCGTCAAAGTGCGCAATGTGCTCCAACTGCTGCTGATGCATCTTGATGGCGGTGATGTCAAAGAACAACGCCACGTAGTGCGACGCAGTGCCATGTTCGTCACGCACCACTGTCACCGTCAGCATTTCGGCGTAGACCTCGCCGTTCTTGCGCTTATTCCACAACTCACCTTGCCAATGGCCCTGGCGCTGCAGCTCGGCGAACATCGTGGTGTAAAACGCAGCGTCTTGCCGTGCGGAGTTAAGCAGCCGCGGGTTACGCCCGATAACTTCGGCGCGACTGTAGCCGGTAATGACGGTAAAGGCGTGGTTCACCTCGATGATATTGCCAAACATGTCGGTGATGAAAATGCCTTCGCGCGCAGACTCGAAAACACTGGCGGCCAAGCGCAACTGATCTTGCGTATGGCGTCGCTCGGTCACATCCTCGTACAAGCCAAGAACGCCGAAGACTTCACCCTGGGCGTCGCGCAGCGGCACCTTGGAGGTGCGCAACCATTGCACGCCACCTTTGCCGTCGGGTTGCTGTTCCTCGTAGCCAAGCTTGGGCTGGTTGCTGCTCATGACAAGCTGGTCAATGCTTTGCAATTCGTCAGCCGATTCGCGCCAAGTCATTGCCGCGTCGTCCTTGCCGGCCACATCGTCAACATTGGTAAATCCTGCGTCCTGCGCAAAACTCGGGTTGCAGCCCAGATAGCGTGAATGGCGGTCTTTCCAGAAAATCCGGATCGGGATGTTGTCAATCACCCGGCGCAGAATTTCACGCGACTGCGCCGTCGCCTGCTCGGAGGCGCGGCGGTTGGCTACCTCGGCCAGCAGTTCACGCCGCGCAAACCACAGGCGCGTGCTCTGTAAAAAAGCCAGCGTCAACAGCAACAAACCAATCAGCATTGGCCAACGGTAGCGCTGCGCCACGTCACGCCAGGTAAAAACGGGCGTGATATCAAACGGCGGCATGCGCAACTCGCGCAACAGGTCAGCCACCGGCGAATAGTCGGCCGGCACGGCAAAACCGCGAATCCCCATGGCGCGCATCAAGGGCTCGCTCTCGTGCAGCCTGAACAACACCGCAGTGACTTCACGCGCCAGGTGCTCATCCACGTGCGACAGGTAGGCCAGGGGCCACTCGGGGAACAGCGTCGTGGACGACACCAGCGGAAAAGACGACAGCGCCTGGGCATTGAGCACTTTCACCTGTTGCAGGTTCAGTTTCCCCTCGCGCGCCATCGCCTCCAGCAAACCGGTACGCACAAAACCCACGTCCGCTTCACCCGAACGCACCGCCTGCACCACCTTGTCTTGGGGCAAGCCTTTGACGACCACATGTGCATCGCGTTGCAGATCAATACCGCCGTGCAGCAGTTCCAGCGCTTGCAGCTGGTAGCCGCCAAGCGAGTCCATACCCACCGCTGCCACCGTCTTGCCCTTGATATCAGCCAGGGTTTGCAGGTTGTTTTGCCCTGCCCTGGTAAAGATCACACCACCAAAAGCCAGCAGGTCGTGTCCGCTCTCGCCGTTGATCAAGGTGGCTAGCGGCGCCATCACGCCCGCACGGCGTGTCAGCAGCACATAGTGACCCGGATTGGTCAAAACAAAGTCAACCTGACGGTTCATTACCGCCGTTTCCAGCTCGGTCAAGTTGTACGCCTGGACGACAAAATCATGCGCAGGAATGGCCGCCTTGAGCGCTGCAGCCAAGGCCTGCCACTGCAGTTGTACCTGGGCTTTGGGGCGATAGGCAAGCACACCAATTTTCACTGGTGCGGCCGCCTGCACAAGCTCCGCCAAGGCGAGCAAGCCGCACACGAACAGCCATTGGGCCCAGCGGTCAAACCACACCAAACGCCTCATTTGAGCAGTTCCTCTGCAGGCAAATAGTCCGATCGGAAGAGCCCTGAAACATCCTTTGGCACGGCACTCTTGTCGCCAGCATGAACCCGCGCCGAGAGTCGATGCGCCACCGCATTCAAACGCGGCTCAGCGCCGCCAAGCAGGTAAACGTTTTTTGAAACGCCTGGCAATTCAATGCCCTTGAAGGCGCGCATCACGTCCGCCGGGGGCAAATTCAGACGCGACGCCAACCGGTAGGCGCTGTCCTGCGGGTTGCGCACAATCACATCCACCGCCCTGAAGTGCGCGACCAGCAAATGCCGCCAGGCGTTGGCACGCGCCATATCCAGGGCGTCCTGGCGCACGGCGAGAACGTCAACGATGGTGTCAGGCAATTGTTGCGAGTCAAACAGGCGAACCATACCCAGCCCGAACAAGCGGGTTGCGACCGGCTCGTAGGTAATGAGCGCATCCACCTTGTGCCGCCGCCATAGGGTCAGGTGCGCATCAACAGGTGCGCGCACCAGTTTGACATCCGCTTCAACCAGACCGGCCTGCCGCAAAATTTCAGCCAGCAGGATGTCTGCAACCGAACTGGACTCCAGGCCGATGCGCTGGCTTTTGAGTTCGGACAGTGCCTTGATCTGCGGCTTGACCAGCAACATGTCCGCCCCCATCGATACATTGAAGACCAGCACTATGGCCAGCGGCAACGCACTGCTGCGCACGCTCAGGACTTCATCAAGCGTGAGTGCCGCGGCCTGCACCTGACCGCTGCGCAGGGCATCAATCGACTCCTGCGCATTGGCCGTGGACACCAACGTCACACGCTGCGGATCGAGCCAGCCTCTGGATTGCGCCAGAAACATCGGCTGGTAACCGACCCAGGAATGCGCTGCCACGGCGACCGGCTCGTCGCGCCACAAGCCACACGACGGCAACGACAGCGACAGGCCGGTCGTCGCGCACATGACAATCGTGCGCCTGAGTTGGCTAGGTGGGGGGGACATGGCGCCTGATTATGACTGCGGCACCACAAGTCTGGCTCGATCGGCTGGGTGCGCAGTCAGCGGCAACGGTGTCGCAGTCGCCACGAAAGCGGCTTGACCAATTGGCACATGAATTGCTTACAACGAGTCACACCAATCGGAAATCTTGCGTGCTTACCAAGCATAAGTTTCACTACTTTTGCGAATGTCTTAGTGGAAACCAGACCCTTGCTCTCAGGATTTGAGCCGTAGAATGATTTTCGTTTTAACAACCCGCCAAGAAACGTCTTGGATTTTTTTGAAAGTTGCTTATGAAAAAACTCTTGCTTGCTGCCGCTATCAGCGCCCTGTGCGCGACTGCCTTTGCCCAGGGCAAAGACCTCAAGGTTGCCATCGACCCGACCTACGAGCCCTTCACCTTCAAAACCGCCGACGGCAAACCCACTGGCTTTGACGTCGACATCGCCACCGCGCTGTGCGAGCAAATCAAGCGCAAGTGCGTTTTCGTGGAACAAGCCTGGGACGGCATGATTCCTGGTTTGCTGGCCAGGAAATACGACGTCATCATCAGCTCGATGTCGATCACCCAAGAACGCCTGAAGCAGGTCGACTTCACCGACAAGTACTACAACACCCCCAGCAAGATCGTCCTGAAAAAAGACATCAAGTTTGACGGCCCGGCCTCCATCAAGGGCAAAAAACTCGGCGTCCTGAAGGCTTCCACGCAAGAGAAATACGCGCTTGGTGAACTCAAGACCAAGGGTGTGGAAATTGTTTCCTATGACGCGCAAGACCAGGTCTATCTGGACATCAAGGCCGGCCGTCTGGATGGCACAGTGGCAGATATTCTTGAAGTGGGCGGCGGCTTCCTGAGCAAGCCGGGCGGTGAAAACTACCAGTTTGTCGGCCCCGAGCTCTACATTCCCAAGTACTTTGGTACCGGTGCCGGCATTGCGCTGCGCAAAGGCCAAGCCGAACTGAAGAAGGAACTCAGCGCCGGCATCCAGGCCATCCGCGGCAATGGCAAATACAAGGCGATCAACGACAAGTACTTCAAGTTTGACGTGTTCGGCAAGTAATTCCGACTTGCAACGGTTGACCTGTCGCACAGTGGCACAGGTCAACCGCTCTAACATCTCACAACGCCTCCGATGACATCCACCACACAGTCCTATCTTTGGGTGATTTTGCAGGGTTCCCTGCTGACCGTCGGCGTGTCGTTGGGCGCCCTGCTGGTGTCGATCCTCTTAGGACTGCTGGGTGCGGCGGCCAAACTCTCGGGCCGCCCCATTTTGGTGGGTTTGGGCACGTTTTACACCACCATCATTCGCGGTATCCCCGATTTGGTGCTGATGCTGCTCGTTTTTTACGGTGGCACCATCGGCATCAACACCTTGCTCGAAAAAATGGGCTCAGAGGCGACCATTGACATTGAGCCGTTTGCCGCCGGCGTCATCACCATCGGCTTTATCTATGGCGCCTACATGACCGAGACCTTTCGCGGTGCGATTCTGAGCATCCCCAAGGGCCAGATGGAAGCCGCCTGGGCGTTTGGCATGAGCCGCCCCCAAACATTCATCCGCATCACGCTGCCGCAGATGGTGCGCTACGCGCTGCCAGGCTTTACCAACAACTGGCTGGTGCTGATCAAGGCCACCGCACTGGTGAGCCTGATTGGCCTGCAAGAGATGACCTACCTGGCCAAGCAGGCCAGCTCGGCCACACGCTCACCATTCATGTTCTTCTTGTTCACCGGTGCGCTGTTTCTGGTCTACACCTCCATCAGCCTGATTGCCCTGAAAAAGGTCAATGCACGGTACAGCTTGGGCACCAAGCGGGTGAGTCTGTAATGGAATGGGCTGTCATTTTTGAGGCGGAGAACCTGGCGCTGTTTGGCAACGGCATCGTCATCACGCTCTGGCTGCTGTTTTCATCCCTGGCGGTCGGTGCCGTGCTGGCACTGGTTTTTGCACTGTTGCTCACCGGCCCCTGGGCACCGCTGCGCTGGGTTGTGAGTGCCTACACCTTTGTCATGCGCGGCACGCCGCTGCTGATTCAGGTCTACCTGATTTATTACGGACTGGGTCAATTGGAATGGATTCAGGCGCGCTGGGACGCGGTCTGGCCCTGGACGTATTTCAAGGAACCATTTTTTTGTACGCTGCTGGCCTTCAGCCTGAACACCGCCGCTTACACCGCCGAAATGCTCGCCGGTGCCATCCGCGAAACCAGCGCCGGTGAAATTGAAGCTGCCCACGCCTACGGCATGAGCCGGGTGCAAACCATGTTGCGCATCGTCTTGCCCAGCGCGGCCCGGCGCACCCTGCCCGCCTACAGCAACGAGGTGGTCATGATGCTGCACGCCACCAGCCTGGCCAGTGCCGTGCCCAACATGCTCGACATCACCTCGGCAGCCAGCCGCATTTACGCCACCTATTACCTGCCGTTTGAGGCCTATCTGGCCGCTGCGGCGATTTACCTGTGCGCCTCGTTTTGCCTGATCGGTTTTTTCCGCTACAGCGAAGGGCGCTTGCTGGCGTATCTGGCGCCACAAAAACATTAAGCCATGCAACGCATCGACCACCCCCTGTTGTCGCCCAGCCTGGGCAGCCAAAAGACGCTAAGCAGCTTTCATTTTGGCCAGCGCGGCGCCGGTCTGAAGGTTTACATCCAGGCCAGCCTGCACGCCGAAGAGCTGCCCGGCATGCTCACCGCGTACCACCTGCGCGCCCGGTTGGAGGCTGCTGAAGCCGCCGGACTGCTCCGGGGCGAGATCGTGCTGGTGCCCGCCGCCAACCCGATCGGCCTGGCGCAGCGCCTGGACCACAAACCGATGGGCCGCTTTGAGCAGGACACGTCTGAGAACTTCAACCGCCATTACCCCGATCTGGCCCGCGCGATCGCCCCTGCGGTGACGGACACCCTTGGCGCAGACGCCCTAACCAACGTGCGCCTGGTGCGCCAGGCCATGGGCGACTACCTGGCCAAGTGGCAGCCCGATACCGAGCTGCAAAGCCTGCGCCGGGCGTTATTGGTGCTCGCCCATGATGCCGATTACATGCTTGACCTGCATTGCGATTGCGAAGGTGTGCTGCACTTCTACACCGAAGAACCCTGCTGGCCGCACTACGCACCGCTGGCGCATTTTTTGGGCGCGCGGGCGATTCTGCTGGCGCGCAATTCGGGCAACCGCCCCATTGACGAATGCCTCTCCAGTGCCTGGTGGCAACTCTCCGAGCTATTGGAAGCCAAAGGTAAGACCGTGCCGCTGCCGCAAGGCTGCTGCAGCACCACCATCGAGCTGCGCGGTGAGCTTGACGTGACCCACGCGCTGGCCGCCCAAGACGCGCAGGCCATTGCCAACTGGCTGCAGTTCATTGGCGTCTGGCGCACCGATACACGCCCGGCGGTGCCTGCGGCGCTGTGCGAGGCCACACCGCTGGCCGGCTCCGAAACCCTGAACGCGCGCAGCCCCGGCGTGGTGGTGTTTGCCGCCGAGCCAGGTCAAACGCTCAAGGCGGGTGACCTGGTGGCCGAGGTGATCGACCCGATTGCCAACCGCACCGAGCGCGTCAGCGCCGGTGTGGACGGCGTGTTTTACGCCCGCATCCGCGACCGCTACATCACCGCCGGTGGCGAGCTGGGCAAAATTGCCGGCAAGGTCGCCTTTCGCAGCGGCGAACTGCTGGGCGCTTGAACCCGCCCACCGAACCTACCCGATGAATATGACCACGCCACTCAAACTCCAGGTTGAAAACATCCACAAACGCTTTGGCAGCAACGAGGTGCTCAAAGGCGTGTCACTGACCGCGCACGCCGGTGACGTGATCAGCATCATCGGCAGCTCGGGCTCGGGCAAGAGCACGTTTTTGCGCTGCATCAACCTGCTGGAAAAGCCCAACCAGGGCCGCATCATCGTCGCCGGTGACGAGCTGCACCTCAACGCCGACAAACATGGCGAGCTGCACGCCGCCAACCCCAAGCAGCTGGCCATGATGCGCACCAAGCTGGCCATGGTGTTCCAGCACTTCAACCTGTGGGCGCATATGACGGTGTTGCAAAACATCATTGAGGCCCCCGTGCACATCCTGAAAGTGCCCAAAGAGCAGGCCATCGACACCGCGCGCAAGTACCTCGCCAAGGTGGGCCTGGAAGGCAAGGAAGACGCTTACCCCGCACACCTGAGCGGCGGCCAGCAGCAGCGCGTGGCCATTGCCCGCGCGCTGGCGATGGAGCCCGAGGTGATGCTGTTTGACGAGCCCACCAGCGCCCTCGACCCCGAACTGGTGAGCGAAGTGCTCAAGGTCATGAAAGACCTGGCGCACGAGGGCCGCACCATGGTGGTGGTGACGCACGAAATGGGCTTTGCCCGCGAGGTGGCCAATCACCTGATCTTTTTGCACAAAGGCCAGGTTGAAGAAGAAGGCAATCCGGCCACCGTGTTGGGTGCGCCAAAAAGTGTGCGACTGGCGCAGTTTTTGTCGGGCAGTCTGAAATAACTTACAAGTAAAATTAGCCTCCAGCCCTTATCCTGCAAGCGCAGGCAGCTCTTATTTTGGAAGCTTTTTCATGAACTGGCTGCACACCGCCATCACCCGGATTGAGGCCGACTACCAGCGCAGCGCCGACACCCACCTGATCGCCCTGCCGCTGCCCGGCTTTGCCAAGGTCGGTATTGACCTGTACCTCAAAGACGAGTCCACCCACCCCACCGGCAGCCTGAAGCACCGGCTGGCGCGCTCGCTGTTTCTGTACGCGCTGTGCAACGGCTGGCTGCACGAAGGCTCCACTGTGGTGGAGTCCAGCAGCGGCTCCACGGCGGTGAGCGAAGCCTACTTTGCCCGCCTGATCGGCTTGCCGTTCATCGCCGTGATGCCGCGCAGCACCTCGGCTGAAAAAATTGCCCAAATCACCTTCTATGGTGGCCAGTGTCATCTGGTGGACAGCGCTGGCGCCGTCTATGACGAAGCGCGCGCACTGGCGGCGCAGACCGGCGGCCACTACATGGACCAGTTCACCTTTGCCGAGCGCGCCACCGACTGGCGCAGCAGCAACAACATTGCGCAAAGCATGTTCACCCAGATGGCGCGCGAGCGCTATGCCGTGCCGCGCTGGATTGTGATGAGCGCAGGCACTGGCGGCACCAGCGCCACCATCGGCCGTTTTGTGCGTTACCAGCGTCACGACACCGGCTTGTGCGTAGTCGACCCAGAGGGCTCTGTCTTTGGCGCGTTTTACCGCAGCGGTGACGCCAGCGTGACCGGCCCGGGTTCCAACATCGAAGGCATCGGCCGCCCGCGTGTGGAGCCCAGTTTTATCCGCACGCTGGTGGACCGCATGATCGATGTGACCGATGTCGATTCCATCGCGGCGATGCAGTTGCTCAGCAACTTACTGGGCCGCAAGGTCGGACCATCAACGGGAACCAACTTTGTCGGCATGCTGGCGCTGGCGCTCGAGATGCGCGAACGCGGCGAGCAAGGCTCTGTCTTGTCGCTGCTGTGCGATTCGGGCGAACGCTACCTGGGCTCGTACTATGACCCGGTCTGGGTGCATCGGCACATTGGCGACTGCTCAAGCGCGTTGGCGCGCATGAAGGCCACGCTGGGGTAAACGCGCCGCCACGGCTACCGGGGCTGAGCCCTGCAGACCATCAGCCAACGGTCGCTTCCTGTGCCTCGGGCTTGGCTTTGCCTTCGCGCTTGGGCAGCGGTGTGATGTCTAGCAGCACATCGGTTTTGGACTCGTCCTTGTCGTCCAGATCGACTGTCAGACGACCACCGTCCATCAGTCGGCCAAACAGCAGCTCGTCGGCCAGTGCACGGCGGATGGTGTCCTGAATCAGTCGCTGCATCGGGCGCGCACCCATCAGCGGATCGAAGCCCTTCTTGGCCAGGTGCTTGCGCAGCTTGTCGGTGAAGGTGACCTCAACCTTCTTGTCGGCCAACTGCGCTTCGAGCTGCAGCAGGAACTTGTCCACCACCCGCAGAATGACGTTCTCGTCGAGTGCCTTGAAGCTGACGATGGCGTCCAGCCGGTTGCGGAACTCGGGCGTGAACATGCGTTTGATATCGGCCATTTCATCGCCCGACTCGCGCGGGTTGGTAAAGCCGATCGTCGCCTTGGCCATGGTCTCGGCACCAGCGTTGGTGGTCATGATGATGATGACGTTGCGGAAGTCGGCCTTGCGCCCGTTGTTGTCGGTCAGCGTGCCGTGGTCCATCACCTGCAGCAGCACGTTGAAGATCGCCGGGTGCGCCTTTTCGATTTCGTCAAGCAGCAGCACGCAGTGCGGCTTCTTGGTGATCGCCTCAGTCAGCAAGCCCCCTTGGTCAAAACCGACATAACCCGGAGGCGCGCCAATCAGGCGGCTCACCGCGTGCTGCTCCATGTACTCACTCATGTCAAAGCGGATCAGCTCGATGCCCATGATGTAGGCGAGCTGTTTGGCCGCCTCGGTCTTGCCAACACCCGTGGGGCCGCTGAACAGGAACGCGCCAATCGGCTTGTCGCCCTTGCCCAGCCCGGAGCGCGCCATCTTGACGCTAGAAGCCAGCATATCGAGCGCTTTATCCTGGCCGAACACGACGTTCTTGAGGTCACGCTCCAAGGTCTTGAGCTTGCCACGATCGTCGTTGGACACATTGGCCGCCGGGATGCGCGCAATCTTGGCGACGATGTCTTCCACCTCGGCCTTGCTGATGATTTTTTTGCGCTTGGACGGCGGCAAGATGCGCTGCGCTGCGCCGGCTTCGTCGATCACGTCGATCGCCTTGTCGGGCAAATGCCTGTCATTGATGTATTTGGCACTGAGTTCAGCGGCAGCCTGCAGCGCGCCCAGCGCGTACTTGACGCCATGATGCTCTTCAAAGCGGGATTTCAGCCCTTTGAGGATGTCAATGGTCTGCTCGACCGATGGCTCGAGCACGTCGATCTTCTGGAAGCGCCGTGACAGCGCGGCGTCTTTTTCAAAAATGCCGCGGTACTCGGTGAAGGTGGTCGCGCCAATGCACTTGAGCGCCCCCGAACCCAGCGCGGGTTTGAGCAGGTTGGACGCGTCGAGTGTGCCGCCAGAGGCCGCCCCAGCACCGATCAAGGTGTGAATTTCATCGATAAACAAAATGGTGTTGGGTTTGTCCTTGAGGCTCTTGAGCACACCTTTGAGACGCTGCTCGAAATCACCGCGGTACTTGGTACCTGCCAGCAAGGCGCCCATGTCGAGCGAATAAACAATCGACTCGGCCAGGATTTCGGGCACGTCTTTTTGCGTGATGCGCCAGGCCAGGCCTTCGGCGATCGCCGTCTTGCCGACACCAGCCTCGCCCACCAGCAGCGGGTTGTTCTTGCGCCGACGGCACAGAATCTGGATGACGCGCTCTACCTCATATTCGCGACCAATCAGCGGGTCAATCTTGCCCTCTTTAGCCAACTGGTTGAGGTTTTGTGTGTATTGCTCCAGCGGGGAGGACTTGTCGCCGCGCTCAGAAGATTCCTCAGCCTCGGCCTGCGTCTCACCCGACTTGACCGGCTCGGGCGGATCACTCTTCTTGATGCCGTGGGCGATGAAGTTGACCACGTCGAGCCGCGTCACACCCTGCTGGTGCAGGTAGTACACGGCGTGCGAATCTTTTTCGCCAAAGATGGCTACCAGCACGTTGGCACCGGTCACTTCTTTCTTGCCACTGCCGGTGGACTGCACGTGCATGATGGCGCGCTGAATCACGCGCTGAAAACCCAGCGTGGGTTGCGTATCAACGTCGTCGACACCCGCCACCTGCGGCGTGTTGTCCTTGATGAAGGTGACCAGCGACTTGCGCAGGTCATCAATGTTGGCCGAGCAGGCGCGCAGCACTTCGGCTGCGCTGGGGTTATCGAGCAGGGCAAGCAACAGGTGTTCCACGGTGATGAACTCGTGGCGCTGTTGGCGCGCCTCAACGAACGCCATGTGGAGACTGACTTCCAATTCTTGTGCAATCATGGTTTTCCTTCAATGGCCTTATTTCAGGCGTTTACTGTAATCTGAATTGAAATCAGCGATCGAACAAACTCTTTATACCCTCAAGGCTCGACTGGTTCGGCCACACATTGCAACGGATGCCCCGCTTTGTTGGCTGCTTCCAACACCTGGTTGACCTTGGTCGCGGCAACGTCGCGCGAATAGACACCGCAGACCCCCCGTCCGTCCAGATGAATCTTGAGCATGATCTGCGTTGCCGTGTCGAGGTCTTTGCCAAAATATTCCTGAATCACGATCACCACAAACTCCATCGGCGTGTAGTCGTCGTTGAGCATCACTACCTGGTACAACTTGGGCGGTCGCGTCTTCTGGGTGCGCCGCTCGAGAACGACGGTGCCGTCGGAATCGTCTTCAACCGGCTTGATCGGGCGCTGGGGAATCACTTTGGGAGGCTTGGTACTCATGAAAATCATTCTATCGGGCTGAGCTCTTTGCGTCCGAGCGCTCCACTTGACGGCATTCCGTCCAGATTCAAGCCCCTGAACCAGGCATTCACATCCGCCGGATCGTGAAACCGGCGCACAGCATCAAACGCGTATTGCGCTTGCGGGTAGGTTCGCCGCAGCAGATTGAGCCACTGCTTGAGTCGGCCGGTGTGCTGATCAACCGATAAATGCAGGCACACCAGTTGCCAGAAGTCGTGCAGCAATGGCACTAATTGCTGCCAGGCCAGGTCAACCGCTTGGCGCTGCGGGTCGTCCAACGCCCGAACGCCCAAGCCCAAACCCGGGTTGGCCACCATGCCGCGCCCGAGCATCAGCGACTGGCAGCCGCTGGCCTGGCGGCAGGCCAGCGCGTCGGCCACCGTCCAGATTTCGCCGTTGGCCACCAGCGGCAAGCGCACCACCTGGGCAATGTCATTGATGCGCTGCCAGTACGCGGGCGGCCGGTAACCGTCGCGCTTGGTGCGGGCGTGCACCACCAGTTCGCCTGCGCCACCGGCTTCAATCGCCAGCGCGCATTCTTCGGCGCGCTTGTCGTCGTTGAGGCCAAGCCGCATCTTGGCCGACACCGCTTGCCGTGCCGGGACCGCAGCGCGCACGGCGCTGACAATTTGGTACAACAGCTCGGGTTCTTCGAGCAGCGCTGCGCCGCCCCGGTGACGGTTGACCACCTTCGTGGGGCAGCCAAAATTCAGATCCACACCGTCGCAACCCATGGCCGCCACCCGCGCGGCATTTTCTGCCAGGCAGACCGGATCCGAGCCCAGCAACTGCGGTCGCACCGCTACGCCAGACATCGTCTTGCCGCCGTGCAACAGCTCGGGCACCAGACGCGCATACACGCGCTCGGGCAACAAGGTGTCGGTGATGCGAATGAACTCTGAAACGCAGCGGTCGACCCCGCCAACGCGGGTCAAAATGTCGCGCAAAACAAAATCAAGCAAGCCCTCCATCGGGGCCAGAATCAAACTCATGGGACGCGTTTACCTTTCGGGGGCCGATTGTGGCGGGATTGTCCCTATGCCGGGCGCATCGGGTTTTTGCCACAATGGGCGTGCCAACACCTACCTCGAGGAAACCACCATGGCCATCAAAGTCACAATCGATCTGGGCTACGAGCTCAATGTCAAAGCCAGCTACCAAAAGGTGTTTGACACCTTGTCCGACGTACCTACGTCAGCGAGCTTCTTCCCCAAGGTCGACCAGCTGGTTGACATGGGCGACAACGTGTACCGCTGGGAGATGGAAAAAATTGGCCTGACACAAATCAACCTGCAAACCATTTACGCGTCGAAATACGTCTCCAACGCAGACAAGGGCACCATTGCCTGGACGCCGGTCGAAGGCGTGGGCAATGCGCTGGTATCGGGCAACTGGAAGATCGTCGACAAAAAGAAGTCAACCCACATCACCTTCAAGTCCAAGGGCGAACTCACGTTGCCGCTGCCCGGCCTGATGAAGATGGTCGTCGCGCCCGTGGTCGAAGGTGAATTCGAAAAAATGGTCGAGCAGTATCTGGACAACCTGACCAAGCACTTTGGCGGTGAGGTGTAAGCCAAAACAGCGACAAGTACGCTTCTCTCCCATCCGCACTGCATCGCGGTATTCCCGGCGCGGCGACCGAAGCATGTGCATGCGGTTTCGGAGCGGAAATACGCGCGAAACAACGGTAATTGAACGCTTGCTTCTTTGGGCGCGCGCCTTGCACCCCAAAGCCCGGTCACATGCCGCAATCCCCACGCCTACCGTTGTTGGGTGCCCCGCATTTTGACAAGCGTTTGCACCACCACCAGTGTCAACGCCCCGGCTACCACACCCAGCAAGGCGTTGAGTACCAGCGACGTCACGCCTGCCATCGCACCCGTACTTTGACTCAGCAGCGCCAGCCCGGTGCCCACGTCGTGCAGCCCGTGCGCCAGGATGCCACCGCCCACCAGAAACATCGCCAGCGTGCCTACCACGGTCAAGGCTTTCATCAGCCACGGTGCGGCGGCCAGAATCATCCCGCCCAGGCGGCGCTGCATAGTGGCCCACGGGGACGCGCCTGCGCGCAGGCTGAGGAACAAGCCGACGTCGTCGAGCTTGACGATCACTGCCACCACGCCATAAACGCCGATCGTCATCGCCACCGCAATGCCCACCAGTGCGCCCACTTGCACCAGCAACGCGCTGCCCTGCACGATACCCAGCGCGATGACGATGATTTCGGTCGACAAAATGAAATCGGTGCGGATCGCGCCTTTGATCTTGTCTTTTTCCAGCGCCACCAAATCGACCGAAGCGTCGGCCAGTGCGTGCGCCAGCTCAGCGCGATGGACCTGCTCTTCGGCGCCGCTGTGCAAGAACTTATGCGCCAGTTTCTCAAAGCCCTCAAAGCACAAAAACAGCCCCCCTGCCATCAGCAGCGGCGTGATCGCCCACGGCGCAAAAGCGCTCAGAAGCAAGGCCAAGGGCACCAGAACGGCCTTGTTGACCAGTGAACCTTTGAACACCGCCCAGACCACCGGCAGCTCGCGCTCGGCCTTGACGCCGGTGACTTGCTGGGCATTGAGCGCCAGGTCGTCACCGAGCACGCCAGCGGTTTTTTTGGCTGCCACCTTGGACATGAGCGCCACGTCATCGAGCACGCTGGCAATGTCGTCCAGCAGAACGAGCAGACTGGTCGCCATGAACGATCAGTAGCTGTAGACGCCGCGTCCGGTCTTGCGCCCCAGCCTACCCGCAGCGACCATTTCTTTGAGCAACGGGCAGGCGCGGTACTTGCTGTCGCCAAACTCCTGCAAGTACACGTCCATCACCGCCAGGCACACGTCCAGCCCCACCATGTCGGCCAGCGCCAGCGGGCCAATGGGTTGGTTGCAGCCGAGCTTCATGCCCGCGTCAATGTCCTCGGGCGTGGCCAGACCTTCAGCAAGCACAAAGAAGGCTTCGTTGATCATCGGCACCAGGATGCGGTTGACAACAAAGCCGGGCGCATTTTTGACGGTGATGGGCGTCTTGCCCAGCGCGGTGGCCATGGCGTGCACGGCAGCGTGGGTGGCGTCGCTGGTTTGCAGGCCGCGGATGATTTCCACCAGCGCCATCATCGGCACCGGGTTAAAGAAATGCATGCCGATGAACCGGTCGGCGCGGCTGGTCACTGCAGCCAGCTTGGTAATCGAGATCGACGAGGTGTTGGTGGCCACAATCACTTCAGGGGCCAGCAGCACGTCAAGTTGTTTGACGATTTTGACCTTGAGCTCAAAGTTTTCGGTGGCGGCTTCAATGACCAGTTGCGCGCCTTTGAGATCGTCATAGCTGGTGCTGCCCTTGATGCGCGCCAGGGCGGCAGCCTTGTCAGCGGCAGTGATCTTTTCTTTTTTCAGCAAGCGGTCCAGGCTGCCCGACACGGTGGCCAGCCCCTTGGCTACCGCTGCGTCTGAAATGTCAACCATCACCACGTCCAGCCCTGACACAGCACACGCCTGTGCAATGCCGTTACCCATGGTGCCCGCGCCAATGATGCCCACCGTCTTGATCGTCATGAAAAACTCCTTCATAGTAATCACCTGATGTTAACTGGCGCCAAAGTGATAATTCGCGCACTTTCAACCCTTGGAGACATTCCACATGAATCTCACCGAACAGCTGCTCACCGCGCTCAAAAGGCACGGTGCCCGGCAAATTTTTGGCATCCCCGGCGACTTTGCCCTGCCCTACTTTCGCATCATCGAGCAATCGAAAATACTGCCGCTCTACACCCTGAGCCACGAGCCTGGTGTGGGCTTTGCCGCCGACGCGTCGGCGCGCATCAACGCCGGCCTGGGCGTGGCCGCCGTCACTTATGGCGCGGGAGCCTTGAATATGGTCAATGCGGTGGCCGCCGCTTTTGCTGAAAAGTCCCCGCTGGTGGTGCTCTCGGGCGGCCCCGGCAAAAACGAATCACGCTCCGGGCTGCTGCTGCACCACCAGGCCAAGACGCTCGACAGCCAGTTCCACATCTACAAGGAAATCACCTGCGACCAATGCCGCCTCGACGATGCCGAGCGTGCCCCGGCCGACATTGCCCGCGTGCTGGCCAGCTGCCTGCGCCACAGCGAGCCGGTGTACATCGAAATCCCGCGCGACATGGTGGCCGTGCCTTGCGCCGAGGTGGTCCCCGAGGCGCCGCAACGCGTCGACCCCGACGCGCTGGCCGCGTGTGTTGACGAGATTTTGCAGCGTCTGGCCAGTGCCACGTCTGCGGTGCTGATGGCTGGCGTCGAAGTGCGCCGCTATGGGCTCGAAGACAAAGTCGCCACGCTGTCGCGCCGACTCGGGCTGCCAGTGGTGACCAGTTTTATGGGTCGGGGCCTGCTGGCCGAGCAGAACGCGCCGCTGGTGGGCACCTACATGGGCGTGGCCGGTCTGCCTGAGGTGACGCACCTGGTGGAAAACTCTGACGGCCTGTTTTTGCTGGGCGAAATCATCTGCGACACCAACTTTGCCGTCTCCGAGACCAAGATTGACATGCGCAAAACCATTCAGGCCTTGAATGGCCAGGTCAACATCGGCTACCACACCTACGCCAATCTGCCGCTGGCCGCGCTGGTCGATCAGATGCTGACGCGGGTGGGCGCACAAGACAAAGCGTTCAACATCACGCCCCAGGTCTTTCCGCGCGGCCTGCAAAGCGACGACACCGGCGTCACCCCCACCGACATCGCCACCGCCGTCAACGACGTGATGGCCACGCACGGCAAGATGCCCATTGCCAGCGACATCGGTGACTGCCTGTTTACCGCCATGGACATTGCCCACACCGCGCTGGTCGCTCCCGGCTACTACGCCACCATGGGCTTTGGCGTGCCCGCCGGGCTGGGCTTGCAAGCCGCCACCGGCGAGCGCCCATTGATTCTGGTGGGCGACGGCGCCTTCCAGATGACCGGCTGGGAGTTGGGCAACTGCCGCCGCTATGGTTGGGACCCGATCGTCATCGTCTTCAACAACGCCAGTTGGGAAATGCTGCGCACGTTCCAACCCGAATCAGGCTTTAACGACCTGGACCACTGGGGTTTTGCTGAAATGGCCAGCGGACTGGGTGGCGACGGCGTGCGCGTGGCCACTCGCGCCGAGCTCAAAGCCGCGCTCGACCGTGCCATGGCCACGCGCGGCAAGTTTCAACTGATCGAGGTCACCCTCCCGCGTGGCGTGCTGTCAAACACGCTGGCGCGCTATGTGGCTGGCGTGAGGCGGCTTAACGCGCCAGGAAAATAGCAGTCGCACTGGCAGCGATGGCAGCGATGGCAAGCTTGCCGTAAACCACAAATCACCGGCGTCGCCCTAAACTGCGGCGCATGAATTTCACTGCTGTCACACCTGCCGCCCTGCCCTCAGCCCCAGCCAACTTTGCCCGCCGCATCTTGCTGGCCGTGAGCGGCCTGACACCGCAAATCGTCACCGAAACCCTGTATGCCCTAGCGGCTGACGAATTTGCCCCCTTTGTGCCGACCGAAGTGCACCTGATCACCAGCGCCGATGGGGCGCGCCGGGCTGAACTCTCGCTGCTCAGCGACGACCTGGGCTGGTTTCACAAGCTCTGCGCCGACTACCACCTGCCCGGCGTGCGCTTTGACCGCAGTTGCATCCACACCATGCGCGACGCCCACGGCCAACCCATGAACGACATCCGCACCCCCGCAGATAACCGTGCGGCGGCCGACTTCATTACGGCGCAGGTGCGTTCGATCACCGCCGATGCAGGTTGCGCGCTGCACGCCTCAATTGCCGGTGGCCGCAAAACCATGGGCTTTTATCTGGGCTACGCCTTGAGCCTGTTTGGCCGACCGCAAGATCGCCTGAGCCATGTGCTGGTCAGCGAGCCCTTTGAATCGAGCTACGACTTTTTCTACCCCACGCCTTACAACCGGGTGCTGCAAACGCGCGACGGCCAACTGGCTGACACCGCCATGGCGCAGGTCACGCTGGCCGAAATTCCGTTTGTCAGCCTGCGCCACGGACTGCCCACCAACCTGTTGGCTGGGGTGGCCAGCTTCAACGATACCGTGGCCGCCGCGCGCGCCGCGCTAGCACCGGCAGAACTGATGCTCGATTTAAAGCGCCAACGCATTCTGGCCGGTGGGCGCAACATTGCCCTGCCACCGGCTGAACTGGCGCTGCTGGCGGTATTTGCCCGTGAAACGCTGGCGGGCAATGAACCCCTGAGTGCGCCCACCAAAGACGTTCCCGACCCCCTCTGGGCACAGCGCTATTTGCGCGAGTACCGCCGCATCACCGGCAATCTGGCTGACATTGAGTGCACCGAGCGCGCCTTGAGAGATGGCATGGATGGCGATTATTTTTCCACCCGCAAGTCCAAACTGGAACGCCGCCTGAAGGCTGCCCTGGGCCCGGCGTTTGATGCCTACCGCATTCACGATGGTGGCGTGCGGCCACGCCGCTATGGGTTAACCCTGAAACCGGATGCGGTACGATTTGCGGCAGATGTGGCGTTCACGGAGGAAGTTTGATGACCATGCAAAACCCTGATTTATTGGCAGCATCATGCCGTGTGGCCCTGGCGGCTTACTTGCACGACCTAGGTAAATTTGCCGAGCGGGCACGCATCGATGTACCCAAAGACGCGCTAGACGCACACAAAACCCAGTATTGTCCGTTTCACACTTTTGAGCCAGGTGGCAAAAATGGTTATCACACCCATGTGCACGCTGCTTACACCGGGCTGGCTTTTGACGTTGTGGAGAAAACAGCACCGGACTTGATCAAGGGCAACTTGCACCCTTTCGTCAACCGGGCGCAATTGCAAGCGGACGACACGCGCACCACGGACTCACTCATCAATGCGGCTGCGGCGCACCACAAACCAGAGACTTTTTTGCAGTGGATCATTGCCACCGCCGACCGCGTGGCCAGCGGTTTCGAGCGGGACGAATTTGAAAAATACAACGCAGCCAAAGACGAAACCCCTGAGGCCAAAACTGGCAAAAATCACTACCAGGCACGCCAACTGTCCTTGTTTGAGCAGATCAGACTGGATGACAAGCCACAAAAACTCTCTGCCAAAGACCTGAACTGGCGCTACCCACTGCTTGCCCTGTCTCCCACTTCCATCTTCCCGCAACTTCGCGAAAAGTGTGAGCCTGGTACAGATGGCCCGGCACAAGCGCAATACAAAGCACTTTGGCAAGATTTTTTGACTGCACTGCAAAGCATTCCTGCATCGCACCGCAGCAACTGGCCATTGTGGCTGGATCACTTTGACACCGCGTGGCTCACCTTTACCCATGCCATACCCGCTGCCACGGCTTTTGGCACCAAACCCGAAGTCTCGCTGTACGACCACAGCAAAACCACAGCAGCATTAGCCACAGCGTTGTGGCGCTGGCACGAGGCACAAGGCCAAACTGATGCCAGTGCCGCCGCCGCTCTGAGAGACCGCAGCGACTGGCACACCGACAAACTGCTGCTGATTCAGGGCGACTTTTTTGGTATCCAGGATTTCATCTTTGCCGAAGGCAGCCAAACCAACAAGGCCGCGGCCAAACTGCTACGTGGCCGCTCGTTTCAGGTGTCATTGTTCACTGAACTGGCCGCGCTCAAGGTGCTGGATGCTTTGAGTTTGCCGCCCACCAGTCAGATCACCAATGCGGCGGGCAAGTTTTTGATCGTCGCGCCCAACACGCCAGAGATCAAAGCTCAACTGCTGCAAGTTCGCACCGAAATCAACCAATGGTTCTTGAATCACAGCTTTGGCCTGGCAGGCTTGGGGCTGATCGGCAAGCCTGCCAGTTGCAATGATTTACTCAAAGGCAACTTCAAAACCTTGATGCAAGCCCTGTTTGCCGCACTTGAAAAGGCCAAGCTGCAACGCTTTGACCTGACCGCGCCCGCCAACCCCGTGTCTGACGTGGCTTACCCGCACGGCGTGTGCCAATTCAACGGCAAACTGCCCGCCGACGCGGGCCTCGACAGTGCCGCCCTGTCACGCGACCAGATCAAGCTCGGCAGCGGCCTGACCCGCGAAGACCGTTTACTGATCGTGCGTGACCCAGCCGCATTAACTGGCAATAACCTGATCACGCTGGAAGTACCCATATTTGGTTACGGCGTGGCTTTCACAAAAAACGAAGAAGTCACCGGCAAATTCGGTGCGCTAGCCAAAGACGGCAACTTGCAGCGCTGCTGGGATTTCAGCCTGCCTGACAGCCTGAGCGACACCCTGTGGGATGGCTACGCGCGGCGCTTCATCAATGCCTACGTGCCTCATTTTTCCGAGCTTGACTTGCAAACCAGCAGCAAATACCGGGGGCTTGAAGGGGAAGTTGAATGGAATGAGCTGCGTTTTGGTATCGGCAAAACCCTCAACCACATTGCTTGCGAAGACCGCACCTGCCCCAAAGAGCCGGACAAATGGCAAGGCCAGGTAGCACTGCTCACCCTCAAAGGCGACGTGGACAACCTGGGCACCGTCTTTCAGCAAGGATTGCAGGAGCCAACATTCGCCAAGATGGCCGCGCTGTCGCGTCAGATGAACGCCTTTTTTGCCATCTGGCTGCCAGCGCTTTGCGCCAAAGAGTTCCCCAACACCTACACCGTATTCGCCGGGGGCGACGATTTCTTTCTGATCGGCCCGTGGCACAGCACGCAAGCACTGGCCGCGCGAATGGTCACCGAGTTCAAAACCTATGTGGCGCAGAACGACAAAATCACCTTTTCTGCGGGCATGGTGATGACCAAGCCCGGCCAGCCGATCAACAGCCTGGCCATTCAGGCCGAAGAGGCCTTGAGCCAAGCCAAGGGCAACGCGTTGGACGAGAAGGAACTTAAAAATGCGCTGGTGCTGTTTGGCGAGCGGGTGCGCTGGCCTGACTGGCCACAAGTGCAGGCTGCGCAAGAGCAACTGGAGCGGGTGCGCAACGACTATGAACTTTCAACAGGCTACGTTTACGGGCTGTTGCACCTGATTGACTTGGCATCTGATTCAAAAAATCCCGAACACGCCATGTGGCGCAGCCGCTTCGTTTATCGCACACAGCGCTACGTGCAAGGTGTGCGAGACAAGCATGGACATGCGCTGTCAGCAGAGCAAAAGAATGTCGCTCGAAGGATTCTTGGCGAAACTTTCTCAGTCATTGATCCAAAGCTGCTTGGCACGCGCTACCGCATTCCACTTTTCAACCATTTTTACCGTCAACGTTAAGGAGCAAGCAGCATGGCAACATATCAGGGAGGCGGCTACGGTCAGCGCTCAGGTGGACAGGCCCAAGGGGGCTACGGCAACGACCGCTGCAGCGCGCCAGCCGTGAGCATTTCAGTGGATGACATCAAGCTACAAGCACCTCTGTCTGTGGACTTGTTCGACAGGATTGCAAAGGACAAAGCCGCTATTGTGGCGATAGCCCGCAAAGATAATCTGAACGAGTCAACCCAATTGCGTAAGTTTTACGACGAATTGGTGATGTGGACAGACAAGGTACACAACATCGGAAAACTGGAGGCAGGCCAAAAGAGTGAGTCGGTGCGTGTGGCGCGCTACGAGCAATCCGCGCCCTTCATCAAAATGCTGAATGCCAAAGTCGCCTACGCAAAGGGACGTAAAAAGGTCGATGAGTGTTTCGAGGAGATGTTCTCGAAACTGATCGGCCAGATTGACAGCCCCGACAGCCTCAAACACGCCAAATTGTTCATGGAAGCCTTCATGGGCTTCTACAAAGCCCAGGAGAAATAAGCCATGACACAGCAGCAACTCACCGCCATCACCACCATCACCGCCACGCTCGAACTCGTCACCGGCTTGCGAATCGGCGCGGGTGACAGCGAAATGCACATTGGCGGCGTGGACAACACCGTCATCAAGCACCCGCACACCCAGTCGCCCTACATTCCCGGCTCCAGCCTCAAAGGCAAGATGCGCAGCCTGCTGGAGTGGCGCAGCGGCGCGGTCAAGGAAGAAGCACTGGGCTGGAAAGACTATGAAAAAGCCAGCGGCAGCGCGCAGCTTGAGGTCAAACGCATCCTGCAACTGTTTGGCATTAGCGGCGATGCCAAGCTGGGCATCGAAAACATCACCACCATTGGCCCAACCCGCATCTCTTTCTGGGACTGCAACCTCAATAAAGATTGGGAAGACCGAATCCGGGAAGACAACTTTTCGCTCACTGAAGTCAAAAGCGAGAACCGCATCAACCGCATCTCGGGCGTGGCCGAGCACCCGCGCCAAACCGAGCGCGTCCCCGCCGGAGCTCAGTTCGACTTTCGCCTGTCGGTGAAAAAACTCGCCGGTGACAGCGACGATCTGCTGACCACCGTGCTGCAAGGCCTGAAACTGCTGGAACTCGACAGCGTCGGTGGCTCAGGCTCGCGCGGCTATGGCAAGGTGAAATTTATCAACCTGCAAATCGACGGTGCTGATGCCCAGGCGCGGCTAAATGCAGTCAAACCTTTTGGAGGCTAAACCATGAACAACGCCTTGCTGGCACAACAGATACTTGACACGGTGAACCAACTGCCGGACGAACAAGCCCGCGAAGTGCTCGACTTTGCCGCCTTTATGGCGAAGCGAAATCGCGTAGGTGAATGGCACGACCTGCAAAACGCCCAGCTCACTGCGCTCACCGAGCTTTGGGACAACGACGAAGACGAGGTGTGGAATGAAGCTTGATGCCGGCTCAATCGTCTTGGTGCCTTTCCCTTACACGGATTTGTCTGCTTCCAAAAAGCGTCCAGTGCTGCTCTTGACCGACACCAATGCGCGTGGTGACTTCATCGCCATGGCACTGACATCCAAATCGCAAACCAACAACGCCGTCGCCATCGCCGGTGGCCCGTTGCCGCTTGGCGGTGCCTTGATCACCGACAGTTGGGTTCGCACAGACAAAGTCATTACCCTGCGTCAAACGGTTGTCGCCAAGATCATGGGGCGCGTAGATGCACCAACTCGCCAGCAATGTGTACAGCAGTTGTGCCATGCCTTGAATTCGGTGGCTTGAATGCAAACCTACCGCTTCACCCTGCGCCCCTTGAGCGCCTTTGGCACACCGTTGGCCGGTGACACCTTGTTCGGTCAACTCTGCTGGACGCTGCGTCACCAGTTGGGCAATGCCCGGCTGGGCGAACTGCTACACGGTTACACCAGCGGCCAGCCGTTTGTCGTGGTCTCAGATGCCCTGCCCACGGGCCATGTGCCGCTGCCCAACGTACCGTCTGAGCTTTGGCAAAAGTCCACTTCAACGCATGCGCCAGACCGTAAATTGCTCAAACAAAAGAAGTGGTTGCCCACCACCGCCTTGCCCCAGGCTTTTGCACACTGGCAAGCCAGCGCGCACAGCGACGCTGAAGTGGCGCAACCCTTGATCGCTGGCTGGGCAGCGCAAGGCCATCAACGCGACTCAAAAGGCAGCAGTCACACCAGTCGCGCACAACCGCACAACACCATCAACCGCCAGACCGGCACCACCGGCGAGGGTCAGTTTGCCCCCTACGCCATGCCGCAAATCTGGTTTCACCCGGCCATGCAATTTGACCTTTATGTGGTGCTGGACAACGCACGGCTGTCTCTGACCGAGTTGACTGCTGCCCTGCGCTACATGGGTGAGGTGGGTTTTGGCCGAGATGCCAGCATTGGACTGGGCAAATTTGAACTGATGGGAGACGCGGTAGTGACCAACCTTCACAGCTTGGCCGCCGCGACCACAGGCAACACAACAAACACTGGCGCTGCACCCAACAGTTACTTGACACTGGGGCCATGCGCACCGCAAGGCCTGGGCTTTTGTCCGGTGCGCAGTTTCTACCAGGTGACCACACGTTTTGGTCGCCACGGTGATGCAGCGGTGCAGTCGGGCCAGCCATTCAAGCGCCCGGTGCTGCTGGCCAAGGCAGGTGCGGTTTTTTGGCCTGAAACACTGGCTGCAAATTGTCATTTCATCGGCCAAGGCCTGGGCGGCGTGGCCAACCCGGTATCAACGGTCATGCCCGAGACCGTGCAACAAGGCTACGCCCCGGTGATCGCCATCACCCGGCCTGTGGAGAAAGCCGCATGAACCCATTTTTAAAAACCTACCGGCTGGCGCTCACCCCGCTGTCACCCATCCACATCGGTTGCGGCGAAGACTTTGAGCCGACCAACTATGTGATTGATGAAGGCGTTTTGTATGGCTTTGACCCGAGTCGGGCAGTGCTGAGTGAAGCGCAAAAATCTGAGCTAAAGAGCGCATTAGCCAGCAATTCGCTCCTATCCATCCAACGATTTTTCAAGAAACACGCCAAAACCTTTCAAACGCTCGCCGATGTGTTAATCCCGGTCGCAACAGGCGTGGCCCAGCAATACGCTGAAAAAGTTGGCAAAGTCGCCAACCGCGAGGGTGATGGCAAAGAGGTGTTCAACAAGTTAGCCATGGAGCGCGCCATCAGCACCGGTGCGCAGCAGCAGCCGTTTATCCCTGGCAGCAGCTTCAAGGGTGCGCTGCGCACCAGCATACTGGATGCCATCAACGCTAGGCGAACACCCCTCAATGTCGAATACAAATACGCACGAGATGGTGGAAAAGGTGAAGCGCGTTCCACCGCCGGGATGGAAAAAACCCTACTGGGTGGCGACTTTGAATCCAGCCCACTGCGGCTACTCAAGGTGTCAGACCTAATGCCACAACTTGATGTCGCCCGCCGTATTCAGTACGCAGTCAATCAGAAAAAGCGCGAAGTTCGTGACCGCAATGGTGTCCTGGTCTCTGCCAAAGGGCCAACGGTACGCAAAGAATGTGTACAACCTGGGCAATATCGGCTTTTCCGGGGAAGCATTGCCGTGCCAAACCTCGAACCGCACCTGGGTTTCTCAGACCGCAAAGGCAAACGCCTGACACCCGCAACTGAAATTGAGTTGCGCCGGGTAGCACTTGATACGCACAAATATCACGTTGAAAGATTGAACGCCGAGTTGAACACGCTTCAACAGCGGGGTTTCGTCAATCCAGATTGGCTGGCGGCTGTGCAGCAGTTGCTCAACGGTGAACTCAAAGCCAAGATGAGCCGTGGTGATGCTTTTCTGATTCGTTTGGGTCGTTACGGCGGAGCAGACAGCAAGACCTTGTCCGGCGAGGATGTAGCTCACATCAAAATCATGGGTGCAAAACGCCAGCCCCCCACCTTCGAGGGCACCACCAAAACTGTCTGGCTGGCAGCCGAGCATGAAAACGATCAAAAGCACCTGCTGCCCTTCGGCTGGGCCGTGGTTGAAATCGACCCGCAAGGCGACCTGCCCCAACTCAAAGCCTGGTGCGAAGTGCAGTCCAAAGGCCGCCCCGACATGACGCAACTGCGCCAGCAATTTGAAGCAGACAAACAAGCAGCAATGCAACAAAAAGCAGAGCAGGCAGCGCTTGCTGCACAAAGGCTGGAGGCCAAAAAAGCTGAAGAATTGGCGGCCCAGAAGCGCACCGAAGCACTGGCCAGCATGAGTGCGCAAGGCCAACTGATTGAAGCACTGCGCCAAAAATGCGAGAACTGGGCCAGCAAGATGCCCCCGCACGGCAACTTCAAACACCAGGAGGCCAACCTTGCCAAGGCAGGTTTGTTTCAGGACGCCAACAAACTGGCAGCGCAAGCCCTGGCTGAACCCCAATGGTCGGGCCATGACAAAGGCGCGCTTGCTGACATGCTGGAACAGTGCCTCTCCAAAGTAGTGGCGCCCTGGGGCAGGGATGAGCGCAAGAAACTCAAAATTTCGGCACTTCGAGGCCAATGATCCATGCATCAAACAAAAAAACCACAAGCGGGTGAGAACCAACAAGCGTCGCCGAAGGTATCCGGCATGCGAGCCTATCAATTCGATTACCAAGTGGATGAATCGCACCGCATCAGCTTTGAACTCCCTGCGCACGCACCAGTTGGATTGACTCAGATCATCGCGGTGTTCCAAGATGCACCCGAGCATCTGACTTATCGAGCAACGCAGCAAGTTGCTGCCGACTGATTGGCCGGGTGTTTTCACCGAGCTGGCTCAGCCCATGCCCCACATCCTCACCATCCCCCGCACCTGCGCACCCAAACTGCCCAAATCCGGCTGCTGGCCGTTGCCGAGCCTCGACTTTTTGCAGCACGCGCAATGGCACATCCGCGCCCAAGCCGAGCATGACGAAGCCTGGCTGCAACTCATACCCTACCTGGCGCTGCACAACGCTGACGGGCATCTCTGGTGCTACCAACGCAGCGGTGGCGACGCGCGCCTTGACGGACGCTGCAGTTGTGGCGTGGGCGGGCACGTCGATTCGCAAGATGCCGAGCCGGTTGGCAAACACAATGGGATTGATAGCACCTTGCGCAAGCAGAATAAGGGCTACAGCCTAATTTCACCCATCAACTCACAGACCACCTTGCAGCGTGCCCTGCTGCGCGAAGTGCGCGAAGAATTGGCAGCCGATGCCACCCAACTGCAAGACCTGCGGCTGCAAGCGCTGATCTACGAAGGCATGAGCCCCGTCGGCCGGGTGCATCTGGGCCTGCTCTACACCGCCCAATGGTTGCCTGCCCTGCCACCGCATCCCGTCGCGGGTGAAGCACTGCAGGGTTTGGGTTTTCGCCCGGCCAGTGACATCGCTCAAAACGAACAATTTGAACTCTGGAGCAGATTGGCTGCCCACTATCTGCTACAACAAAAATGAGCCTTACGCCCAAAAACATCCTCCTCTGTACCCTGGGTGCCAGCTGGGCCGTCATCCCCGAAATTATGGGCTGGCTCGCCCCGCAAGTGCTGGACTTGTACGCCCACCACCCACAGCGCACCGCACTGGATGCACTGCGCGCACAGCACCAGCTCCAGGCGCCCGACGAGCTGTGGATTTGCACCACCCAGGGTGCGCAAACCCAGGCCAGTCTGGCCGGGCTGCACGCCTGGTGGCAATTGCTGGGCGCACCCCTGCCGCTGCGCATCTGGGCGGCGGCAGGCACTGACCAGTTGGCCAGCCAGGCCGAGTGCAGCCACATCCGCGAGCTGATCTTGCGCACCACCTTGCTGGCCAGCGAACAGGTGGCAGGTGGGCAACTGGTGTTGTCACTGGCCGGCGGGCGCAAAACCATGAGCGCCGACCTGCAAACCGCTGGCAGCCAGTTTGGCGCCAAAGCCTGGCTGCATGTGGTCAGCCCCGAGCCCTCGCCGCCCGGCCTGTTTGCCCGCACAGCAGATGAAAAAGCAGAGCAGCCCAGGCTTATGGCGCAGGCGCTATCGGCTGATTTGGCTGCCTGCATCACCCCGCTGATTGCCGGCACGGGCACGCGCAACGAACTGCTGGACATCGTCATTGACGGCCAACGCATTGACAGCACGCGTTTTGCCCTGCCGCTGGCCAACCCTGGTCAAGCACAGGCCTGGCAGCTGCCCGCGCAGGGCGACACGCTGTACCGCGAGCTGCTACAGCGCCAAACCCAAAGCAGCCAGCTCATGGGCAACTTTTTGGCGCAACTGGCACAAACCGAGCACCATGACAACTGGCGCAGCCTGTACCGCCTGCCGCCAGCGCAGATCGAGCGTTTGCGCCACACGCCGCTGACCCCGGCGCACGCCGACTGGCTCACCGCGCTGCCCAAAGCCGACCTGCACCGTCATCTGGGCGGCTGCTTGGGACTGGACGACCAGCGTCAGGTGGCTGAACATATCCGGCGCAATATTGCCCAAGAAAACAGGCTCCAACGCTTGGCAGACGTGAGCTGGCTGCTATCAGAAGATGAATGGCCGTGGGACTGGCCAGCGCGTTTGGCGGCGTTGCCGCCGCAGCCTGGCGACCCCGCAGGTGCCCTGCTGCGTGCCGAGCGCTGCGCCACGCTGCTGCGCAACGCCAGCGACGCGCAGTTGCAGCACAACCTGTACGGCGTGACCGAGCCCCGCATCGCCCTGAAAACCAGCGTCCACGGCTTTGCCGCTTTTGAGCGCCCGGGCGAACTCAGCGGCTCGGCGCTGCTGGGCCACCCCGCAGCGCTGGCGCCTTACGCCCAAGCCATCGTTGCCCAAGCACACGCCGAAGGTCTGGCATACCTGGAGCTGCGTGGCAGCCCCCAAAAATACCGCCCACAAGACCCGGCGAGCTTTGTGCGCGACCTGCAAACCGCGCTGCGCAACGCTGGCGCACAGGTGCAGGCAGGCAAGCACCCCAACCCCGGCGCACCGCGCATCGGCTTTGTCTGGATACTGGACCGCCGCACCCCCGAACTGCTACAAAAAGCAGTGCTATCAGCCGTTGATCTGAAAGCGCTGGCACCTGATTTCATGCTGGGTTTAGACGTGGCTGGCGACGAGGCCCAAGCCATCACCAGCGGGCTGCTAGCAGCCTTTGCACCGGCTTTTGAAGCCTGCCTGCCCATTACCATCCACGCCGGCGAGGGCGAAGCGGCCAGCAACATCTGGCAAGCCGCCTACCACCTGCACGCCGACCGCATCGGCCACGGCCTCACCCTGGCCGACCATCCGCTGCTGGCCGCACGCTTTCGCGACCGGGGCATTTGCCTGGAGCTGTGCCCCAGCTCCAACCGCGAAGTGGTGGGCTTTGCCGACCCGGCCGACCCACAAACTGCCAAGCTGCCGGGTTATCCCTTGCGCACCTTCATGCACATGGGCTTGCCGCTGACGCTGTGCACCGACAACCCGGCCATCAGCCGCACCACCCTGGCCGCTGAATACCTGGCCGCTGCCCGCATGACCGAAGATGGCTTGAGCCAGTGGGAGGCGCTGACCCTGATGCGCCAAGCCTATGTGCACGCCTTTTTGCCCAGTGCGGAGCGTGAGACGCTGATCAAGCGGGTGGATGCGCAGGTGTTTGCATTGGTGTCGGAATTCGATCAAAATGCCATTTTTTAATGATTGTGGAGATTTATTGATGATCAGCATGAAAATGTCAAATGGTGGACGAGTTGTCATTCCTTTGGAAATAAGGCAGGCACTGTCCCTCAATGAAGGTGATACCGTTTTATGGGAGATGAAGGATGGCGCAGCCTTCCTGACCACCCGCGAGCAGCAACTGCGTCAGATTCAGGCCTTGTTCAAGGGGATGGGCAATCCTGCCGAGCGTTGGAGCGATGAACTCATCAACGAACGCCGCGCCGAGGCCACCCGTGAGTGATTCTGCTGCCGTGCTGACCTATGTGCTGGATGCCTCCGCAGTGATTGCCTTTTTACGTGATGAGCCGGGAGCCGCGTTGGTACGGCAGGCGCTGGATGAACGCTGTGTGATCAGCTCGGTCAACCTGACTGAAGTGCTGACCAAACTGCAAGACAAAGGTGCAACGCCAGAGCAGGCCGAGCACGCGATGGGTGTACTTGGGCTGGAGACTGCCGACTTCTGTGCACAGGCGGCGCGTGCCAGCGCCTGGCTTCGGGGTGCCACCCGCGCACAGGGGCTGTCGCTGGGCGACCGTGCTTGTCTGGCGCTGGCCAAAGAGCGCAACGCCCCGGTGCTGACCGCTGATCGACCCTGGCTGCTGCTAGAAGCCGCGCTCGGTTTGGATATTCGCTGCATTCGCCCTGAAATTCACTGAACCCACCATGCCCTACCAAACCCACCTCTGTCTGGTCAGTGCCCAGGCCACACCCAACCTGCTGCCCGTGCTTGACGAGAGCTGGCGACCCAAAAAGGTGGTGCTGGCGTGCAGCGTGCAGATGAAGCAAAACGCACTGAGCCTGCGCGCCGTGCTGCAAAGCAAATGCCCTG